>WNFY01000259.1_pt1 | contig 48902 bp, 37 predicted proteins | sample 5400091 | NCBI WGS metagenome assembly WNFY01 (sample SAMN13153364, study PRJNA577476) | soil metagenome | isolation source: 60 cm soil or saprolite under grassland replicate 1 | place: USA:California | collected 2016-06-15
CGCTGCAGATCGTGCAGGCCGTGCAGCAACCGCGTGCCGACGCGGTGGAGCTGCCCGCACACATCCTCACGGACGAACACCTCCAGCGTGGCGCGCGCAGCTGCGAGCGCCACCCCTTCGGTCGCCAGCGTCGATGAGATCCAGGTGCGGGCCGCGGCGGCCATGAGATCCGCCCGGCCGCCCACCACGGCGAGCGGGAATCCATTCGCGAGCGCTTTCCCCAGCACGACGAGATCCGGCGCCGGCCGGATCTCGTAGCGCGCGACCGCGCCACCGATCGCGAGCCGGAACGCCGTCTTGATTTCATCGAAGATCAGCACCGCACCCGCCCGCTCCGTCTCCGCGCGCAGCATCTGCAGCCATTCGCGGGACGGCTCGGACACGATCACCGGCTCGACGACGACTGCGGCCAGGAGCGCGGCGCGCTCCCGGATCAGCTCGCGGCCCGCAGCGACGTCGTTGAAGGGCAGCTCCGCGAACAGCTCGCGCACTCCGGCGGGCACGCCTTCGGCCGCCCCCTGGCACCAGTCGAGCCAGCCGTGGTAGCCGCAGCCCAGCACCTGCTCGCGGCCGGTGGCGACGCGCGCGAGTCGCACCGCTGCGGCGACCGCTTCCGCCCCCGTTTTGAGAAAGCGCACGCGCTCGAGCCACGGGATCCGCTCGGCCAACGCCTCCGCGAGCTGCTGCTCGGCGACGGGCGGCAACGGACCCACGACGCCGGCCGCGATCGCGGCCTCCGCCGCCCGATTCACGGCGGGATGCCCATACCCCAGCGCCACCGCGCCCAGCGCCATGACGTAATCGACGTACTCGCGGCCGTCGGGATCCCAGACGCGGCACCCCGACGCCCGCGTGATCAATGCGGGCGAGCCAAACATCGCGTCGGGCCGCTTGCTAGCGGTCGACGTGAAGCCCGGAACGCGCCAGTCGTTCACCGTACTTGGTCACCTCGATGGCCATCGCGCGCAGCAGTTTGACCTCACGCGCATCCAGCGGCGTGCGATGGGCGATCTCGCGCATCGTGCGCATGACGCCGTCGGCATTGCGGGTCTTGAAGAACTCGATTGCATGGAGCGCCTTTGCGACGTCCGCGAAGAGCCGCTCGAGGTCCGCGGCGACAGCAGGCTCCGACGTACGGCGCGGCTCCTTGAACGGACGCGCCTCGGCGCCGCGCGCGAGCGCCAATTCGTAGAGCATGATGACGACGGCGTGTCCCAGGTTGAGCGAGGCGTAACCGGGGTCGCTGGGGATCGTCACCACCCGATGACAGCGATCGAGCGCCTCGTTGGACAGACCCTTGTCTTCGCGGCCGAACAGGAGCACCGCCGTACCGCCCGCCGCCAACGCGACGATCTCGGCTGCCGCGTCGCGCGGCCGCTGGAGATTGCGCTTCGCCGTCCGCCCCCGTGCCGTGAACCCGACGATGTGCACGGCGTCGGCGAGCGCCTCCTCCAACGACGCGAAGGCTTGCACGCGCGCCAGCACATCCTGCGTCTGATGCGCGATCCCTTCGACACGATACGGCTCATACTCGCGCGGATTCACGAGCCGCAGATCGCGCAAGCCGAAGTTCTTCATGCCGCGCACGACGTGCGCGATGTTGACGAGGTCCTGGGGCTCGTGCAGAACGACGGTAATCATCCCACGAGCTCCAGAATCCCGAAGCGCGCCGGATCCTGGCGATCGCCGCGCAGCCATACCCAGCCACCGCCGCCGCTCCACACGAGCTGCCCGACGCGCCGCAGGCGGCCCGGCAGCATCTCGTTCACGATCAGATCAAAGCGTGCCCGGCCCCCCGCATGCGGGTGCACGCCGTCGGGCCAGGGGATCGCCACGGTCACGCAGTAGCCGACGTCGGTGCGACGCCATGCGCCGCTGACGCCGGCGGGATTTGCGTCACGCGAGTCGCTCGTGGTGCCGGCGCGCACGGTACGTCCGTCCTGATTCGGCACGATCAGATATCCGGCGGCAGGCGGGGCCGGGCCGTTCTTCTCCCCTTCTGACGGGCCGCGAGCGGCGCCGAGATAGACCTGGAGCCCGTCGGAATGGATGTCATCCGGCTCGTTGTCGAGCTTGAGGGGAGCCGAGCCGGCCGGCCGCAGGTACACGTCGGGTTTGGTGACCGCCACCGCGAGATACAGCGCCGCATTATCCCACGCGGCGTACGCGATGGCGGAGAGATCATCGGGGCCGGGATACGCATCCTCGCTGCGCCGGTACTGATCTTCCAGGGCGAGCTCGAGCGGCTCGGACAATTCGAAACCCTCGAGCGTGCCGTCGAGCGGTGGAGGAGCACTCACACGGAACGCCGGCGCCGCGACCGGCGCCGGCACGTCAATCTCGAGCAGCGGGACGAACGGCGGCGCGGCTGCGCGGGCTCCGCGCAGCCCCCGCGGCACCTGGCCCTCCTGTTCGACCACCCACTCCGCGCCGCCGAAGCGATGGCGGTCGATACCGGATGCCGTTTCAATCTCCAGCACGTCGCCCCGAACCTGCACCGCACGAATGGCGGACCCATTCGCATGTGGCTCGAGCACGGTGACGACACGGGCGTTACGGCCGCGGGCGCGCACCACGTAGAAACGCGCTCGTTCATGGCGTCCGGGGAGGCCCGGCCCCTCGACCTCCAGCAATTCCCCGGCGAACACGAGATGCGCGGTCAGTTGCGCGGACCCCTGCCCATGCGACAGGACGATCGAGCCTCCGTCGGGCTCGGACGGAATGAATCGTTGCACGCGCGTGACAAACTCATCGGGGAGCTCGTCAGTCACCCACCGCCCTTTCGTTGCCACTGATCCACGACCGGCAAAGTGCCACGGTAATTCGAGCTGGTGCTCCTCACGGGCCGAGAGATCCAGGACGTCGACGACGTAGGCGGGACCCGCGGTGATCGTCCGCGTCAAACTTTCGAAGCGCCCCCGCGCCCAAGCCCAGTCGTCCTGATCATCAAAACATTCGCAGCTGGCGTTCCCCGGCGTCTGGGAGTCGCCGTCGAGTCGCGGCGCGTTATGTGCCAGCGTCGAGCGATACCAGAAAAGGTCGCGCGTGACGTACTGTCCAGTGCCGGGATCGGGAAGCCAGTAAACGCTCTCCACGTGCAGCGTCAAATGCAGACGGTCCGGATGCCCGTGCCCGCCCCCATGCGGCCCGCACTCGAGACTGACATACCGTCCCTTGTTGCGGAGCACAGCGAGCCCCTGGCTCTCGAGCAAGACGCTCTTCGGCTCCCATGGGGCGTCGCTGGCGGGCAGCTGAGGGAGCATCTCGAGCAGCGACCACCACGAAAGCGAGATACGGGATACGGGATGCGGGATGCGATCGATGGGAGCATCGTGCAGATACGATTCGGACAGTTCGCGCGGAGCGGACGGTGTTGCATACAAGGCATGAAGCCACGCGGCGACATCCCGCATCTCGTTTCCCGTATCTCGCATCCCGAGTCTCGCAAGGCCGATTTCCCACAGCTCAACGTACGCCGGCTGCGCCAACGACATCCCGAACCGCGAGTCCTTACGCGCGGGAAACGTGAAGTCGGGCAGTGCCGTGAGCGCCGATGCGCCCAACGCCAATCGCATGCGCGTTGCCAGGCGCTCGTCCGCGACGAAATCGACCCCCGCGAGGCGCGCCCATCCTGCTCCGGTCAGCAGTCCGCGCAGCGCGAACAGGTGATAGTTCTCGCCTTCGTACCACATCCCATCGCGCCCATAGCCACGCACCAGGTGCGCGATGAGACCCGTATCTCCCTCGATGACGCGTTGGGCGAGCTCCTCGTCTTCGAACCACACGGCGACGGCCGTGAGCGCGGCGTTGTTCCAGGTCTGCCGGTTCGAGAACGACTCATCGTAATCGCCGATCACGGTCGCGGCTTCTTCCGTCACCTGGTTCACGGCCCGCGCCGTGGCATCGTCGAGCTGACCGCTGGCCCGCAGCACTGTCGCCGCAGCGACGTAATTGCACACCCAAACCGATTCCAGGTAGGTCGAGAAGAAGAGGCGGCTCGGCCCCAGCACGTTGTCGCGGTTGGGATAGCGCCAGTAGCGTTCGGCATAGGCGTTGAGAATGTCACGCGCACGGGCGGCGGCTGAGCGGTCCTCGGGACCGCCGAGCGCCGCGAGCGTCGCGAGGTGCGCAGCGCGCTCCGCCAGCCAGAGGTGCTGATAGCGCGCCCACGACCAGTCGTGGCGTTCGCCTCGCCAGACCTTGCGGCACTCCGGACATCGATGGTCGGTGGGATTCCACGGATCGAACGTGAGCGCCGTGCCATCCTCGGGGCAGAACCCGCCGTCGGTCGTGAGCAGCGCCTTCTGGTCCGGGATGATCGGCATTCGCTGCACGATCGGAGCCGCGCTCGCCCGCAAGTGCGCCAGCAGCGCCCACAGATCGGCGGAGCCGTTCACCACCTCCGCGCGTGCGGCCAGCTCTTCGGCCGTCACCACGAGCGGACTCCTTCGCTCGCCCACGACAGCGGCAGGACCTTAGCCCCGTCACCTACAACCGCACTCGCGGCCTGTCGCCCGTCGCCGCGCATCACGAAAAACATGCAACCGCCGGCTCCCGCACCGGCCGCTTTTCCACCGAGCGCGCCGGCCTTGATGGCCGCGTCTTCGAGCTGCACCATCTCTGCGGTGCGCATGTCGGGATCGAGCGCCTGCTGCTGCTTCCAGTTCTCCGTCAGCAATGCACCGACGCGTGCCAGATCCGCGGCGCGCAATGCGTCGGCCATGGCGTTACCGGTCTCCTTCAGTCCGCGCAATGCGCCCGTCACTTTCGAATCACCTCTGTCATACGCTCCCATCACTCGTGAAATCGTGGCGCCGGACACGCGGCTCTTGTTCGTGTAGCAAATCAACGTCTGGCGCTCCAGCGCCGCGGCAAATGCCGGATCGAGCGTCAGCGGCTCGATCCCGACGTCCGGATCGCGAAACGTGAGCCGATGAAAGCCGCCGAGCGCCGCGGCGTACTGGTCCTGCTTGCCCCCGGGCAGCTGCGCCTCGATGGTCTCGACCTGCCATGCCTGGTCGGCGACCTCCGGCTGGCTCAGCGAGTCCTGGCGCGCGCGCGTCAACGCGCCGACCAGGGCGACGCCCAGCGCGCCGGAGCTGCCGAGCCCCGACCCGGGCGGCGCGTCGCAGCGCGTGGTCAGCGTGAAGCCTCCCAGCACCGGAAACATCCGCAACGCGGCGGTGAGCAACGGCAACTTCCCACCGGGGACGAGGCCGCCCGAATTGGCACACTCGAGCGTCTCGCCGAGCTCTGCGGACACGAGCCGCAGCAGCGCACCGCCCAGCTGCAGCTCCACGTGCGCCCACAACCCGATCGCGGCGTTGACCACGACGCCGCCTTCGCGCGCGGAGAACGGCGGCACGTCCGTCCACCCGCCGGCGAAGTCGAGTCGCATCGGCGCGCTCGCGTGGAACGACGTTGGCAGCTCGCGGCGTCTCATGGCAACACATGCCAGGCCGTGACCGTGGGCAGCTCCCCGCGCAGGTCCATGCGCACGCCCTGGACGCGCTGGTTCATGGCCTGGACGCCGCGGCCGTGATACAACCACACCACGGGCATTCGTTCGGCGAACAGTCGCTGAGCGGCGACCGGGTCCGCCGGCACCGGAATCCCCGTCAGATTACCGAGTGGTTGCAGGAACCCAAGCCCCGGATCGCCGGGGATGCCCATCACGGCCGCCGTGAAGTCGTGCCGCGGTCCATAGACTCGGGTCAAGAATGCAGACAGCTCGAGTTGCCGGATCGTCACGTCGAACCCCACGGCGGCGAGCTTCGCCTGCAGCATCTGCTCCAGCGGCGCTTCGCCACTGCCCACCGTGAGCAACTCGAAACGCGGCGGCGCGGGCAACTCGGCGACGAGGCGCCGCGCCGAGTCGGGAGCCGGCCGCAGGTGCGGCGGCGGGACGTAGCCCGGCAACCCCGGTGGCACCGGCCCATCGGCAACGGCGGCGAATCCGAACAGATAGCCGTCGACGATTTCCTGCCGGTCGATCGCCAGTGCCGCGGCGAGGCGCGCGCGCGGGTCAGCGAACGGGGGCCGGCGCGTGTTGAAGACGAGGCCGTATGGGAAGATCAGCGGATATTCGCGGATGCCGAGGCCGCGATGCCGCCGCACAAACGCGGCATGCTGCGGACTCACGCCCGCGAAATCGAGCTCGCCGGCGACCAGCGCTGCGAGCTTCACCATCGGCTCATCGACGACGACGACGATCAGCCGCTCGACCTGCGGGGGACCGCCCAGGTCCGCCGGAAAGTCGGCGTTCCTCGCAAACACCCAGCGGCGGTTCGCTTCGTGCGTGACGAACCGGAACGGGCCGTTGCCGACGGGATGCACGTTCCAGGAGGCGTCCCGCAAACGCTGCGGCGGAACGCTGTCCAGCAGGTGCGCCGGGAGAATCGCGAGGTCAGTGAGCACATCCGGGAAATTGGTTGACGCTGCCGCATGCTCGAACCGGAGTGCGACCGTCGAGTCGTCCGGCGCGGAGACCGACGTGAGATCGCTCAACTCGCTGAGTCGCGGATAACCGGTCCGAGGATCGCGCGCCGCTTGCAGCGTCCAGACGACGTCGCGCGCCGTGGTCGGCGCGCCGTCGTGCCAGTGCACGTCCGTCCGCAACCGGAACGTGAGCATCCGGCCGTCGGGCGACCGGCGCCAGCTGCGCGCGAGATAGGGACGCGGCACGAGCGACGAATCGTAGCGCGCTAACGTCGTCAGCAGGACGTAGCGCTGGACCTGACGCGCGAGCGGATGCACGGTGAGCAGGGGGTTGATGCTCTGCAGATCGGCGCCCGACGCGAACAGGATCGTCGCGCCGCGGCGCGGTGCGTCGTCTCCGCAGGCGCTCGCCAACAGCAGGGCCACGGTAAATAGAATCGGCACAGGCACGCGCGACACGCACGGATTCTAGCGGGGCGCGGAATGCGGCGCGAGATTCCCGCCGATGTTCGCCAGGCTGGGACATCGCCTGCTCGCCGGTCTCGCGGTCGTGCTCGGCGTGGTTATTCTCACGTTCCTCCTGTTGCACCTCGCACCAGGCGATCCTATCGACATAATGCTGGGTCCCACGGCGACGGCCGAGCAGGTCGCAGCGCAGCGCCGGGCATTGGGGTTGGATCGGCCGCTGCCGGCGCAGTTCGTCACGTGGTTAGGTCGTTTCGCGCGGGGCGATTGGGGCACCAGCATCGCGAAGGGACGGCCGGTTCGCGCCGTCCTCGGCGACGCGTGGCCCGCCACCGTCCGGTTGGTCGCCTTGTCCCTCCTGCTCAGCTATCTGATCGGGCTCGTGGTAGGCGCCGTGCAAGCGGCCCGCAGCGGCTCGCGAACCGACACAGTCTTGTCGATTGCGTCGGTTACGCTGTTCGCGGTACCTGGCTATTGGCTGGGACTCATGCTGGTCCTCATCTTCACTTATTGGGCGCGCATGCTGCCCGCCTTTGGCGCAGCCGGACTCGACTCGGATTATTTGCGCGGCGGCGCGTGGCTCATCGACCGGCTGCGCCATCTCGCGCTGCCGCTCGCGACGTTGACGCTGGTCGGGATCGGAGGCGCCGTCCGATTCGTGCGCGGCGCGATGCTCGAGACGCTGAGCGAGCCGTTCATCACGACGGCCCGCGCTAAAGGCCTGACCCCACGGCGCGTCGTCGGCCGTCACGCGCTGCGCAATGCGCTCACGCCCATCGTGACGCTGCTCGGTCTGTCGCTGCCGGCGCTTTTTTCGGGTGCGGTGTTTGTCGAGGCAGTGTTCGCCTGGCCCGGCGTGGGACGGGTACTGGTCGAGGCGGTGCAGGCGCGTGACTACCCCGTCGTCATGGCCGCGACCGCGGTCAGTGCGGTGCTGGTCGTCGCCGGGAACATGCTGGCCGACGTGTTGGCGGCGTGGCTCGATCCGCGGATTCGGACGCGCGCGACGTGACGCGACTGCTCCGGGATCGGCGCGGCGCGTTCGGCGCCCTCGTCCTGCTCATCGTGCTCGCGTGCGCCATCGCGGCCCCGTTCGTCACCACCGGCGACCCCGCCGCGCAACGGGACATCGTGGCGACCCGGTTTCTGCCGCCGCTGTCCACCGACGTGCACGGCGCGTTTCACCCGATCGGCACGGATCGGTTCGGCCGGGACGTGTGGACGCGGCTGGTGTACGGTGCGCGCATTTCGATGGGCGTCGGGGTGCTGGCGGTGCTGGTCTCGATCGCGCTCGGGGTGATCGTCGGCGCGGTGGCCGGCTATTGGCGCGGCCCGCTCGCCGTCGCACTCCTGGCACTGACCGACTTCGCCCTGGCGCTTCCCCGCGTCGTGCTGCTGTTGCTGCTCGCGGCGTTGTGGCGGCCGAGCACCGCGCTCGTCATCGCGGTGCTGGGGCTCACAGGGTGGATGGGAGTCGCCCGGCTGGTGCATGGCGAGGTCCGGGCGCTCGCGGCGCGGCCGTTTGTCGAAGGCGCCGTCGCGCTGGGCGCACGACGCCTGCGGGTGCTGGCCCGGCACATTCTCCCCAATGCGTTGACGCCGGTGATCGTTGCCGCGGCGCTCGGCGTGGGCAACGCGATCATGCTGGAGGCTGGGCTCTCGTACTTGGGCCTCGGCGTGCAGCCGCCGACGCCGTCGTGGGGAAACATGATCGCGTCGGGCCGCGACACGCTCGTCAACGCGCCGTGGGTCGCCACCGCTCCCGGAGTCGCGCTCGTGCTCGTCGTCGTCGCCTGCACGCTGTTGGGAGATGCGCTGCGCGACGTGCTGGATCCCGGCGTGCGGCGCTAGATCAGACTGCGCAGCGTCGCTTCATCGATTTCATGGCCGCCGTCGAATGAGATGAGCTCGTACGGCAGCTCATGCGTGCGGAATCGCGCCTCCGTCGCCGCGACGATCTTCGGCGTGAAGAACTCATCGCGCGTGCCGTAGACGAACGTGAGCCGGGCGGCGCGTAGCCGCGGCGCCGCACGTGCCAGGTCGAGATCCGGAGGCACTTCCCCGCCCCACACGATCAGACGGTCGATGCGCGCCGAGCCGAGCGCCGCCCAGCGGCACACCGTCGACGTCCCTTGAGAGAATCCCAGCGCCGTCACCGTCGCGCGCTGCGGTACGATCTTAGCATGCAGCGCATCGAGATAGCGCACGTAATCGTCGATCTCGTGGAGGCGGTCTTCGCGCGTCATCCAGCTCGCGCCCACGCGTCGTTCGGCCGGACTATCCGTCAGGTAGAACCGCGACAGCCCCTCAGGGGCGACGATGCAGCGCCGCTCCGCTGCGAGCGGGCGAAACCGCTCGAGGAACCGTGACGCGAGCTGCCCGTACCCGTGACAGACGAACCACACCGCGCCGGCATTGCCGGGCGAGCCCAACGTGAAGTACCGCGCCGATCGCGACGTCGCAAACGAATGTTCCTGCATCACGTCACCAAAATCGACACGAGCTCGTGCGGCTCGGCGACGAATCGCACGACATTGCCGCGCTGCTCGAGCACCAGCGCCACCGCCTCGCGCTCGTCGGCGCGCACGCGGTGCGCGGTTTTGACGCCGCTGCCAAAGCGCCACGCGCCCGCGGTCTTGCGGTCGGTGGCGTTGTAACACCGGAGCACCATCGGCGATCCGATTTGCGCGGGTTTGAGCGCTGAGAACACGAGTCCGCTGCCCTCCAACGCCACGTCCACCGGCGCCACCGTGAGCGTGGCGGCGTCCCGCAGCCACAAACAGTGAGGAGGCAGGAACGCATCCTCCCACAGCTGCGGCACGGCGTCGCCGCGGTCCAGGTCGGCCGCGCTCACCGGTGCGATGGCGAGATCGATGCGGGTCTTGCCGATGCATTGCGCGCCGGGTACCGGCGTGGGCCACGCCGCATGGCCCGGACGAGCCGGGAGGTCGCCGCGCGAAAGATCCCCCACCGCCCGCAGCAGCGTGATGAGCAGATCGCCCGTAGCGGTCCATTCGTATTCGAAAAAGCCCGGCGCCAGCACCGCCAATCCCCGGCCAGCGCGCGCCGCGGCCACGAACCGCTGCGCGGGGGCGGTACGCACCGGTGTCTCGCGCGGATAGGCGGCCGGATCGGCGGTGACCGCCGGTCGCGGAACGGCGCCGAACGCCGTGCCGGCCGTAGCCAGCGCCCCGGCGAGACCGGTCGCCAGACGCGCGCGCAAGCGATGATAGGCATTGCGGTTGTCGATCTCGAGACTCACACGAACGATGGGGCTGTCGGCGTACAACTGCACAAGCGATCGGGCGTCGATTCCGCGGGTCATTTCCCAGCGCGCTTCGAGAGCCGCGACCAGCGGCCCCGCTGCGAGCCGCCGGACCGTGATGGGACCGCGACTCTGCTTCACGCGGTGGCGCACCGGTGGACAGTAGGTGTACGCGTCGCCTGCATCACCGCCGTCCTCCAGGCGCAACAGCTCCCCGTAACGCTCGTTGCGCTTGCGATCAACGAGGCTAATCGCGCCGTTCGCCTCGACGGAAACCTCGACGAAGCGGTTTTCCAGTGAGCGACCGCGTACGCGCACGTCCTCGCCCCGAGCGAGTGGCGCAGCGGGCCCCCCCCCCGCCCCCCGGGTGGTCAACGCCACGAGTCCCAAGCCGGGCAGCGACGGCGCACGAAACGCGATCCGCACCTGATCGACCTCGTCCTGATCCGGATAATGCCGCGTCGCGTCAATGCGCTCATGAGCCACACGCTGCGCCAGAACCTGGACCGGGATCGCCCGCCGATCGGGGGGAGGGCCGTACAGCGCGAAAGGCCGGTACCCCGGCCCCTGGCGCGGCGAGCGTCCTTCCGAGGGCGGACCCACGAGCACATCGCGCCGGAACAGCGTGACGTCCGCTACGGTCACGCCGCCGCGCGGGCGCGCCGCGGGATTCCACAGCACCAACGCCGGCTGCGTGCCCTCGGCACGTTCACGGGCGACATCGGGATCGTGACCCGCGAGCTCCTGGAGCGCTCCCCGCGTCAACTCGGCGGCGTACGCCGCGACTTCCGTGAGCCGGTGCGCGGCTGCGTCGGCGACGGCATCAGCCGTACATCCCGCGATGGTATCGTGGAATTGCGTCCGCACCAACGTCCGCCACGCCGTCTCGAGGACGGGCCGCCGATCGCGATGTCCCGCATTGCGCGCCAACGCGACGAGCGGCTCCGCCAGGCGCTCCAACCAGAGCTCGACCTGCGCGTGCCTGCGTTTCAGTGGGGCGCGGGTGCCGTGCACCCCTTGCAGCGTCCAGGCATAACCGTACGACGAGCGCAGCTCACCGGCAATCGCGCGCGCGGGACTGGCTTCAGCGGCCTGAAAGAATTCGTCCAGCCGGGATATGCGGAACGCGCTCGCGGGTTCGAGGTCGGCGAGCAGATCGCGCAGTCGCGCGAGTGTGGGATGCGGGGCATGATGATCGGCGCCGATGAAGAGCGGGATGTGCTTGCCGGCGGCCCGCTCGACGAGCGAGGCGCGGACCTGTGTCCAGACGTCCGGCAGGCGCGCGCCCGAGCCGGGCAACCCGGCCCCGATCTCATACCCATCCGGTGGGAGATGCCAGACCAGGATGTCTTTGCCATCCGTCCCGCGCCACCGGAAGAAGTCACGCTCCTGTCCCGGTTCACGTCCCAGGCCGCGCCACAGCACGCCGACCTTCATTCCGAATTCGCGGCCCAGCGTCGGCAACGCGGCGGGATGGCCGAAGGCATCCGGCGAGTACACCACGTCCAATCGTCCGCCGAGGCGTTCCGCGTCCGCCGCGCCCAGCAGGAGATTCCGCACGAGCGATTCCCCTGAGGGGATCAGCTCGTCCGCCAGCACGTACCAGGGTCCGATCTGGAGACGTCCCGTCTTTACGAGTACCTTGACGTCGTTCTCCCGCTCCGGACGCGCACGCAGGTAGTCCTCGACGAGCACCGTCTGTCCGTCGAGCAGGAAGGTGCGGAACGCTGGATCGGCGTGCAGCCGTTCGAGCAGGTCGTCGAACATCGGGACCAGCCGCGCATGAAAGGCGGCGCGCGGGAGGAACCACTCCCGATCCCAATGCGTGTGCGGGATGAGATGAAAGATGAATGCGGTCACGGCATCAGCTGCGACAGCTCCGCAGTGCTCGAGAGATGCACGTGGGCCACGCGCCGGCCGCGTGCGAGCAGGGCGCGCACGTCACCCCGAGCCTGGGCGCGATGCAGCTCCCCGAACGTCCAGCCCATCTCCGGGATCGCGACGTCCTCGTCGACATCGGTCGTAACGACCAGAAAGAGCCCGGTGTTGGGGCCGCCTTTGTGTAGCTGGCCGGTCGAGTGGAGGTAGCGCGGGCCGATCCCGAGCGTGGTTACACATCCCAGGGCACGGCCCCAGGCGGCCCGCACCTTCTGGAGCTCTGTGTGCATTTCGGGTGTGGGTGGGACGTACGCGAGAATGGCAACGTAGTCGCCCGGGCGATAGGCGTGGCGCAGTTGCGACAATGTCAGGGTCGGTAGGGGCGCAGCATGCTGCGCCCCTACATCTGCATGCCCCGCGCCTACACGTCCATTCCCACCGTCCAATTCCGCGCGCGCGAGCCGCTTGGCCTCCTCGACGTCGGGCTGATCGTACGCGTTGACGCCGAGCCGCTCACACAACGCGGCCGTGGCGTACTCCCAGCGCAGAAACTCGCTGCCGAGGTCGAGCGGATCGGCGGAGAACAGGTCGGGCCCGGCGGTTTGCGAGTCGGGCAACGCGCCGCGGGCGGGATCCTGTACGATGGGCACCACGCCGCGCCCGTCCTTGCCGGAGCTCTCGGCGATGAGCTGCTCGATCCAATCCGCGATCGCGCTGATCCGGGGCGGTGGGCTCAGGCACAACTTGTCCCGGCCGGCCAGCGCCCGGTCCGCGACGCCCAAGCCCATCGCCTGTGCCGCTGCAACGTCAACGGCCCGCGTCCGCTCGAGCAGGGTGCGGCCGTCGACTCCGCTCAGCGCGGCGGGGACCATGCCGATCGCCGTCAGCGCAGCATAGCGGCCACCGATGCCGGGTGGATGTGGGATGATCGCGCGGAAGCCCCGCCAGCGCGCGATCCCGTCGAGCGGGCTCCCGGCCTCCGTGATGGCGATGAACTGCTCGGGACGCGCCCGCGCCGTGAAGTAGTGGCAGAACGCAAGCGTCTCGACCGTGCTGCCGGACTTGCTGGAGACGACGAAGAGGGTGCGCGCGAGGGCGGACTCGTCCCCGGCAGCGCGGACGGCGGCGGGGTTGGTACTATCCAGCACGTGCAGGCTGTGCGCCCCGAACGTCTCGGCGAGGACGTCGGCGACGAGGCTCGACCCGCCCATGCCGCACACCAGCGTGCGCGTGAGCCCCTCGGCGCGGACCGCGGCCGCCAATGCGGTGTGCGCGTCCCACTGCGCGAGCGATTCCTCGGCGGCGCGCATCCACGGAAGCTGATTCATTGGCGGGCAAACATAATGCGGATAATTTAGGCCCCGGGGGGTGGGGGGTGGGGGGTGTCCTTGAAATGATGCCGCTGAGCCGGTCCGCTCGCATGTTGGTCAGCATCGCCGTTGTGTTGCTGGGGGCGGTGGTGCTGCTGTACGCCTTCCAAGAGACCAGCCTGCCGACGCGCCTGATCGTTGGCGTGGCGCTCGCGCTCATCGCCGCGTGGTTCGTGTATTCGCTATGGGTCGATCGCCGCTATGCGCGGTTGCTCGAAGACGAGGTCGCCCATCAGACCCGCTCGCTCATGAGCTCCCTCAGCGCCACTGCGTCGACCGAGCGCAACCTCCGCCTGCTGATGGAAGCCGTTCCCGATGCGATCACCGTCGTGGATCGCGACGGCCACGTGCTCGACGAGAACAGCTCCGGCCGCACGCTTGTGAACACCGCTTCCCTCCCCGAGGCTCCACGATCGGCCTTCGGTTGGCTCGCCGGGACCGCCATGCGCATCGCGCGCGAGAATCTCGGCGCGGCGTTCGACGGCGAGCTGCGCCGCTTCGAAGTCCCCTTCCGGCGGCCGGACGGCGGCGAAGGCACCGCGAACGTGCTGCTCGCTCCGGTGCGCGAAGGCGGCCGCATTCCCAAGGTCCTCGCGCTGGTGCGGGACATCACCGAGCAGCGCCGGGCGCAAACACAGCTGCAACAAGCGGAGAAGCTCGCGGCCATGGGGCAGCTGGTGAGCGGCGTCGCCCATGAGATCAACAATCCGGCCGCGATCATCTCCGGATTCGCCCAGACGCTGCTGCTCGATCAGCTCGCGCCGGAACAGCGGGAGACGGTGCAGATGATGTATGACGAGGCGACACGGATCGGCCGCATCACGTCGAACTTGCTGGCGTTCGCGCGCGCCGGGAGCAAGGAACGTACGCTGGTGGACCTGAACGAGATCGTGCGCCGCACCTTTGCGCTGCGCTCCTACCATCTCACCACGCTCAACATCACGGTGAATCTCGAGCTGGACGATGCCAACCCCAAAGCCTGGGCCAACAGCTCGGAGATGCAGCAGATGCTGCTGAACCTGCTCATCAATGCCGAGCAGGCGCTCACGGGAGCGGCGGGCCGGCGCGTGATCACGATCCGCACCCTGACGACGAGGGGCGAGCGCATCCAGCTGCAAGTCGCCGACACCGGCCCGGGAATTCCGCTCGACATTCAGGAGAAAATCTTCGATCCCTTTTTCACCACGAAACCCGAAGGGGCGGGCACCGGTCTCGGGCTATCGATCTGCTACGGCATCGTGCACGACCACGGCGGCCGGATTTCGGTGCATTCCGTGCCCGGCCACGGCGCCACGTTCACGGTCGACTTGACGCGGGATGCGCGCGCCCGTCGCCGCATCACGCCCGCGCCGCTGCCGGTCACGTCCACGGGACGCGCGCCGGACGGGAACCTGTCGGTCTTGCTGGTGGATGACGAGGAAGGGCTGCGCCGCGCGGTCCTCAGCTTCCTCAAGCGCCGGGGCATGCACGCGATCGCGGTCGAAGACGGCGGCGACGCGCTGCGCGTGCTCCGCCGCGAACGATTCGATGTGATCGTCTCCGACGTCCGGATGCCGGGGATGAGCGGTGGAGAGTTCCTGGAACGGCTGCGGCGCGAGCATCCCGCGATGGTGAACCGCCTCATCTTCACCACCGGCGATACCTTCGCCGCCGACACCGCCACCCTGCTGCGTGATGCCGGCGTGCCGTCGCTCGTGAAGCCGTATGACTTCGCGCAGCTCGAAATCCTGCTGCACGAAGTTGCCGAGGCCGCTAGAACCTCGGCTTGAGGCGCAGCTCCAGGTCCGAGCGCCCGATCCCGTTCGCCGTGGGGGCGAGGCTGAACCGCAGCGGCTCCGCGTCCACCGCCAGCGCATCGAGCACCTGCGCCGCGACGGTCAACTCATAGTCGCCGGGCTTCACGCCCATGAGATAGAACGCGCCGTCGTTGAAAGTGACGAGCGTGCGGCGCGTGCCGCTGCGCCGCTCGGTCAGCAGGAGGGTCACACCGCCCACGCCGGCGCCGTTGCGGACCACGCGCCCCTCGATGATGCCCGCTTCGACGACGGGGATGTCGAGACTGCGGAAGCGATTCGGTCCCGGCACGATGCTGGTGCGCGCGAACAGCGGCACGAGCAACGGCGATTCCAGCGACAGCGAGTCGAGGCTGACGAGCACGGGCTCGAACGGCACGAGATCCCAGACGTGATATGCGCCCACGGAATCAGTCTGCGCGGCCAGCGTCCCGACGAGGACGCGCGCATTGGCGACCGGTGCCTCGCCGATATCGCGGATGCCGTTCGCGTTCACGTCCATGAACACGCGGCCCGAGAGTCCCGAGCGCTCCAGCGACGGACCGGGAGCGACGCCGAGGCGCTCGGTGCGACGGTCCCACAGGACCGAGCCCTGCAAGAACTGGGTGGCGCTCACGGGCTGGCCTGGCGGAGCGAGCACGGCCGTCACGGCCCGCAGCGCAGAGAAATTCGACGTCAGCGTCAGGGTATAGCTGAGCCCCGCATCGCCGCGGAGCCAGTTCGCACCGATTTCGAGGCGCACCCCTTTGGCGACGGGCCGAGCGGCGAAGGCCGACCAGGAGACGAGCCCGGCCTGGCGCTCGATCTCGCTCGTGCCGCGCAGCAGCACCTGACTCAGGAATCCGCCCCAGCGAGGTCGCGGCAGCATCAATGCGCTGATCCCGACGAACTCGCGGTCGCCGCCAGCGGCCTGCCCATGCTCCGTGCGCACGTACGGCAACAGACGGATGTCATTCGTCTGCAGCGACGCGCCGAGTCGAGTCCGGGTGAGCGCACCGGCATCGGTGCTGATGCGCTCGACGCGGCCGTCGAAGAAGAAAAACCCGTGGCTGGTTCTGGGCCGCACGAATCCGGTCAATGTCCACTGCGCGCGCCGGCCGGGGACGGCCAGGACCGAAGCCGAATCGCGCTCGAAATGCACGTACTCGCCTTCCACGCGCAGATCCACGGACGGCTCGTAGCGCAGCGCGCCACGCTCGAGTCCCGCGCCCACCACCTCACTCTGAATCGCCCACGCATTGCTTGGATTCCCCACCACCGTGGCGTAGGGGTGCGTCCGGTCGGGCAACGAATCCCGCCAGTACTGATCGAGGCCACCCTGCACCGTCCAGCGACGCGTGGCGCCGTAGCGCAGGTCGAGATTCGCCGTGGCCTCGCAGATGAACGTGGGCTGCGGGCAGCGGCCGCCGCCCAGCCCGTATTCGAAGCGGCGGGCGGGAAGCAGCTCGCTCAACACCCGGTACGTGCGGTTGAACTCGCGGATCTCGCCGAACGGCCCGTACGCGACGAAATCGACCGGATTCTCGCCGTAGCGCACGGGGAGATCGATCGCGAAGCCGCCCGCGGCATCCGCCGTATCGAAGGCCACCAGATCACCGCCGCGGTACGCCTCCACCGACCACCCCGGCTCGAGACTGCCGGCGTAGCGCAGCGACCCGATGAGCGACGGGCGAACGAACGGCGCGTTGGTGAGCGAGACGCCTTCGAGCGCACGCGCGCGCGGGCCGGTGGACGCGACATCGCCCAACCGCAGCTGCTTGACCCAGCGGTTCTCCCGCCAGACGCCGGTCCACGACCCATCGACATGCACCCGGCCCTGGTCCGCCGGTCCGACACTCTGCCCGAGCATCTCCAGCGACCCACCCCCGACATCGGCGCCGAGCCCAAACCCGTAGGTGGATCCCGCGAGCGGATCCGACGACGGCGCAAACAGGGAGTAGTCGATGACGACACCGTCCCACGCCGGACGCTGCAGGCCGAATGTCAGATCGGGGCGCAGCCCGTCGGCACGCCGCAGATAGGCGTCGCGCGCGGCCTCACGGCGCAGGCGCCGGGCGATCGGCAGGCTGCCGGGATCCACGACCGTCGCCGTGAGATCGGACCAATCGACGGCGAACATCACGCCGAGCAAGTCGCCCAGACGCTCGCTGCCCACGTACAGCTCCGGAGATTCGAACCGGATAAACTCGTGCTCGATGTGAACCCGGTGGTCGCCATATTCCATCGAGTCGCTGCGCGGATCGATGATGATGCGGCGGTTGCCGGGATCGACGGTCGCCTCGAGGCGGCCCTCGGGCGTGAGGCGATGGCGGATCTCGACGAGCTGAAAGAACTGCGACAGCGGCAGCAGCACCTCGGACCGCACGCGGTACCCTTGCACCGTCGTCCCGGTGATGCGGCCGATGCGCAGATCGATGACGACGGGTTCCGGCGTCGTGTCCTGAGACACCGGGGGGGGGGCGCTATGGAGGGCAGCCACGAGCGAGAGCACCGCCCCCAGGTGGAGCATGGGCTACTGGTAAATCAGCGAGACGATGACGTTCCCCTGGTAAATCCCCGGCTTCGCTGCGGCCGCGGGGTTCACGGTGCCGCCGATCCAGATGTACATGCTTGGATTCGCGGTCGGACCGAGGCGCCCAACCGCGCCCGTCGCGGGATTGAAAATCGTACCGCCGACGGGATTGTTCGTCGCGCGACGCCAGATCGCCGACACCGCGCTGAACGTGATCGGCATCGTCGAGCCGGGCAGCGCCTGAATGTTGGTCAGCAGCGTCGGCAGGGTGAAGCTAATGATCACGAATGCGTTCGAGCTGCCGGTGACTTGCCATTCACCGGCCGTTGCGGCGGTCGGTAGCACGGTCGTGGGGACGCCCTTGATCACGGTGCCGAAGTTCAGATCGCTGAGCGTCGCGATCGTCATCCCGACGGTCACGACGACCGCGTCGGCGGAGACGGTCGCGCCGGCTTGCGCCGAGACGCGCCCGGAGAGCCCCAGGCACATCGCAACCAGCAGGGCCCGTTTCACGGAACGACCAGCTGCACGGAGTCACGGACCGCCGGAGCCTTCAGCACGACCGCGGGGTCGAGATCCTCGCGCTCGGTGACCACCTCGTAGCGCAGCCAATACCGGCCGCGCGGCAGCCGTGGCGGCGCGACCACGGTCGCGAGGCGCGGCTCCATCGTGAAGTAGACGCCGATGGGCGAGTTGTACGAGGCGCGGACCGCCCCGGTGGAATCGACGAGCGTCTCGCGAATCATGCCGATGAAGGCTGCATTGCCGCGGCGCTCGAGCCGGCCCCAGGTGACCAGCGTGTCGCCGCTGAGTTGGGCGCGGACATGCGACAAGGCGACGCCCGTCGTGACGGGACCTTTGCGATAATTCACGCCGATGATCGTGCGCACTTCGAGCGTCAGGCCGACCCGAATCGCGGTCGTATCGCCGACGCCGGTGATCGGCACGTGACCGGCCTGCGCCGCGATCACGAGACGCAACCAGTATTCCCCGTCGGCGAGCCCGACGGGCGGGCGCGCCAGCAAGCGGAGCGTCTGGCGCTCGCGCGGCGCCACGGTGAGGCGCCGGGGGAACGCCTGAATCCACGCCAGCGCCGAGGGCAACGTCGAATCGGGCACGTCGACGGTGCGCAGCGCAATCGATCCGGTCGAGTCGGTCACCGGATAACCGAACAGCATGGAGATGGTGACTTCGACGGGCTCGGTGCCCGGATTGTAGAGCAGGACGGAGCCGCTGCGCACGCGGTGATCGATGAAGACCGCGTGTGGGGCGACCATCACGCCCTGCGCGGCGAGCGACGCGCTGCCGAGCGCCAGCACACAGGCGACGCCGAGGGCGCGCATCACGGCAGCACCGTCACGTTGAGAATGATCGTCGCGGTGTATGCGCCGGCGCGCTGGTTGGTCGCCGCATTGGCGGTGGCACCGATGAAGACCGACGCGCGGCCATTAGTCGGAATCGCAGCCGTGAACGGCTGCTTCGGATCGAATCCCACTTGGCTCCCAATGGCCTGCGTTGCCGAGTAGCCGGCATCACTCGACCCGAACGTCAGGGGCATGAGCGCGCCGCTTGGACCGGTCATCGTCAACGGCAAGACGAAGGACAACAACACGGAACCCTTCGTCCCCTTGATGTCGAACTGACCGCTGTTCGCGGGATCGGTGCGTGACACCACGCGTGGGACACCGGGCAGCACTGCGCCGAACGTCACGCCGCGCACACCGCTGACCGTCAGCGGCTTGCCCTGTGCCCGCAGCGGCACGGCGAGCAGCAGCGCTCCGATCGCGAACCACAATTCCCGTTTCATGCGTTGAGTGCGTCTGCTTGCGACAGCGCCGGCAGAGGAACTTGCGTCCCCTGCCGGCGCGCCATCAGCTCGACGCCAAAATCCTTCGCTTAGTAGACCACCGTCATGGTGATCGAACCTGTGTAGACACCAGCTACCTGGTTCGTCGCCGGCTGCACCTGCGCGCCGACCCACACGAACAGCGCACCGGTACCGCTAAGGGTGGGGTTCGCGCCCGCTGCGGGGAAGAACGCAACACCACCAGCCTGCGTGGCGAGCAGCGCATGCACCCCGGTGTAGCTGACGATCGGCATGGTGGCACCGCCGCCGGTCGACAGCGTCGCGGGGAGCGTGAACGACAGCGTGACGGGAGTGCTCGCCGAGCCCGTGACGTCAAAGCGGCCGCCGTTGGTAAGGTCGGTCGCGGCGACCGTCTTGTTCACGCCCGGGAACACGTTCCCGAAGCTCAACTGCTGGGCGCCAACCACGTTGATCGGCGTCTGCACGTTTGCCGTCGCCGTGATATTGGCATTGTTCGTCTGGGCCTGGAGCGCCGTGCCCGTCAGGACGAGTGCGGCTACAACCAGGGACAGCTTCGTGATGCTGCGCATTGCGTTACTCCTGTTTTGGTGTCGAGCTATTAGTCAGTTGGAGTGCCATTCGGCGCCTCCATCCTGCCGGAGCCCTGCCAAGGCAAGGCTTATGCCAGACGCCAATTTCTTGGGCAGTGTCAAAGTTTTTGACGAAATGGCCCGAAAAAGCGGAAGCCAAAATAGGACATTGAGTTAGCTAACGCAAGAGAGCCGGCCCATGTCGTAATAGTTGACGGTTGGGAGGCACGACGGCGTCCGACAGAATCGTATAACTAACCATAAAATAACGCTTTATGTCGTTACAATTCGTGGGCACACACCCTGCCCTAGTGAGTGGCCGAGATCAACCAGTACTCACACAGGGGAGCAGGCAATGCGGTGCGGTCTAGTGGCGGTTCTGGTGGTTGGCGCGCTGGCACTGGTGGGGCGGAGTGCAGAAGCCCAAGCTCGTGGCACCCTGCAAGCCACCGCAACCGTGGTCGACACGCGGCAGGGCTTCGAGGCGCTATCCCTGGTCCGGCAGTCGGTTACCGATTCCAGAATCGAGAGCTCGCATACTGTCGCGACAGTAGCTCAAGTCTCGAGGGCCTGGGCCGCAACCGATCCGCGCACTCTGGTGGTGACGGTGGATTACTCGCGGAACTAGCTACAGGCCGAGCCGCTGGCGCAGCGCCGGCGGCATCAACGGAATGGCGTACTTCACCGGGACGGACAGCGCAAATCCCGGTCCCTGTCTCAGCCCTGCACGATGCACCGAGATCACTTCGCCGTCGGCGTTGAATACCGGACTCCCTGATGAGCCGCCCGTCGTCATGCCATCGAATTGAATGAGGTCGGCGGTGACGCGCGACAGGATGCCGGCCGTCATCGAGGTGCGAACCACGGACGCGCGATCGCGCGCGAACCCGGAACCCGCCGGATACCCGATCAGCGCCGCCGGCTCACCCTGCCGCGCCTTCGTGCCGGCCCAATCGATCGCCGTCAAATGCGAACCCTGATAGCCGCGAATCTTGATGAGCGCCACATCGCGCTCTCGCGACGTCGCGACGACGTCCGCGTAGCGACCGATGGCCTGATCGGCCATCGTGACCCAGACCGTGTCGGGCTCGGCGTGCGCGGAATCCGCGACGACGTGCCAATTCGTGAGCATGTAGCCGTCCGGGCTGACGACGAACCCCGTGCCGTCGTAACGGTCCGTCCCTAATGCCACGGTGATCAGACCCACCGCGCCCTGATTTTCCTGCGCCATTCCCGCAAAATCGGTCGCGCGGATCGCGCGCAGCTTGGCATCGAGGCTGACGGTCTGCGCCTCCGCCGTGGTGACCGCCCGCCGCAAGCTGTCGATCAGTCCCTGTGATGGCGCCCGGCGCTCGGCGGCGGCGAGCTGATCCCGCATGCGCTGCAGATCCCGCTGCGCCTCCTCCCGACGCGCTTCTCCCGCCGCCAGCTGCTGTCCCAACGCCTGTTGCGCGCGGTCCAGCGCCGCCTGGAGTTGGGCGGTACGCGACTCTGCGGCAACCAGCTGAACGCGCAACGTCTCCACTTCCGAGGCCGGTGCCGCGGCGGCTCGCGCGGCGGCCAGATCGCGGCGCAGCCGCTCGCTTTCGGCGCGCGACGAATCTTCGGATGTGCGGAGCGCCTGCTTGGTGTGCTCCACCTGCTGCGACAGCAGCCAGTACACGCCGTAGACGCCGCCGCCCAACAGCAGCACGAGAATGATCACCAGGGCCGTGAGCCAGCGGATCTTGCGCCGGGCATCTTTGCCGACTTCCTCGCGCACCGCGCGCATGAAGGCGGTGGTGCCCCGGCCACCCCGCTTGCGCTCGTCCTTCGCCTTCGCGAGTGCCGCACCGATCATCCCGATTACGGTCTTCTGGCCGAGCCCAGCGCCCGGAGTTGCCTGGCCCCGCGGCACACCTTTCTGAGGAGCCGTCCCCATTCCTTCGACGAGCAGCACCGGGCCGCCCTGCCCCAGCTTGATCTTGTCGCCAAGGCGAATCGGCATCGGCTTGTTGATCCGCTCCCCGTTGAGATACGTGCCGTTCTTGCTCTCGGCATCGCGCACGACGAGGCCGCCGCTCGTTCCAACGGTCAGCTCGGCGTGCACGCGCGATACGATGGTGTCGTTCGACTCGACCGGCTGGACTTCGCACTCCCGGCCTCGCCCCAGCCGGATGCGGGTGCCACGGGCCTCGTAGCGCTTGCCGGTGGCCGTCGCGAGCAGCGTCACGCCGTAGGCTCGCACCTCGGCCGGTTTTTCCGTCGCGGGCGCGGCGGCGGTGACCTGGATTCCCCGCTGCTCCGGGAGCGTCGCATCGAGGGCGGGGGCGGTCGTACTCACGCGATATTCCGGGCCGGATTCGCCCAGCCGGATCACATCGCCTTGTTTCACCGGTGTGCCGGTGCCGACCGGTTTGCCGTTCAGATATGTGCCGTTCCGACTGCCGAGATCGGCCAATAGCCATGCGCCGTTTTCGAATCGCAGCTCAGCGTGCCGTGCCGACACGACTTTCGCGGCGTCACCACGGACCACGACGCTCAAGTCGGCCTCGCGGCCGAAGCGCACCGCCGGGCCACGCGATTCCACGATCGTCTTGCCGCCGCCGTCGGTCAGTCTCAGATAGGACACAAGTCGAAACTACGGCCGCTCTGGACGCGCCGCGAGGTCGGCGCGCATCGTGTACCGATGGACAATCTCGCGCACGCGCTGGTTGGTGCGGTCATCGGGCGCGCCGTTGCCGATCGTCATGTGCCGCGCGCCGGCGTGATCGGCATCGTGGCCGCCAACGCGCCCGACTGGACCGAGCTGTTCATCGGGCTTCCGGGAACGAGGGCCGATTATCTGGATTTGCATCGCGGCATCACGCATTCCCTCGCCGCCGCGTGCATCGAGATCGTCGCGCTCACCCTCCTGGTGGGCGGCGGCTGGCGTCTGCTGCGACCCCGTACGGCGCCCCCGTGGAACTGGCTGGCCGCCTGCATTGGCGCGGCGTTGGTGAGCCACCTCTATCTGGATTGGCAGGGCTCCTATGGGTGGCGCCCGTTTCTTCCCTGGAGTGGGACGTGGTATTACCTCGACTGGGTAGCGGTTGTCGATCCCTTCTTCTGGCTCGTCCCCCTGGTCGCCCTCGCGTGGGGTGCCGAGCGCCACTGGATACCGCTCGCGGGAGCGCTGGTCGTCGGCGGCACGTTCACGTTCTTGGTGCTGCGCGCTGGGGATATCGTTGCGCGCTGGGTGCTCGTGGTTTATGGGATCGTGTGCCTCGTCGCGGCGGTTGGATGGATTCGCTACTGGTTCGGACCGGTGGGCCGGCAACGCGCGGCAGCGTGTGCCGTGTTGCTGCTGGCGCTCTACGCCGGTGCGCAAGGTATCGCAGGCGCCCAGCGCAAGGCCGAGATCCGTCGGACGGCGCAGCAGCGGTTTGGCACCGCGGCGTCGTGGGCGGCGCTCCCCAACGTCGGACAACCGTTTACCTGGGAAGCGGTGTATGCCGGTGTCGATACGGTTGCGGGAGACGGCTGGCGATTGCCGCGGAACCTGCGGAGTCCCGCCGTCGCACGCGCGCTGCGCGAGACGCGCGAGGGACGCGCCATGGCGCAGTTCGCCCGGTTTCTGGTAGCCGAGGTCGACAGCAACACGATCTACCTGCTGGACGCGCGCTACGCGCGCGCGGCGCGTGACGGGTGGGCGGTGGTGCGGATTACGAAGGAGTGACGTCTTGGAACGTCAGTCCCGAGCCGCGCCGGTCCTTCAATGTGCGGCGTTGGCGGAGTGACCGGCGCTCGACCTGGCCGCGTCGTGGGGCGAGTCCACGCCGATCCACCAGTACGTCGACGTCACGGCTTCGCCGTTCCGCGATCCGGCGATCCAGCCCGGAGCGGCGTTCCGGCCGGACGCGCCGCTCGACGCGGTGACGCAGATCGCTCATAGACCCAATCTGCGACGTACGCGTGATTCGTGCCAGCCGAACCGACTGGCTAGATTTCTCGGCCGTGCAGACGCCCGATCGACGTGCTCCGACAAGTGTGATGCCCGTCACTACGGCCCCGCAACAGACACCGCCCGCCGGCCTGCTCGACGACGCGCTGCGCGCGTTGGAGCCGGCGTTCCGGTTGGACAATCTGGTGGCGCTGTCGTCGGATCGCGCGCTGTATCACGCGTGGGATCGCGTGCTGAAGCGCCACGTGGCGATCCGGGTCCACCTCGCCGCCGAGGCGCCCGGCCGCGCATGGTTCATGCGCGAAACCGAGACGCTCGCGGCCCTCGACCATCCGGCGATCCGGCACGTCTATGCCGCCGGCGAGATCGCGACGTTCGCGTACCGGACGGCGAACTGGGTCGAGGGCGAAAGTCTGGCGGATGCGCTGCGGCGCGGGCCTCGCCCGATCCCGCAGTCGCTGTCGCTGATCCGCGATCTGCTCTCGGCGCTCGAGCACGCTCACGCGCGCGGCATCATCATGCGCCGCATCGTGCCATCGACGCTGATGATCAATACCGGCGGCCAGGGCGTCATCACCGACCTGCGGTACTCCAACTGGTGCCTGCCCTATCTGGCGCCGCTGCAGGCGGACGATGCCAATGCGGCGTACATGGCGCCGGAAGTGCGCGCCGGTGAAGCGGGCGAGCCGTCGAGCGACGTGTACACCGTCACGGCAAACATCTACGCGGCCCTGACCGGTCTCGCGCCGGATGTCGACACGGCGCAGATCATTCCACCGACGCAGCTGCGGCAGGCGATTCCCGCGGCGGTCGAGCGCGTCATCACACGCGGGCTGTCACGCGTGCCCAAGGACCGCTACTACACGGCGACCGAAATGCTGGAGGACTTCGTGAGCGACGCGGGTACCTTCCAGGTCCCGGCGGCCGCGCCCCTCGTGACGGAGTCGGGGTTCGAGCGGCGCCTGCGCCGCGCGCTGGGCGACGATTACGAGCTGCTGGAAGAAATCGGCGCGGGAGGATTTGGCCGCGTGTATCGCGCCCGCGACCTGGCGCTGGAGCGTGACGTCGCGATCAAAGTCCTGCATCCCGCGCTGATTACGGATCCCGGCGTGATGGAGCGCTTCCGGCGCGAGGCGCAGCTCGCGGCCCGGCTGCGCCATCCGAACATCGTCGCGATTCTCGACATTATGGGGCGCGCCGGACTCACCTGGTACACCATGGAGTACGTCCCCGGCTCCAATCTCGCGCAGGTGATTCACCGCCACGGCCCGTTCTCGCTCGACCAGGCAGAGCGATTGCTCACGGAAGGCCTCTCGGCACTCGAGCACGCGCACAGCGTGGGGCTGATTCACCGCGACTTGAAGCCGGAAAACATGCTGATCGAGCCCGACGGCCGGCTGCGCATCACCGATTTCGGACTGGCGCTCGCGTTGCGGGGCGGCGCGCGCTTCGGCGGGGCGACGTCCCGCAGCGGGACACCGCAATTCGCGGCGCCGGAACAGCTGCTAGGGGAACGCGTCGACCAACGAGCCGACTTGTATTCCCTCGCCGCGGTCGCTTATTTCGGCTTGTTGGGCAGGCCGCCGTTCAGTGGGAAGACGCCCGAGCAGATTCTCGCTCGGCAGGCGATCGACGACGTACCGCCGCTTACTGCCGAGCGTCGCGACGTGCCGCGCGAGCTCGAGGACGTGCTGAAGCGAGCATTGCGCAGCGATCCCGCTGAGCGGTTTCACTCCGCCGGCGCGTTTCAGTCGGCTGTGAGGGGCGCGCTGGGCGGGTTCCTGCGGCGATTGGCCGCGCTGTTCCGACCGGAGAGCTGACTAGCGGAGGAGCTTATGCGCCTGTGCTACGGTTTGTTGCTCGCGTCGCTTGTTGCCTGCGGCTCCAGTACCGGATACGGTGGCAACTCACCGCCCCCGCCTCCCCCACCCGCGCCACCGCCCGCCCCGGGCACCGTGTTCGTCACGATCTCGGAATATCAATTCAGCCCTGATACGATCACGATCGCGAAGAGCACGCCGGTACGATGGACTAACTCGGGAACGGTCTCGCACACCGCGACGGCGGACAATGGATCATTCGATAGCGGCACGCTTGACGGGACAGGGACCGATCCCTATGGAAATCCGATGCAGGGCGGGAAATACGACCACACGTTCACGACGGCAGGGACCTTCACGTATTACTGCATGTTCCACGCGCAGATGCATGGAACGGTGATCGTCACCCCGTAGGCCTACCGCCAGCGGAAGATCTTCAGCGCGACCACGAAGCTGACGGCGCCCCAGACCACGACGATCGCCAGTGGGGCGCCCAGCGTCGGCAGCGCGGCACCGTCGATCATCACCGCACGCAGCGCGTCGTTGAGCGCCGTGAGCGGCAGCGCTTTGACGAACGGAATCATCGCGTCGGGGAAACGGGCGTAGGAGAAGAACGTCCCGGAAAGAATCCACATCGGCAGCATCACGAGGTTCATCAACCCCGAGACGCCCTCGATCGTGCGTGCCCGGCTCGCGACCAGCAGGCCCAGCCCCGCGAAGGCAAACGCCCCCAGGATCGTGATCCCCGCCAGCGTCACGAACGAGCCGCGCACGGCGACGCCGAACAACAGCCACCCGAAGCCCACCAGCGCCACGACCTCGAGAATCAGAAAGACGAGCCGCGACAGGATGAAGCTGAGCAGGTAGTGGCTGCGCCGCATCGGCGTGGCCATGTAACGCTTGAGCAGCTTCTTCTGGCGCGCCTGCACCACCGAGAAGCCGACCCCCCAGATCCCGCTGCCCAGCAGGTTCATTCCCAGGAGCCCGGGGATCAGGAAGTCGATGTAGCGTGATCCCGGCGCGACGACGCGGTCGTCGCGCACGACGGCGCGATCCCTGCGCCCCCGCGCGCGCTGCACGACGTCGTCGACTTCGAGCCGCGCGAGCCGGCTTTCGGTGCGGGTCGAATCGTAGCGGTACACCAGCGAATCGCCCGCCACCACGAGCAGCGCGACGCGACCGGTGCGCAGCCGCAGGCGCGCCGTCGCCGTATCGAGCACGGCGGCAATCAGTCGCGGGGACGAATCGAGGGTCGCGGCGAGCACGCTGTCGCCGGGTCCTCGTGCCACGCCGACCTGGAGCTCTCCCGGCCCGGTATTGCGGAACGCGAGGCCCAGCGCGAACGCGAGCACGATGGGGAAGCCGAAGACCCAGAACACCGCTTCCGGCTCGCGGTAGAACTCGCGCATCCGCGCGAGTGCCAGCTGGAACATCGGATGCTCACGTATCACGGAGCTGCCGTCCGGTGAGCGCGACGAAGACATCGTCGAGCGTCGCGTGATGCGTCGTCAGCAGCGACAGCTCGAGCCGGCGCTGCTGCAACAGGGCGAGCAGCGCGGGCAGCGTGCGATGCAGCTCGGTGACGGTCAATGCGAGCCCCCCCCCGTCCGCCCCGGATCGCACCGCGGTCACGCCCCCCAAGTGCCGCAGCCGGTCGATCAGGTCGTCGGGCGTTCCTTCGCTGAGCGCGAACTCGACGACGTGCTCCGCGCCGAGCGTGGCGATCAGCTCGCGCGGCGTGCCGAGCGCGATGATTTTGCCGTGATCCATGATCGCGACACGGTCGCACAGCCGCTCGGCTTCCTCCATGTAATGCGTCGTGAGCAGCACGGTGCCGCCCGCGGCGCGGAAGCGGCGGATGATTTCCCACAGCTGGCGCCGCGACTGCGGGTCGAGGCCGGTCGTCGGCTCGTCGAGGAACAACAGCTCGGGCTTGCTCACCAGGGCGCAGGCCACGGCCAGGCGCTGCTTCTGCCCGCCGGAGAGCGTCACGACCCGCACGTTGCGCTTCTCCTCGAGCTCGACCAGCGCGAGCACTTCATCCACCGTATGGGACTGTCGGTAAAACGAGCGAAACAGGGAGAGCGTCTCCGTGACCGTGAGTTTGTCGGCGAGCTGGGTTTCTTGCAGCTGAATGCCGAGCCGTTCACGCAGCGCCCGCCCCTCCGCGCCGTCGCGCCACGGCGTGCCAAGGATCTCGACGGCGCCGCTGTCGGGCGGTGTGAGGCCCTCGAGGATCTCGATGGTGGTCGTCTTCCCCGCCCCGTTCGGGCCGAGCAACCCGAAGCACTCGCCGGCGCCGACCGTGAGATCGAGGCCGGCGACCGCCACGACGTCCCCGAAGCGCTTGGTCAGCGCGCGACAGCTGATCGCTACGATTGTGTTTTCTCTTTGTCTTTGTCTTTATCTTTTTCGGGCGGCGCTTCGTGGGCCGACTTGAGCGCCTGATCGAGCTGTATCGTCATGCTGTTCACGCCATCCGCCAGCGCGCGCACCTTCATGTTGATCCCCGTCCCCGCCCGGTTCGCGACGATCGCCAATGAGCCGGCCACGTCAGGCAGTGTCCCGAGATTCGCCGTAAGGGCACGCTGGCGCATGTGGGACAGCTCGCGGGCGATGTTCCCGCAGATGCTGTTGATGATTTTCGGCTTCGCGGCACGGTTCGATTCGAGCTCGGCGACCAGCTTCTTCACGTGATCCACCGTCCGCACGTACCCCTGCAGCTCTTCGATGCGGCGGATCTGCTTCGCCGATTGCTTTTGAACCACGGCTAGTTTCTCGGCAGGAGCGCTTCGGTGCGCGCGTGCCCGTCGACCAGCGACAGCGGCGAGATACCGAGCAGCACGCTGAGGGTGGGGGCGATGTCCACGGTATTCATCCGCCCCGCGTACGAGCCGCGCCGCACGCCCCGGCCCCAGAAGATGATCGGCACGTGCGCATCGTCATCGGAAGGCTGCCCGTGCATCGCGATCGGCAGATCGGGAATGTCCCACACCGACCCGGGCTGCAACGTAACCGTGAGGACCACGCCGGCGTCGGGCGCCAGCTGATGCAGCCAGCGCCGTGCCACCGGGTCTGACGCCGTGTCGGCACGCGACAGGTCGGCGGGCTTGATCACGCGCGCGACGCCCTGGATGCGCAGGATGCGGGCGGTGAGAGCGTCGAGAATGCTGTCGGTCTTCACGCCGGTGGCCGCGAACCGGCCGTTGTCGTGCAGGAACAGCATGCCGGTGTCGAATTCGAGCCACGCGCGCGGCGGTGCGCCCCCCCCCGCCGCGGCTCCGGCCACACGATCGAGATCGCGATTGACCGCGGTGATCAACGTGTCGAGCAGCACGCGGTACGCCGCGCCGCCGGTCTTCGCCCGCGTCCGCTCGGGGAATGACGTCACGCCGTGGTCAGCCGTCAGCACCACGATGACGTTGTCGCGTCCAACACGGTCGGTCACGCGCTTCAGGAACCAGCTCAGATAGCGGTCGAGCCGCAGCACCTGGTCGTGGATTTCGCGGGAGTCGGGGCCGAATGCATGGCCGACGGCGTCGGTCGTCGACAGACTGACCGCCAGGACGTCCGTGCCTCGGCGGCCGAGACGCAGCGCTTCGAAGCCCTCGAGCGCGAACAGCAAGGTCAGCGAATCCATCGCCGGCACGCCGGCGACCGCCGCGGCCGCCTGGGTGCTGTCGGCGGGGAGACGATGCGGAAACACGACGTCACGCCCGAGATTCTCCCACGGCGCGTTGTCTTCCTCCTTATACGCGCTGTCGGGCAGCAACAGCGTCCAAACGGTACTCGCCGCCTTGAACGGCAGACGCCGGGCGTTGAACGCCAGCACCCACGTCGGCAACGAGTCGGCGTAATACCGGCTGGTCGTGAACAGCCCCGACTGATACCAGTAGACTTGTTCTTTCGATTGTCCGATGGGGAGAATCGCGCCACGGTCCTTGCGGCTCACCGAAAGCGCCCGCGCGGTCGGATCGACGGCCTTGAGCCAGTCGAACAGCTCCGTACCGCGGATGCGTCGCGGCGACGCTCCGGGACCCGTCGTACCGATCAGCGACGCCAGCGAGTCCTGCACGCCCTCGAAGTTGCGGATGATACCGGTATGCGCCGGCCACATCCCCGACAGAATCGTCGCATGCCCCGGCGCTGTCTCCGTCACGGCGTGATCCTGATAGCCGTCGGTGAACAACGCCCCTTCGTTTGCCAGTTGTGCCAGCCCACCCGTCAGCTGGCTCTTCCAGCGCGTGAAATAGTCGGGGCGAAGCTGATCGACGGTGATCACGACGACCAGCTTGGGTCGAGGCGGAGGCGAAAGCGTCCCCGTGAGAGACGCCAGGAGTGCGGCGTAGACGGCGTTGGTCATGGCCAGAAAGTAGCGGCGGTCAGGCGGTTGCCGCCACCGGCTCGTCGGGTCGCTCGCGGAAGGCCATGCGGCCCGCCACGGCTACGACCAGCGCGGCAATCAGGAACGGGACGCCATGTCCGAACTGATCGAACACGAAGGTCGCGCCCACCGGACCAACGATGCTGGCGATGCCCCGCAACGTCTGTTGTGCTCCCATCACCAGCCCCAGCTCATGACGGGGCACGCGCTGGCTGACCAGCGACGTGGACGCCGGAAACAAAAGCGCGGTACCCACCGGAACCAGCGTCAGGAAGAGAATAAAGACCACGATCGCGGCAGACGGTGGGAGAATCGCCGCCGGGAGCGGCATCAGCGCGAGACCCAGGAAGAGCGAGATGGTCCCCATCTGCATAGTGCGGATCTCACCAAAGCGGTTGTTGAACCATCCCACCAATCCAAAACGCATCAGCACGCCGACGACACCAAAGATCGTGAAGAAGTAACCGATCGTCTCTTCAGTGACGCCGTAGACGTCCTTGAAGTACAGCGCCATCACCCCGATGACGACGTTGAGCGCCAGCATCCCGACGACGTAGATCCAGATCACGCGATGCGCCGGCTCCGATGGATGCTCGACGATTTGCCACAGCGCTTGCTGGATGGTCCGACCGGGGGGCAGCTGCTGGCCGCTCGGGGTGTGCGTATGCTGGACGCGGGATTCGGGGAGCCATTTCCAGGCGAAGACTACGCAAAGCAGCATGAGGCCCGCGGCTACCATACCCGGTACTTCCGTTCCGAAGCTGCGCGCGACGGAACCGATCACCGGTCCGATGAGGACGCCGGCGCTCGTCGCCGCGGATATCCAGCCGAGTGCCTTCGCGCGCTCCGCCGGTGCCATGGTGTCGGCGACATAGGCCTGGGCGACGCCGGTTGTCCCGCCACCAAGGCCCTGGACCAGACGGGACGCGAACAGCATCCAGAGGCTCGTCGCAAACCCGAACACCAGGTAGGCAATCGCGGACCCCGAAAGGCCGATCAGCATCGCGGGTCGCCGGCCGTAACGATCGGAGAACTTCCCCCAGACAGGCGAGGAGATGAGCTGCGCGACGGCGAATGCGGAGATGAGCCATCCGACCATCCATTCCGGCGCATGCATCCGCGTCGCGTAGAACGGCATGAGCGGGGCGACGAGCATCAGGCCCAGCATGTCGACGAAGCAGACTGCCATGAGCACGGAGAGCCGCTTCATCGTCTCGCTCCCACGCCGAGCACCACGGCGCTCACCAGCATCAGGACGACGCCGAAGGCCGCGGCGACACCGGTTTCGGCGAGCCGCAGGCTGGAAAGGATTTCGATCGACACGGGCCGCGTTTCATACGTGTAGAGCACGATGGACGCCACGATGTCGCCGAGCGCCGCCACGAAGGCGAGGCTGGCACCGGCGGCGAGCCCGGGCCGCAGCTGTGGCAGCGTGACGCGCGCCAGCGTGCGCCAGCGGCCCGCGCCGAGACTCGCCGCCGCTTCCTCGAGCGTCGGATCGAGCTGGCGATAGGAGGCGAGGATCCCGCGGCCGGTGAGCGGCAATGCCCGCACGAGATACGCGAGCGGCAGGATGACGGCCGTACCCACCAGTACGAAGCGCAGCTGCAGCGGCGCGTTCACGCTGAACGTGATCGCGAGCGCGATCGCGAAGACGGTGCCTGGCAATGCCCACGGCAGCGCGAGCAATCCTTCGATGACGCGCCGCAACGCGACGCGCTTCCGCACCACCAGCCAACCGCCCGCCAGTGCCAGGACGACCGCGACGGCCGTGCTTGCCGCCGCCATCCACAGCGAATTGAGCATCGGACGCAGGCGCTCGGCCTCCGAGAAGAGGCGCCGGTAATTCTCGAGATTGATCACGGGGGGCAGGATCTCGGTCGTCCAGGCGCCGTACGGCACGAGCGACACGAGCGCGAGGGTCAGATGGGGCAGCAGCAACAGGATCGCCAAACCCCATCCCGCCACGGTCGCGAGCCGGCGCACGCCGGCGCGCCGGATCGGCCGCGGGCGCGGCGCAATTCCCTTCCCGAGCGCCACGAGGATGTCGTCACCCTCGGTGCCGCGCAGGATCGCGAGTCCCGCCACGGCGATGACCGCCAGCGCCACCGTCTCGACCATGGCGAGCGGGAGATCGCCGTTCAGCTTCGTCGCCACGATCTGCGTGGTCATGACGCGAAATCCACCACCGAAGATGTAGGGCGCGCTGAACGATCCGAGCGCGGTCATGAACGTCAGCATCGCGGCGCCGACCAGCGACGGACGCAGCAGCGGAATGATCACGCGCCACACCGTCGCCCGAGTGGAGGCGCCCAACGCCTGCGCCGCTTCGAGCATCGAGACATCGAGCTTGGCGAGACCGGCGCGGGTGAAGAGATAGAAGTAGACATACATCGAGTACGCGTGGACGAGCAGGATGGCCCCGGCCCCTTGCAGCCGCCACGGCGCGTGCTCGAGATGCAGCGCCGCCTGAATGGCGCGCGCGACGAATCCCGACTCCCCGTACAGAAACAGGAACGCGATCACGCCGACGAGCGGCGGCAGGACGACCGGCAGCGCGATCAGCGCGCCCAGCGTCTTGCGCCCCGGGAAGTCAAACCACTCGAACAGGAACGCGAGGGGGATACCGATGGCGGCCGCGAGCACGACACTCAGCAGCGAAATCCAGATGCTCGCCCACAATGCCGCCCACTCGCCCGGCCGCGTCAGGAATGCGCGCACCGCGGCCCAGTCCGCGGCGTCGGCCGCGACGATGAGAATCGGGTAGATCACCACCCAGGCAAGCAGCAGCGCCAGGCCCACAGCCAGCAGGTCCGTTCTCCGCAGATTCCAGATCACAACGCGATCACCCGAGTGGCTTCGACATAGACCCGCTCGCCGACCCGGGCGGCGTCCGGCTCCGCCAGAACCTCGAAGCGGTTCTCGTCGTCCCCTTCAACGAGGAAGAACGCGCCGGCACCCGTGTAGCGCCGTTCCCGCACGACGCCGGGAAGCCCGGCACCGGCAAATCGCAGACGCTCCGGGCGCACCACGACGACCGTACCGTCACGCGCACCAAGCGCCCGCGCCGCATTGCCACGAAACACGTTGGCGCGCCCCACGAACGTCGCGACGAACAGGTTCTGCGGCCGCTCGTACAGGTCTTCGGGCGTGCCCGTCTGCTCGAGGCCCCCGTTGTTGAGCACCGCGATCCGGTCGCCGAGATCGAATGCTTCCTCTTGTTCGTGAGTCACGAAGACCGTGGTAATCCCGACTCGCTTGATGACCTGGCGCAGCTCGCGGCGCGTCCGTTCGCGCAGCGCCGGGTCGAGGTTCGAGAGCGGCTCATCGAGCAGCAGCACGCGCGGCTCGGGGGCGAGCGCGCGCGCCAGCGCGACGCGCTGCTGCTGCCCGCCGGACAGCTCATGGACTTTGCGCCGCTCGTAGCCCGCCAGATCGACGAGCGCGAGCGCTTCAGAGATTTTTTGCCCCCTTCCCCGCAGTCCAAAGCCGACGTTCTGACCCACATCGAGATGCGGGAAGAGCGCGTAATGTTGAAACACCATCCCGAACCGCCGCCGAGCGGCAGGCACGGCCGTCACCTCCTCGTTCGCGACCGTGATGCGCCCGCCATCGGCCGTCTCGAAACCCGCCAGGAGCCGGAGCATCGTCGTTTTGCCGCTGCCTGACGGTCCCAGCAGCGCGAGGATTTCGCCGCGCGCGATGTCGAGCGTGATCGGCCCGACCGTCACGTCACTGCGCCAGCGCTTTTCGATGGCCTGGATTTGGAGAAACGCGGTCAACGCCTGCCTCCCGTGCCGCGCACGTGCTCATCCCACCAGCGCATCCACTCGGGCCCGTGCTCGGCCAGGAGATTCCAATCGACGTCGGCGACGACCATGCGCCGGCGTACGTCACGCACCCACTCCGGAAGGGAATCGGCGGGGAGGTCGAGCCGCGCCGGGACCCGATAGACTTCGCGCGCGGCCGCGAGCTGCATCGCGACGCTGCCGACGAAATCCACGTAGGCACGCGCCGCCGCGAGATGCTTCGCGCCGCGCACGGCGGCGATCCCGTCTTCGATCACGACCGTGCCGCTCTTGGGAAAGACATAGCCGATCGGCATGCCGCGCCGGCGGCTGATCAGCACGTCGGGCAGGTCCCAGATCGTGACCAACCCCTCCTGCCTCGCGATCTTCTCGCTCACGAGCGCCGGGTTTTGCTCGTAGACCTTCGTCTGTCCGTCGAGCCGGCGCAGCCACGCGAATCCGGCGGCGGTGTCGCGCGCTTGCTTCATCCCACGTTGGATGATGAAGCCGAACACCGCCCGCATCGTGCCACTCGCGAGCGGGTCGCGGATGATCACCTTCCCCTTCCATTTCGGATCGAGGAGGTCGTCCCAATCCTGCGGCGCGTCCTCCGGCTTGACGACCTTCTCCGCGTAGAGAAAGACCGCGGGCGTTTCGTAGGCGGCGAAGTAGCAATCGCCCGTGCCGCGGCTCCGTGCGGCAATGGCGCCGGCCCACGGCGGCCGGTAACAGTCGAGCAGCGAGTCGCGGGCTGCCTGCGCAAGAATCAGCGACGGACCGCCGAACCACACGTCGGCCTGGGGATTCGCGCGCTCGGAGCGCAGACGGTCGTAGACATCCTGCGAGCCCATGTCGAGCCAGCGCACGTCGATATCGGGGTGCAGTGCTTCGAACCGGAGCTCGAAGAGCGTCAACAGATCGCGGCCGTGCGGCGAGTAGACGACTAATGGCGTACGGTGATCCCGCGAGCAGCCAAGCGCCAGAACGCTCAGCACCACGCACCACGCACCACGCACGTTGTCGTTACGGAACATTCCGACGCTTCAATCCGAGCAGGTTGACAAACAACCGATACGCTCCAGGTACGCCGGCCGGCAGCTGCCGGAAGAAACTCAGCCCCGTGTACACATACGTTCCGCGCCCCAGCGGCGCGACCAGCAGGCCACCCTTCAGCTCGGCCGGCGGGTTGGGTGGAGGATCATGCGTTTCGAGCAGCGGGACGTAGGTCGTGTCCCAGGTGTGCGCGAAGTACAGGCCGCGTTCCTGAATCCAGCCGCGCCAATCCTCCGGCCGGATCTCGTTGGGATAGTGAAACACCGAGCTCGACGGATCGAGCGCCGTGACCGGCGCGTTCTCGTCCGACACGCGATCGTGCGGGCGCGCGATCGTCAACGGATACGGCGCGAAGCCGCCGTCGACCAACGGATACTGCTGGTACTGGACGATGACGAGGCCGCCGTCTCGCACGTAGTCGAGCAGCCGGCCGTTGTTCGCAACCAGCGCCGGCTCGGTCTCGTAGGCGCGACTTCCGATCACAATCGCGTCGTAGCGCGACAGGTCGCCCCGCGCGAGCGAATCAGGGCCGATGAGATCGAGCGGCACACCCACGGCGAGCAGCGCCTCGGGCACCCGATCCGCAGCGCCGCGCACGTAGCCGACGTGCGACAGCGCCGGAAGCGCGACGCGCGCCGCCCGGATCCGGGCGAGGGAGGGCCGCGCCAGGGCGCGCGGCCGAATGTGCGGATAGTCGATGATCTCGAGCCAGCCGTTGCCGGCGCGCACGTCGTAGCTGCCCGCCTTGAGGCTATCGGCGACGGGAGGCGCGAGGGCTACGGTGACGGTCTTCGTCTCGTCCTCGCGCGTGAACGCCAGACTCTCGGCAGCGATGGGCAGCCAGCCGCTGGGCACGGTCATGGCAACCCGCGCCTTGGCGCTGCCCCGCGACCGGTTCGTGGCGGTGACCGTGAAATGCCGCGGCTCGCGCGATCCCCCCCCACCGCCGCCATCGATCGGCCACAGCAATTCCTCGGGCGTGATGGCGACGTCGAGATCGCGCGTCACGAACAGCGGCCGTCGAATTTCGCCGATCGCCTGATCGCGATAGCGGTAGACGATCTCCCGGGTGAGCGTGATCGGTTCGCCGCCGATCACGAGCCGCACCCGCGCGCTGACGGGCGGCGGCTCGAACGGCAGCCCGCGTACCTGCGGCGGCGCCGCCGACCAGTCGTACAAGCCACCACGATTCGTCAACGGGCGGCGCAGGAAATACGGCTGCGTGCGCTCGGCATCCCGCCCCACCGTCAGCACGAAGCGGCGTGTCATCAGTGCTCCCGGAGCGACGGTCGGCGCACCGAGCTCCAGCTGCTCCAGCGACCAGCCCGCGGGAGCCGCGACGGCAACGCTGTCCACGCGCACGGCGCTATCGCCCGGATTCCACAGGGTGACTTCGACCTGCAGGCGCTCGCCCGGCGTCACGATCCCGTCGTCGGCTGTTCCATCGATCGTGACGCCCGCTGCGGTGGCGATGGCGCGCTCCAGCAGGGCCCGCTGCTCGGAATCCGCCGCGGCGACGAGCCGCAACGCCCGGATCAGGAACGGCAGCGTGGCGCGGGGATGCCACAGCGTGAGCGCGGCGCGTGCCGAGTCGATCAGCGCTCCATAGCCCGGCACGTGAATCGTCGTGTCGACGCCCGCGAAGACCGACGTCTCGGACCCCCCGGGGGACGGGGTCCTCGAGGAGATGAGCGCGACCCCGGACGTCGCGGGACCAGGGCGTTGCAGCTGCCCCATGTCCTGGGAGCGATGGCGGCTGCGACTCGCCATCGCGATCTGGAAGTAGGACTGCCCCAGGATGGGATCGAGCGTGCCGACCGGCAGCGTGAGCGTCGTGGCTGATGGATCGCCGCGCGTGGAGCGATAGAACTTCTCCGGTCCACCGGCGGAGTCGCGCAGCAGGTCGAACGCCTGACGCGCGAGGATCGCCGAGACTTGATGGTGGCCATGGCCGTCGGCCGGCGTCCCCGAGAACACGGCAATGACCACCTGCGGTCGAAACCGCCGCATGACGTCCAGCACGTCCTTGAGGATCGAATCGCGCGGCCAGAAGCGGAACGTTTCGTCGGCCGATTTCGAGAAGCCGAAGTCGTAGGCGCGCGTGAAGAACTGCCGCGCCCCGTCCAGCTCGCGCGCCGCCAGCAGCTCTTCGGTGCGAATGATCCCCAGCTCCGGCCCCAGCTCGGGGCCGATCAGATTCTGCCCGCCCTCGCCGCGGGTGAGCGAGAGGTAGGCCGCCTGCGCCCCCATGCCGCGCGCCAGCAGCACGAGCAGCTGGGTGTCTTCATCGTCGGGATGCGCGCCGATCATCAGGACGCGCTTGTTGCTGCCCAGCTGCCGGAGGGTGCCCGCCAATGCGGCGACGCCGCCGGTGCCGGCGGGCGCCAACTGTGCCAGGCCGGCGCCCGCGGCGCCGATACTAAGGAAGAGCGCTACCGAGAGCTGTCGCACTTATGGGGAAAGATAGACGGCACCGCCCTTCATAACGAACTTGACGCGTTGCAGTTCCGTGATGTCCCGTGTCGGGTCGCCTGCGACGGCGATGATGTCCGCGAACAGGCCCGGTGCGATCGCGCCAAGATTCTGCTCCTGGTTGAGCAGCGCCGCGGCGACCGAAGTTCCGGACTGAATCGCCTGCATCGGCGTCATGCCGTACTGCACGTAGTACTCGAACTCCTTGGCCTGATTGATTTCCGTCCAGGGGAACCCGCCGACGTCGGTGCCCATCACGATCTTCACGCCCTTGCGCAGCGCGCGCCCGAACGCGCGCCGCTCGAGCGCCACCAGGGCCGGCCACACGCCACCGCGCGGCATCACGTGCACGCCGACGCTCACCGTCGGCACCCAGTAGACGTTGTTCTTCACCATCGCATCCATCAGCGAATCGGTGAGGCCGTCGCCGTGCTCGATCGAGTTCACGCCGGCGCGGAGCGCGGCGGCGATCCCGTCCGACCCGATCGCGTGCGCCGCCGCCATGCGGCCGAGGCGATGGGTCTCGTCCACGATCGCCTTCGCTTCGGCATCGGTGAAGTTCACCCAGCTGCGCAGCACGCTGTCGGGTGTGAAGTAGTAGCGGCGATCGCTGTAGTACTTGATCCAGTCGGCGCCGTGCTGCACCTGCTCCCGCACCGCCAGCCGCGCGTTATCGACACCGTCCACCGTCTGCACGCCGTGCGGCAGATCGATCTCCCAGTTCGGCGTCCCGATGGGATACATCCCCGTCGGGGCCATGGCGCGCGTCGAGGCGAAGATGCGCGGGCCGGGAATCTCGCCGCGGTTCACGGCCAACTTCACGTCGACGTCGGCGTACATCGCCCCTTCGGTCTCGACGTCGCGGATCGCGGTAAAGCCGTGCTCCAGCGACAGACGCGCGTTGCGGGCCGCGAGAATCGCGCGATACGGGATCGACTGCTTCAGCAGCTGGTCCTCGTATTCCTGCGACGTCACGTCGCCCTGGAGGAGCAGATGCGTGTGCGCATCGATCAGGCCCGGCAGCACCGTCATCTGGCTGAGATCGATGACCCGGGCGGTCGCGGCCTGTCCCTGGACCTGGGCGAGCGGGCCGACGGCCTTGATGCGCTCACCCTCGACCAGGATGCCGACGTTGGTCTGCACCTGTTGCGAGCGGCCGTCGACGAGCCGACCGGCTTTGATGAGCACCTGTTGCGCCGGCGTTTGACCGGCGAGCGTCGCGGCGCATGCCGCGATGACGAGAACGGCTACGTTGAGCGAGCGCACGGATTCTCCAGAGAAAACGGGACGGGAGAAGTTACTCCCGCCCCGTTCCCCCAACTACCTGCGGGCTACCGCGATGCGAGTGGCTTTCCGTCCGCATCCAAGAACCGGATCTCCCCAAAGTTCAACTCCCGAATCCCAGCCTCGATCTTCGCGCGATCGCCCACGACCACCCACACGAGGTGATCGGGACGAATCGCTTCCTGCGCCGCGGTGGTCGCATCCTGAACCGTCAGGCTGCGCACGCGCTGCGCATACGTGTCGAAGTAGTGGTCATCGAGCCCGTATGTCACCATGTCTTCGAGCGACCCCTGCACCGCGCCCATCGTTTCCCAGGTGCCGGGCAACGTCAGCGTGAGATTCGCCTGCGCTTTTGCCAGCTCGTCGGCCGTGACGGGCTTGGGACCCAGAATCCCGCGCAGCTCGCGATCGACCTCGATCATCGACTCCTTGGTCTTGTCGGTCTGCACCGGCGCATAGGCGATGAACGGCCGCTGGCCGCGCGCGTCCCAGACGAACGTAAATGCCCCGTACGACCAGTGCTTGCCTTCGCGCAGGTTCATGTTGACGCGCGAGGTGAACTGGCCGCCGAGCAGCGACGTCATCGCCTCGACGGCATACTCATGGGGGTTGGCTTTCGGCGCGGCGAGGTCAGCCGCCAGAATCACCGACTGCTCGGCGCCGGGCCGGTCGAGGATGTAGACGAGCGGCCTCGCCTGATCGGCCACCGTACCGACGTTCTTCTGCGGCACCTCACCCGACTGCCAGCGGCTGAACAGGCGCGCCAGCTTCGGCTGAATCTCCGCCAGCGACACGTCGCCGACGATCACAAGCGTCGCGTGATTCGGCTTGAACCAGGCCCGGTGGAAGCGCACCAGGTCGTCGCGCGTCATGCGCGAGACGGACTCTTCCGTGCCCGACCCCGTGAGCGGATTGCCGTAGGCGTGATTCGTCCCGTACAGCAGCTGCGGGAAGACACGCAGCGCCATCTGCACGGGCTGCACCTTCTCACGCTGAATGCGCGCCAGCCGCTGGCGCTGCTGCCGCTGGAAGTCGGCCTGCGGGAAGGCCGGATTCAGAATGACGTCGGCAAAGATGTCGAGCGCCGGGTCGAGATTCTCCTTGATCGTCGACAGCGCGACTTGCGACACGTCGAGCCGCGAGCCGGTGCCCAGGGATGCGCCGAGCTGGGAGAGGGTGTCGCTGATCTGGAGCGCCGTCCGTTTCACCGTCCCTTCGTCGAGCATGTCGAGCGCCAGGCTCGCCGTGCCGGGAGCCGCGAACTGATCGGCCGCGTAGCCAGCGTCGACGAGCAGCGTGAGATTCACCTGCGGAATCGAGTGGCGCTCCGCCAGCACGATCTTGAGGCCGTTGGGCAGCGTCGCGCGCGCGACCGCGGGGAAGCGCGCGTCAGGCGGCGTGCCCGCGTCAGGGACCTTCGAGCGGTCCGCTCCGCCCGCCGTCGTTCCGAACTCCGGATACGGATGCACCTCGAGTACGTACTGGCCGTCGCTCAGGTAGCGCGCCGCCGCGGCCCGAAGATCGGCGCCGGTCGCCGCGGCTACGCGCCGCTCCGTCACCAGGTAATTGTCGGCATTCCCCGTGAAGACTTCATAATGCGCGAGCACGTCGGACTTGCCGCCAAAGCCGCCGATCCGCTCGATGCCGCGGATGAAACTGGCCCGATATTGCGTCTTGATGCGGCGCAGCTCGCTGGCCGTCGGGCCTGACCGGACGAACCGCGCCAGCTCCTCGTCGATCGCGCGCTCCACGCGGGCGAGGTCACCGCCCGGCTTGGCGGTCGCACGAATGACGAGCTGCCCGCCGATCTCGCGCAGATCGGCGTAGGCGATGACGTCCGTGGCGATCTGCTCGTCGTACACGAGCCGCTTGTAGAGCCGCGACGTCTTCCCCTGGGCGAGCACGTCGGTCACCATGTCGAGATAATCGGCGTCCGCGGAGCCGAACTGCGGCACGTTCCACTCCTTGTAGATCCGGGCCTGCGGGACGCGGTCCTGCATCACCTGACGGTGCGACCCGGTGCGCCGGGCGATCCACACGTCCTGCTTCGCGATCGGCGGCGTCGCGGGAATGTCGCCGAAGTACTGCTCGACCTTCCGGCGCGCGGCCTCGGGGGTGATGTCGCCGGCCAGGACCATGACGGCGTTGTTAGGCCCGTAATACGTCCGGAACCATTCCTTCACGTCGTCGACCGAGGCGCCGTTGAGGTCTTCCATCGATCCGATGACCGTCCAGGAGTATGGATGGCCGACGGGATACGTTCCCTCGGTCATCAACAGGTCGACTTTCCCGTACGGCTGATTCTCGCCCTGCCGCTTCTCGTTCTGCACCACGCCGCGCTGCTCGTTCACCTTCGCCGTGTCGATCACGCCGAGCAGATGGCCCATCCGGTCCGACTCCATCCACAGCGCGACGTCCAGGGCGTTGGTGGGGACGTTTTCGAAATAGTTGGTGCGATCTTCGTTGGTCGTGCCGTTCTGATCGGTCGCGCCGATGCGCTCGAACGGCTGGAAGTAGTCGTCGTTGAAGTGCTCGCTGCCGTTGAACATCAGATGCTCGAACAGGTGGGCGAATCCGGTGCGGCCGGGCCGCTCGTTTTTCGAGCCGACGTGGTACCAGATGTTCACGGCGACGATCGGCGCCTTGTGGTCCTCGTGAACCAGCAGGGTGAGGCCGTTCTTCAGGACGAACCGCTGGTACGGGATCGTGATCGCCGCGGGGGCTGCGGTGGGTCGTGGGCGGGCGCGGCTGGCTCGAGCGGGCCGCTGGGCGGTCGCCGGGGACGCAAGGGCGAGCCCGAGCGCGACGCTCACTAAGGCTATGCGGGACATGGGACATCTCCTTCATGAAGGCTGACGGCGGGCTGAACGCGTGGAAGAAACCCCCGTCCACGGCGGGTCGCAAGGTGTGAGATGGTGTTAGATTGGGTGCGATGACCACACTCGCCCCGCCCAAACGCACCGTCAGCGCCGCGGAAGCGCGCGAAGTCGCCGAGGCGGCGCGCGAGCAGGAGTGGGCGGCGCCCAGTTTCGTGCGCGAGCTGTTCCTCGGCAACCTGCGGATGGATCTCATCCATCCCTACCCCGAACAGGATCCTGACGAAGTCGCCCGCGCGAAGCCGTTTCTCGACAAGCTGGCGCGGTTCCTCCGCGAGGACGTCGACTCCGATCGCATCGATCGCGAAGGCGAAATCCCCGATGACGTGATTCAGGGACTGCGAGACGTGGGCGCGTTCGGCATCAAGATTCCGCGCGAGTACGGCGGACTCGGCCTGTCGCAGCTCTCCTACATGAAGGCGATCGAGCTCGTCTCGTCGGTCGACGGCTCGCTGACCGCACTGCTCTCCGCGCATCAATCGATCGGCGTGCCGCAACCGCTCAAGCTGTTCGGCAGCGAAGCCCAGAAAAAGAAATACTTCCCCCGTCTCGCCCAGGGCGCGATCTCCGCGTTCGCGCTCACCGAGGACAGCGTCGGCTCCGATCCGGCGGCGATGGAAACCAACGCGATCCTCGACGACGATGCCTGGGTCTTGAACGGCGAGAAGTTGTGGTGCACCAATGGCACCAAGGCCGAGCTGCTCGTGGTGATGGCGCGGACGCCGTCGAAGATGATCAACGGCAGAGAGAAGAAGCAGATCACGGCGTTCATCGTCGAGATGGACTGGCCGGGTGTCGAAGTCGTGCACCGCTGCCACTTCATGGGCCTGAAGGCGCTCTACAACGGCGTGATCCGCTTCACCAACGTGCGCGTGCCCAAGGAGAACGTGCTCTGGGGCGAGGGCAATGGCCTGAAGCTCGCGCTGATCACGCTGAACACCGGCCGGTTGACGCTCCCCATTTCCGCGGTCGCCGCCGGCAAGCGCTGCCTCGAGATTTCGCGCCGCTGGGCGGCGGAGCGCGTGCAGTGGGGCCGGCCGATCGGGCAGCACGACGCGATCGCGCAGAAAATCGGATCGATGGCCGCGAACACGCTGGCGATGGAAGCCGTGGCGGAGCTGTGCGGCGCGATGGCCGAGCGCGGCGGCGCCGACATCCGGCTCGAAGCGGCGATCGCCAAGCTGTACAACTCCGAGGCCGGTTGGCGCATCATCGACGATACCGTGCAGATCCGCGGCGGCCGCGGCTACGAGACGGCCGACTCGCTGCGCGCGCGCGGCGAGGCGCCGGTGCCGGTCGAGCGCATCATGCGCGATTTCCGCATCAACCTGATCTTCGAAGGCTCCTCGGAGATCATGCATCTCTTCATCGCGCGCGAAGCCGTGGACAAGCATCTCCAGGTCGCAGGCGACGTCGTCATGCCGGGCAAGACGGCCCGCGAGCGGCTCACCGGCCTGGTGCGGTCGGCCGGGTTCTACGGCTGGTGGTATCCGTCGCGCTGGCTCGGGTGGAGCCTGTGGCCGCGCTACGCGGAGTTTGGACGGCTGGCCAAGCACGTCCGCTGTGTCGAGCGCAGCTGCCGCCGACTCGCGCGCAGCGTCTTCCATGCCATGATTCGCTTTGGGCCGAAGCTCGAGCTGCGCCAGTCGGTGCTGTTCCGGCTGGTGGACGTCGCGGCCGAGCTGTTCGCCATGGCGGCGACCTGCTCACGGGCGCAGCGCCTGTTCGAGCGCGACCGCGCCGCCGGCGCGCGCGCCGTGCATCTGGCCGACGTGTTCTGCCGTCAGGCGCGGCGGCGCGTGCGGTCGAAGTTCAACGGGCTGCGGCGCAACGAGGACGTGCCGACGTACAAGCTGGCCCAAGAGATCTTGGCCGGCGAGCACCGTTGGTTGGAAAGGGATATCGTCGAATTGCCGGAGTAGGTCGGATCGACGGATCGCCGGATGGGCGGATCGCTTCGCATTATTTAGGTCCTAACTGCGCGTTTTTGATTCATCACTTTTGTCGTCTTAGGTACCTTTCCTCCATGATGCCCTACGAGCGATTCGATGCCTGGCACGCGTGCTATGCATTAACGCTCGCCACATATCGAATCACGGCTCGGTTCCCAAGCCACGAACGATACGGTCTCGTATCCCAAATGCGTCGGGCAGCCTTCGACGGTTTCTCGATATGAGTCTTGGGTCGCTTTCCGAACTGTCCGTGGCGATTCGTCTCGCGAAGGATCTCGCATACATCGATACGAAAGAGGGACAGGAAATCAGCGAGGCATGCTCACGAGCTGGAAAGGTAACGATGGGACTTTACAAAGCGGTACAGTCCACCACCGGCGATCCGCCGATCCGCCCATCCGCCGTTAGGCGGCCTGATGTGCGATCATGATGCTCTTCAGGCGCTCGGGTGCATCCGCCCCGGCATCTCCGTAGGGCGACGGATGGCCTTCCTGCTCCATCACCACACTCGGACAGACCAAGGGATATTGCCGCGCGCGGATTCGGTCCGCCGCCGGCTGCGCGGCGACGGGCGTCGCGATCACGACCTGGCGCGCGCCCAGGCCCTCGGCGGCCTTCGCGGCGGCCAGGACCTTCCACGGATACACGACTTGTCCCTCGACGATCACCACCGTGCGTCCCTCCAGCTTCTTCACCGGACGCTGGGTCCGGTAGAGGACGAGATCCTGCTTCACGCGGGCCCGCGACTCGTCGATCGCGGCCTGGAGTTTCTCGAGCAGATTCATCCCCGGCTGGAAGTCAGGATCCATCTCCGCCGGCGCCGATTCGGCCATCGCCCCGATCGGCGCGAGGTTCGCGCCCAGCTTGATGAAGGATGCCACGATCACGTCGAACTGCGCTCCCATCGCCTTGGCAGCGTGGGCCGCGATCTCCACGCCCTCCGGCGTAATCCCGAGCAGGATGCACGCCTGATAGCCCCGGGACGCCAGCTGCTGCCCCAGCAGCGCGCCCGCGCTGGAGCGCGTGGGATAGAGGCTTGGACGGGGCTGGGTCACGTCCGCAAGATAAGAAAGCTATCGGCTATCGGCTATCGGGCGAAAACCCCGATTCCGACAGCCGATACCCGATAGCCAATAGCCGGTTATCTTTTCGACCTCTCACATCCAGGACCCCCGTAGTGCCGAAGGACACGCTCACCGTCGTCGACAACCGGACCGGCAAGAGCTACGAGCTGCCGATTCAGGACGGCACCGTCCGCGCCGCCGATCTGCGGCAGATCAAGGCCGGCGACGACGATTTCGGCCTGATGAGCTACGACCCCGCCTTCATGAACACGGCGGCGTGCCGCAGCGCGATCAGCTTCATCAACGGCGACCAGGGCATCCTGCGCTACCGGGGCTTTCCCATCGAGCAGCTGGCCGAGAAGAGCACGTTCCTCGAGACGGCGTACCTGCTGCTGCATGGCGAGCTGCCGTCGGCCGCGGAGCTCGACACGTGGGTGTACCAGGTCACGCACCACACGATCATCCACGAAAACATCAAGAAGTTCATCGACGGCTTCCACCACGACGCGCATCCGATGGGCATGTTCGTCAGCGCGGTGGCCGCGCTGTCCACGTTTTATCCGGAAGCCAAGAAGATCTTCGACGAGCAGTCGCGCGACAATCAGATCTTCCGGTTGATCGCGAAGACGCCGACGCTCGCGGCGTTCGCGCATCGGCACTCCGTCGGGATGCCGTACGCCTATCCCGACAACGACTTGAGCTACACCGGCAACTTCCTGAACATGATGTTCAAGACGACCGAGGTGAAATACGGCCCGCACCCGGTGCTCGAGCGCGCGCTGGACGTGTTGTTCATCCTGCACGCCGACCACGAGCAGAACTGCTCGACGAGCGCCATGCGCGGCGTCGGGTCGTCGCACCCCGATCCCTATTCGTGCATGGCCGCCGCGGCCGCCGCGCTGTACGGGCCGCTGCACGGTGGCGCCAACGAAGAAGTCCTGCGCATGCTGCGCGAGATCGGCTCGATCGACGCGATTCCGGCCTACCTCCAGCGCGTGAAGAAGGGCGAGGTGCGGTTGATGGGCTTTGGGCACCGCGTCTACAAGAACTTCGATCCGCGCGCCAAGATCATCAAGCAGATCGCCGAGCAGGTGTTCGACGTCACGGGCAAGAACCCGCTCATCGACATCGCGCTGGAGCTCGAGCGCATTGCGCTGCAGGAAGAATACTTCGTCACGCGCAAGCTCTACCCGAATGTCGATTTCTACTCGGGCATCATCTACGAGGCGATGAAATTCCCGATCGATATTTTCCCGGTACTCTTCGCGATCGGGCGGACGCCCGGTTGGCTGGCGAATTGGCAGGAGATGCTCCTCGACAAGGAACAGAAGATCGCCCGGCCGCGGCAGGTCTACATCGGTCCGGACAAGCGCGATTATGTCCCCATCGAGAAACGGAGCTGAGGTGCCCACCCCATGCCCACCTACATCCTGTTGTCGAATCTGACGGACGAAGGCGCCAAGGCGCTCAAGAGCAACCCCAAGCGGCTGCAGGAAGTGAACAAGGAGATCGAGAAGTACGGGGCCAAGGTCACGTCGCAATACGCCGTGCTCGGCCCCTATGACTTCGTCAGCATCGTGGAGTGCCCCGACAACGAGACCATCGCGCGGGTGTCGGTGGAGCTGGCGTCGCGGGGATCGATCCGATTGCTCACGCTCGCCGCCACCCCTGTGGCGAACTTTATCAGGACGCTGAAAACGAAAGAGTGACGGTAGGTGAAACGACGGTAAGGGACGGTAAAAGACGGTAAAGGTTTTACCCTTACCGTCCTTTACCGTCGTCTTGTTTACCGTCCTTTACCGTCGCTTTTTTCCACCCGGGCGAGGTCTCATTGACCGCGCCGGCTTCGGCTCTGCAACCGCGAGGGATCGAGGTTGCAGCGGCGGCACCGACGGCTCGAATCCCGGAATCACCTCGCGCGGAAACGTCTGGCCGATCAACCGCTCGACGTCGGCCATCAGCAGCCACTCGTCGGGAGAGATGAGCGTGAGCGCCAGCCCACGCGCGCCCGCCCGCGCGGTCCGTCCCACGCGGTGCACGTACACCTCGGCGTCCTGCGGCACGTCGTAGTTCACGACCATGCGGATGCCGTCGACGTCGATGCCGCGCGCGGCGATGTCCGTCGCCACGAGGATCTCGGCGGCGCCGGAACGGAACTGGTCGAGCGTCCGCGTGCGGTGGCTCTGTGCCTTGTCGCCGTGCAGCGCGTTCGCCGCGATGCCTTCGCGCTTGAGGAAGGTGACGAGTTTGTCCGCGCCGTACTTCGTCCGCGTGAAGATCAGCGTCTGGCCGGCGGGCTTGGCTTTGAGAATCGAGGCGAGCGCGCCGCGCTTTTGCAGCTTGTCCACGGCGACGATGACGTGCTCGATGCCCTCGGCCGCCTGCGCGCGCCGGCCGATTTCAACCGACGCATGGCCGTTCAGCGCGCGGCGCGCGAGCGCGTCCACCTCCAGCGATATGGTCGCGGAAAAGAGCATGGTCTGCCGCTCTTCGGGCAGCGCGTTCAAGATGCGCTTGACGTCCGGCGCGAATCCCATGTCGAGCATGCGATCGGCCTCGTCGAGCACCAGCACCTCGAGCTTGGAGAAATCCGCATGGCCAGCCGGCCCGGCGTCGCCACGACGACGTCCACGCCGTGCTTCAGCGCGCGCGTCTGCGGCTCCATCCCGACGCCACCATACACCGCGGCGCCCTTGAGATGGGTGTGCCGCCCGTAGGCGCGGATGCTGGCCGCGACCTGCTCGGCGAGCTCGCGCGTCGGCACAAGAATCAACGCGCGCAGCACACCGCGCTTCCCGTCCGACAGGCGCTGCAGGATCGGCAGCACAAAGGCCGCCGTCTTGCCGGTACCGGTCTGGGCGGAGCCGATGAGATCCCGGCCCGCCAGCGCCAGCGGAATCGCTTCGGACTGGATGGGGGTGGGGTGCGCGTAGCCTTCATCGGCGACCGCGCGAACGAGTTCGGGCGCTAGGCCCAGTGATGCAAATGGCATACTACTCCTTCGATACACACGCGCGCCGCGAGATGACCCAATGTCACCCCGACATCGACGCTGCTGCAGTTATTGAACCTGGGGGATGAAACCGTGCGTGTGTTCAGCGACGGAGTCCCTGAGCGGGACTGTCCTTGAGGGATGCCAGCTCGCGGTTCCTTGCACCGAAAAAGGTAACGACTCAGCGTCCGAAAACATAGGCCCAGTCTTTGCCGGTCCTAACGCAGTGTCTCGGCCGCCTTGGTTGGTTCCGTGCCCCACCACCACATTCTCGGTAGAGCCCGTTGCCGGGGCCACACTTCGTTCAACGTGTCGCCCTCATACAACCTGCCGTTCTTCATCACGTACCGCACGGTATTCGTGTTGTGGATATCCTCGAGCGGATTCGCGTCCAGCACGATCAGATCGGCCAACTTGCCCGGCTCCAGCGAGCCCAGATCCTGCTCCATCCCGATCGCGTTGGCGCCGTGCAGCGTCGCGACGCGCAGCACGTCGTGATTCGACATCCCGCCGGCCGCCATCGCCCACAACTCCCAATGATCGCCCAGCCCGTCCATCTGGCCGTGGCCGCCGAGGCCGATGTGACCACCGGCCTGGAGGATGGCATTCGCCGATGCCGCGATCCGCGGAAACACGTATTCGCTCTCCCGGAACCACCGCCGGCGCTCGGCGCGCTGATCGATTTCATCGTGCGGCATGAAGCGCCGCACCTTCGCGTTGTCGTGAATGTCGTAACGTTCGTAGAAGAAGTTCTCGCTCCACGGACCGCCGTAGGATACGAGCAACGTCGGCGTGTACGTGATGCCCGACTGCGCGACCAGCTGCACCGCATCCCTGTACAGCGGCATGATCGGATAGCTGTGCTCCGATCCGGGGTAGCCGTCGATGACCGCCGTCAGATTCATCTTGAAGTCGAGCCCGCCCTCGATCGTCGGCATCAACCCGAGCTCTTTCGCCGCCATGATGACCCACTGCCGCTGCTTGCGATTGCCCGTCATGTACATCTTGATCGTATGGATGCGGTAGAAGTCGCTGTAGCGCCGCAACGCCTGGCGCGTGTCCTCGAGACTCTTGAAATCCTCGGACCAGAACACACCCGGGCCGGTATGGAAGATGCGCGGGCCGAGAATCTCTCCCGTTTCGACGAGATCGGCGTACGTCAGGACGTCGGTCGTGG
>WNFY01001712.1_pt1 | contig 48800 bp, 40 predicted proteins | sample 5400091 | NCBI WGS metagenome assembly WNFY01 (sample SAMN13153364, study PRJNA577476) | soil metagenome | isolation source: 60 cm soil or saprolite under grassland replicate 1 | place: USA:California | collected 2016-06-15
AAAAAAATCACTCAAAAAAAAAATTAAAATGCTTGTAAAAGATAAAAATGTTTAGAACAATTACAACGAGGCAACTCAGCATGAATGGCTCGAGACAAATGGTTTGGGCGGATGGTCAGGCTCCTCAATTATCGGATGCAACACACGCCGTTATAATGGCTTACTGATTGCTGCAACAGTTCCGCCCGCAGAACGAATGAACCTTTTAAATAAATTAGATGAAACGATCACTATCAATAATGAACGATTTGAATTGAGTACAAGTAATTATGGTGATGTTGTTTCACCACAGGGCTACCAGTATCTTTCGTCTTTTACAAAAAAATTGTTTCCTCAATGGATTTATGAGGTAAATGGTCTTCAATTGAGAAAGACGATTGCAATGGTGCATGGAGAAAATACAACACTAATTGTTTACGAACAACTTTGCATGCTGCGGCTTTGAACCACCGTTGCCGCACACATAAAGATTCCATCCTTTCTCTGTTGCGATGATGCCAAAGTCTTTACTCTGTGCTTCAGCGCACTCGCGTATACAACCAGAAACTGCAGACTTAATTTTATGCGGCGCACGCAAACCGCGATAACGTTCTTCAATGCGGATAGCGAAACTTACACTGTCGTGCAAACCAAAGCGGCACCATGTTGAACCAACACAACTCTTCACTGTACGCAATGCTTTACCATACGCATGACCGCTTTCAAAACCTGCTTCTATCAAATCTTCCCAAATGTTTGGCAGATCATTTACATGTGCACCAAACATGTCAATGCGCTGACCACCTGTAATCTTTGTATAGAGATTGTATTTTTTTGCTATCTCACCAAGCTTGATGAGTTTATCAGGAGTAATTTCGCCGCCGGAAATGCGCGGCACAACAGAATATGTTCCGCCTTTTTGAATATTGGCGAGATAACGGTCATTTGAATCCTGTGCAGTATCATTTCCTTTTTCAAGGATCATTTCATTCCAGAGGCTTGCAAGAATAGAACTTACAGCGGGCTTGCAAATTTCGCAACCGTCACCATGACCAACAGTATCCAATACCTCATCAAAAGATTTTAGCTGTTTTACTTTTACAATATCATACAACTCCTGACGTGAATAGTTGAAGTGTTCACACAAAACATTGCGCACATACCTGCCTTGTGATTTCATTGTGTACACCATAAGGTCTTTTAACATCGGTACACAACCACCGCAACCTGCTCCGGCTTTTGTACACTTTTTTATCGCATCAACGGTTTCACAATTTTGATCAGAAACAACATTGCAAATAGTTCCTTTACTCACACTTTCGCAACTGCAGATTAATGCGTTATCGGGAAGACTTAAAACACCTGCACCATTATCTGCTTCCGCACCACCTCTTGATCCCAGAATAATATCTTCAGGATTTGGCGGGAGCACGATTTTATTTTTTGTTTTCTGTAGCAGCCTGTTGTAAGCGTCTGCATCACCAACTAAAATTCCTCCCAAAAGATATTTGCCATCTTTAGTTACATTAATGCGTGTATAGACCCCTTTAACTGAATTTTCTAAAATAATTGTGCGGGTTTCATTTGTTGAAATGAAAGGATCGCCAAAGCTTGCAACATCAACACCAATCAGTTTTAGTTTTGTGCTCATGTCATAACCAGTGAAGCCCCCATCCCCTGAAGGGGAGTTAAGACTTATCTTTGCCCACAAATTATTTACCACCACTTCAGCCATTGCATAACCCGGTGCAACAAGGCCATAAATCATGTTATTATATAAAGCACATTCGCCGATAGCAAAAATATTTGGATCAGATGTTTGCATAAAGTCATTTACAACAATGCCTCCCCGATCGCCAATTTCAAGCACTGCATGTTTTGCTAATTCATCTCTTGGTTTAATTCCTGCCGAGATGATAAGCATATCAACATCAATTGAAGAGCCATCGGTGAATTGCATCCCTTTAATGGCATCATCTCCTATGATAGCAGAAGTATTTTTAGTGGTATGAATTTTTAATCCAAGACCTTCTAATTTTGATTGAAGTATTTTAGATCCGGCATCATCAATCTGACGCGGCATTAAGCGGGGGGCAAATTCAATTACATGCGTCTCATTGATACCAAGGTCAATCATTGCTTTTGCAGCCTCAAGACCTAACAAGCCACCACCTATCACTGCGCCCGTTTTTGCTTTTTTAGCATACCCTGCAATCATTTCAAGATCTTCGATAGTGCGGTAGATAAATACGCCCTGTTTGTCAGTGCCCGGAACAGGAGGAACAAATGCAGAAGAGCCTGTTGCGAGAACAAGATAATCGTAAGATTCCGTGATGCCTTTATGAGAATGTACGGTTTTGTTTTTTCTGTCAATGCATTGAATGGGATCGCCCAAATGAAGCCGAATATTATTTTCAGCATACCATTCATAAGAAGACAAACCAAGATCGTTTGCAGACTTGCCGGAAAAGAATTCACTTAAATGAACCCGATCATAAGCGGGGCGGATTTCTTCGCCAAAAATTGCCAGTTTGAATTGATCGAAACCAGCTTTGGAAATCAATTTTTCACAAAACTTATACCCCACCATGCCGTTACCAATGACAACTATTTTCATCCATTTTGGATTTAATTTTAATAGAAGCAATGGCAAGCAATCGAATTATAAATAATAATATATAATTATTTTCTTCGGTTTTAATATCATTTAGCCCGTCTTGTTAATTATTTATATCATAAAAATAGTAAGTTTGAATTAAAAAATAGGTAAGTGTGAAAATATTTCTTAAATAATTTAAATTATAATATGAAAAAATCCTTTTTATATTTAGTTGGTGCAGGCCCTGGAGATCCTGAATTGGTAACATTAAAAGCAATTAGAGTAATTGAATCAGCAGATGTAATATTATATGATGCACTTGCAAATGAAGCTTTAATAAAATATGCTTCTTATGATTGTATAAAAAAGTTTGTGGGTAAAAGATATGGCTGTCATGCTCTTTCGCAAAAAGAAATAAATAATCTCATTATAGAATATGCGTTTTCTCATGAGAAGGTTGTGCGGCTGAAAGGCGGCGATCCTTTTGTTTTTGGTCATGCACAGGAAGAGATAGAAGCAGCCCGGAGCGCAGGTATTCCCGTTGAAGTTATCCCAGGTATTTCAAGTGCAATTTCGGTACCCGCTTCTCAAATGATACCCCTTACATGTCGCGGTATTAATGAAAGTTTTTGGGTTACCACAGGCACCACGCAATCGGGAGATATTTCGAGAGACATAAAACTTGCTGCACAATCTTCTGCCACAGTAATTATTTTAATGGCAATGAGTAAACTCGAAGCCATCATGGATATATTTAAACAATATGGTAAAAGCGAAACGCCGGTAGCAATTATTCAAAACGGCACAACAAAAAATGAGAAAATTGTTATTGGCACAGTGAAAGATGTTTTCTTCAAAGCACAATACAAAGAATTAAGTAATCCTGCAGTAATCATTGTTGGAGAAGTGGTAAGATTGCATCCTTCATTAATAAAAGAATACGTTCAGGAAAATGTAAATAAATATGCTTATGCGAATAAGTAGATGAAAATATTTTTAGATCTAGCAATAAATCTTTATTCAGCTTTTGTTGTGCCTGCTCCGAACCTTCGTGGATCACTCACTTGTGCTTTCTGAACTTTACTCAACATGCAATTGCAATTACGTACAAACCTGTAAATTTTTTGATGCTTTTCATAATCTTCTTATTACAATCAACATCAAAATTCATTTTGCTGCCCTTGAATTTCTCCAAAAGGCCCTCTGTAAGTTGCATCTCCAAAGCCAAGAATTGGCCAGAAAATAAAACCAAGAAAAGTGAGACCTAATGTAAAGCCTTCATCTTTGCCAAAACTTTTTGAGATCATGTTGTTTGTCCAAATAATAAAAACGATATTAACAACAGGAATAAGAAATAACAGCAACCACCATCCTGGTTTACCGCCAATTTTCAGCATGACATATAAATTGTAAAATGGGACTATGCATGCCCATCCGGGTTGATTTGCTTTTTCAAATGTTTTCCATTGTCCGGCAATTGCAATTACAGCAATTACTATACAAATGATAATCCAGATGGTTAGAAATAAATCTCTCATGGGGCAAGAGTTTGGTTTGTTTAAAATTAAAAAATAATTTTTATTTATGTTGGCAAAAAAGGAATTATCACATTGCAATTTTCAATAGGTTGGATTGATGGAGTGAATAATGACAGATGTTTTATAACAAATTAAGTAGAATGATTCACAACTGAATTGAGAAAACAAATGTTTATTTCATACGATATTTGAATTTTTGCAGAAGATATTGCTATAGTCAAGAGTGCGATCAATAATAGTATTGCAGTTCGGTCAATAAAAAAAATAAAGTGGAAATGTCACTAATAAAATTATCTGCATGAGAAAAAGTAAAACCGGTTGTAATGTAAACACCTGCTTGTTGTGTAAGTTATGTTTGAAAGAATGGATTCCCGCGGTGAATGCAAATCGAAAAAATTTTCATTATAAAAAAGGAGAAGTTCTTTTTAATGAAGGCGATAGAGTAACAGGAATTTATTTTATTTATGAGGGAACGGTGAAGGTGCATAAACATTGGGGAAATGAAAAAGAATTGATTGTCCGCTTTGCAAAAAAAGGAGATATAGTGGGGCACCGGGGATTGGGAAAAGAAAATTTTTATCCCGTATCCGCCACTGCACTTGAACCTGTGACTGTTTGTTTTATTGATCTCGATTTTTTTCGCGCTTCTTTAAAAGTGAATCATAATTTTATTTATGAATTGATGATGTTTTACGCAAAAGAGTTGCAGGAATCAGAAAAAAATATGCGCAACCTTGCACACATGCCTGTTAAAGGACGTATCGCACAGGCATTGCTCGCACTTAAAGATAAATTTGGAATAAATGAAGAAGGCTTTATTGATCTTGCATTGAGCAGGCAAGATCTTGCTTCTTTTGCCGGCACTACTTATGAAACAGTTTTTCGTATTTTGAACGAGTTTATGGAAGAGAATATTATCACAGCATCCGGTAAAGATATTGCGATAATTAATGTTGAGGCTTTATTGAATTTTACGAAAAAAGGCAATTTATAATTAAGTATTCACGTGCCATATGAAATATTAAAACACTCGCATCAGGAATTGGAATTGTTTTATCTGGTGATTATCATTTGCCTGGTATCAACCTTTTTTCCATCAACAAATAAACTATACATATAATTGCCTGCCGCAAGTTCACCTGTATTAACAGATAGATTGCCTGCACCTTTATCGGTTAAGACTATGGTTTTTAAAATATGCCCACTTACATCGTTAATAATTATTTGTGCATTGTTTGTATTTGACGGAAGATAATAACGGATAATTGTATTATTGCGAAATGGATTTGGAGTGTTTTGTTCCGAGTGAAGCATTGCTTAAGTTTGCAGTTTGTCGTTTGTCCACGGGACTCTGTGAGTAGCTTGTAGTTGATTGCACATTCATTATTGCTTCCAGTTTTTCAATTCTCTTTTGTAAATCTTTATTTTGATTTTTCAGTTCATCATTTTGTTGTGATAATTCCTGCACAGCTTTTACCAACGGCACTACAAATTCTGCATATCTCAAACCATAGGCGGGCGTTGCATCTTTTAATTTTATCGGAATCCCGAGTTGCCGGGACTCTTGTACCTTCTTATCTTTGAGAAACTTTTTAGTATAACTAATTCTAAAACTATCTGTATTTAATCAGAAAAATCTAACCATTCTCTTTATTAATCAAAACTTGTTTGTCATGAAAAAGAAATTAACGCTTGTTGCAATGCTTTCTGCATTGGTATTTTGTTTTACTTATTCACAGGAACTTAAAATACCGCAGCCATCTCCAACTGCTGAAATAAAACAAAATTTTGGCCTGTCGCAAATTGAGCTTTCTTATTCGCGTCCCGGTGTAAAGGGACGAACCATATTTGGTGATCTTGTACCGTACGATAAAGTATGGCGCACCGGCGCTAATGAAGCTAGCACCATTACTTTTGGTGATGATGTAACCTTTGGTGATAAAAAAATCCAGGCAGGTAAATATGGCCTCTTAACTATTCCCGGAAAAACAGAATGGACAGTTATAATCACCAAACAACTTGATGTTACCAGTCCCGCTGCTTACAAACAAGACCAGGATGTTGTTCGTGTTTCTGTCAAACCTTATCAGCTTCCTTTTGCCATAGAAACATTCACAATAGGATTTGGCGATATTACCAGCAATAGCTGCAAGCTTGAGTTAATGTGGGATAGTGTATATGTGCAAAGGCACGTGCATTGGCTAAACTTGGCAAAAAACAGGAAGCTTTAACGGCATCCAACAAATCAATAGAACTGGCGAAAGCTGCAAAGAATGATGACTATGTTACACTAAATCAAAAACTACAAAAAACTTTATAGCAGAAAAGAGATTTATTATTCAAATGTAAATGCCGGAAAAACCCGGCATTTTTTTATGATAAAGAAAATTTTTCCGCAGGAAGCTGCGCATAGTATAAGCTCCGGAATATATGGTATCACCTCTTATTTACTCAAGTTTCTTTATTGATATTATATCGGCATAAGTTCCGCCGCAACATGGACACATATGTGGATCATAATATAAGGTATATACTATGCAAACTTTTAATCTTTCCTGTTGATATGCAAGAGGAATACTGTCTGCGGCATAAATTTCCTTATCTAATTTAACGGCCCAAACTGTATCGAAGCAATTGATTACTTTTTTAGTTATTTCAGCACTTACACATTCATTACTCTTTTTACATGAAAGAAAAGAGAAGAGCAGGTAGAACAGGGTAAGAAATATAACATGTTTCATAAAACATTTAAAACTATGACTACATAAAACATAAGATTGTTGCAAACTTTCAACATTCAACATTCAACAGCGGGCATTAACTTATCTATACAAAACCTGAACCGTTTCTTTTGTTTCCTGCATTAAAACAATGTCTTTGCCTATGGTCATCGTATTTAATAATTCATTTGTAAAATGCCGAATGGTTAATAAGCTTAATCCTTTTTCTACCTGCACATCAAAAATGCTGCTGGCTTCTGCAGCAAGATGATCTATTTTTTCGCTCATGTCATCAAGACAAATCTGTACACTGATTGCGCCTGTTTGAATTAAGTTTGGCTTTATTCTTATGTGTCCGAATATTTCATATAAACGACTCATAGGTTTTTCACCAACAAAAGAAAAATCCTGGCTATGCAAATGCATCAATACCTGGGTTTGTTTAATAATAACAATTGGTGGCAGATGTTTCATTTGCTTTTTATAAATAACTGTTCCCGGTAAAGCAGGGAAAAGAAAACATTTTACATGTAAGGGAATTCCTTTGTTTTGTAAAGGCTTGATTGTTTTCGGATGAATAACCTGTGCTCCATAATAAGCCATTTCAATAACCTCATCAAAGCTTAGCTCACTAATAAATTGTGCTTTTAGAAATTGTTTGGGATCTGCACTCATCACACCTTCTACATCTTTCCAGATAGTTAAGCTTTCTGCATTAAGTAAGTTGGCAAAAATAGCAGCGGTAAAATCACTTCCTTCTCTTCCAAGTGTTGTGCTTTCATTTTCATCTGTTGCGCCTATAAAACCCTGTGTTAGAATAATGTCTGATGTTTGATATCTGATGTCTGATGTTGGATGTTCGATGTTTGATGTTGAATGTTGAATGTTTAGTGTTGAAAGAAATTCTTCTTTTAATTGATTTACTTTTTGTGCGGTATAATTCCAGTCAACATTTGCATCGCGAAAATTATCATCCGTTCTTAATATGTCTCTTACATCAATCCATTTATTGTTAATGCCCATTTCATTTAAAAAATGGCTGATGATGCTTGTGCTTAATAATTCGCCAACACAAACAATTTGATCATAGTAATAGTCATATTCTCTTTGAGGTTTGTCATTCAGCATCCATTCCACTTCTGTAAAAAAATTATTTAACTGCTCAAGACAAGGATTGAAATGTGTTACCAGCACATATTTGGCAATTGTGATATGTTGATTTTTGATTATCTCCCACAAGTTCAATGCTTCTTCTTTTTTACCGGCATAAAAAGACTCAACCACTTTTTCCAATGCATTAGTGGTTTTGCCCATTGCCGAAATAATGATCATCAATTGTTCACCGGTAAAGCCCTCAAGAATAACTTTTAAATTTTGAATTCGTTCTATACTGTTTATACTTGCACCACCAAATTTGAAAACTTTCATACTAATTATTTGAAATTAATCAACAATTACATTCATCATTTGAACAAAGATAACAGGAAACATTTCGAAATATTTTTTGTCAAAATACTTTTGTATTCCTAAAATAACGATTGCTATGATCAACAGGCAAGTACTTACACTCGATGAATTTACTATTCAGCAATACCGCAAAATACCCAATGCCACAGGCGAATTAAGTAACCTGTTAAGAGATATTGGTTTGGCTGCAAAACGAATAAATGTTGAAGTAAACAAGGCCGGGCTTGTTGATATTCTCGGCGATGATGGTTCAGTAAATGTGCAGGGTGAAGATGTAAAGAAACTTGATGTTTTTGCGAATAATCAGTTGGTTGGCGTGCTTCAGCATGGTATAAGCTGTGCCGGTATTGGCAGTGAAGAGTTGGAGGATGTTGTGATATTTAATGATGAAGTAAGCAATAAAAGCAAGTACATAGTAATGTTTGATCCACTTGATGGCAGCACAAATATTGATACCAATGCCTCTATCGGTACCATTTTCGGTGTGTACCGGCGTATAAGTGAATTGGGTAAGCCCTGCACAAAAGAAGATTTTTTGCAGCCGGGTATTAAGCAGGTAGCTGCGGGTTATATTGTGTATGGTTCATCAACTATACTGGTATATGCGACACGTCGCGGCATTAATGGTTTTACCCTCGATCCATCCATCGGTGAATTTTGTCTCAGTCATCCCGATATTCAATGTCCCTCTGCTGGGAAAATTTATTCTGTAAATCATGGCAATTTCTTTTTGTACAGTGCACCTGTAAAAAAATATATTGATTGTTGTCAAAGAAAAACAAAAGAAAACGGCGGTCCTTACACACAACGTTATATCGGCAGTATGGTTGCTGATTTGCACCGCACACTTATTAAAGGTGGCATCTTTATGTATCCGGGAATGATTGATAAACCACAGGGAAAATTGCGGTTGATGTATGAGTGTAATCCTTTTGCATTTATCATCGAAGTAGCGGGTGGCAAAGCTACCAGTGGCACAGAAAGAATTCTTGATATTCAACCTGCAAAACTGCATCAGCGCACGCCTTTGTTTATTGGAAGTAAGTGTATGGTGGAAGAATTAGAAACGCATCTTGCTGAAGCAAAGCAAAGTATTGTTTGATTTTTTATGAACCCAACAACAGTACAAGTGGTATCGTCTGTTGCGTCGTCACTCTTCAACGTTTTGGTGTTTTATCATTAAATGATCGCGATAACTATATAAGATAACTATATAATATGTGTTTGGCTAAAGATTGAATTTATTGAATACTTCCATCTGTTATGATCTGCCTTAACTCTTTGTTTTTTAGCAGCCCCCTAAATCGATGCATGATTTGATAGCTATCATTTAATATCACCCACGAAGGATAAGAAAGTTCCCCGTTTGTATTTCCCAACAGGAACGCCAATTCGTGAATCCCACCCGATAAACCGTTAGATATGAATTTGTATTTTTTACCGTTAAAGATTATTTCTTTTTTGGTTTCAGCGTTAAGTTCAATAAAGTAATATTTTTCTTGCAATAACCTTTGTAGTGTACTGCCTTTGCTTATTTGTTTGTCTTGCATTTTACAATATGAACACCAGTCTGTATAAATTTTTATAATGATTGATTTTGAATTCAATTGCATGCTATCCTGTAACTGCTCAAATGAAATTGAATTATTATTCTTCTGTGCAAATACAATAAATGAAAATAATAAACAACTTAAAAGCAAGAATATATAAAGTGCTTTAATTTTCATCTTTTAAATAAATTATTTCTTATTCCAAGAAAGGCTCTTATTCCTTCCAATGAAGCATAATTATAGCTCGGGTCGAAGGTGTAACCATAGGGATTATTTACAGGGTCATTCACATCTTTATCAAAGGGATCGAACGGGCGCATAATAGGATCTTTGGGAATGAAGTTGAACAGGTTTTTTACACCTCCATATATTTCCCAACCACTGCCAAATTTTTTGGTAAGCTGCAAATTAGCTATGCAAAACCAGGGCGAATATTCGGGGCGATAGTCATTTGGTAATATCGGTAATCTCATTGGTCCGTTCCATTTTCCAGTTAGGTCAACAGTAATTCTCCTGGATAACGTATAACTAGCTACAAATGTTCCTGACCATTTAGGGGCATATATTTGTTGATTTCTCCGCTGTTTACCTGTTCCATTATCTTCTATTTGATAAACATCCATGTAGGTAATTCCAGTTAATAGTTTTAAAGGAAAAGTAAATGTCAGCTCGCTATTGAGTGAGACACCCTGTGAAATAGCGTATCCATTCAAGTTGTCGTAAATGATTTTGCTTGGGTCCGTATCGAAATCTCCAACTATTTTATTCGTGAAATAGGAATAAAAACCGGTGATATCAAAACCAAGAAAAAATTTTTCTGTTGGAATTTTTAATACATAATTGAGATTTGCGTTATAGGATTTTTCCGGGTTTAGTTTTTCAGCAATCACAACCTCTCTTGCACCTGTTAAGGCAGCATGATCTTCAGTAAAGAGGTTTACTACTCTAAAACCAGTTCCAAAACTTGCCCTGATGGTATTATTTTTATTGGGAGATAATTTATACGCTATTCTTGGTGAATGAACACCTCCATGGTTTTTGTCATAATCATAACGATAGCCTGCTAACAATTTATTTCTTTCATTTATAGACCACTCGTCTTGAACAAAAACTCCCGGCAATGGCGTATGTGCAGGTTCGTTCTTGTTCCCGTCTGCCGATATGGTTGCGGGTGTGTTATCATCATAAAAAGTATAACGGAAAGAAGTTCCCAATAAAAAATTATGCCTTTTACCAAACTCTTTATCCCAATACATTTGTATGAACACTACCTGTTGGTTTGCCATGTAAGGAGTATTGCCATACCATGAATTTTGATCGTGCCAGTTATATGAAAACTGTGTGTTGATTTTTTCTTTAACAGGTAGTTGATAAGTACCAATTATTTCAACACGTTTAGTATAAATGCTTTCACCATAAATGCTATCGCTGCCCCGCCACTCTTTTGACCAATTCATTTGTCCCCCCCAACGGTCTTCATAAACATATCGTGCGGCAATAGTCGCAAGCCTGTTGTCTTTTCGTTCAAAGTTCCATTTGTTAAAAATAGAAATGCGGTTTTGAAGTGTTACGTCCGTAAATCCGTCTTTATTTTTATCTAAGGGGTTTTGATAATTAAAATAATTCAGTCCTAACAAATTAGTTGCTTTTTTTATTTTAAATTTTAGAGAGGCATCCAAACTATATTCGCCCCAGCTTGTGCCAAAAATATCTGCACTTATAATTGGCGCTTTTAAAGGGTTTTTGGTAACTACGTTAATAATGCCACCCATTGCTTCAGAACCATACAAAGATGATGCAGGTCCTTTTACTACTTCTATGCGCTCAACCAAACTGTTAGGAATGCCACTTAAACCGTAGACGGTGGAAAGTGAACTTACAATAGGCATTCCGTCTATTAATATCATAGTGTAAGGCCCTTCCATTCCATTGATATGTATATCCCCTGTGTTGCACACATTACAATTTAACTGGGGTTGAACTCCATTTACCATTCCCACCGCCTCAAACAGGCTTGGTGTTGGGTTTTTCTGAAATAATTTCGGTGTTATTATTTCAACGGGTACAGGACTTTCAGTACGGCTTACTTCTTTCATTGTACCTGTTACAACCACTTCGTTTATAGTATTTGCTATGCTGGTTAGTGAAATATTTAAAATAACCGGAGTTTCTTTACTTATTTCAATATTTTTTTTAAAAGGTTCATAGCCAATACAACTTGCTTGTATTTGGTATGTTCCATACGAAATTTTTTTAATTTCGAAATATCCATTACTACCAGTAGTTGAACCAATACCCAATTGTGAAATACCTATACTGACAAGCTCAATTGATTTCCCTTCACTTGTTACCTTTCCTCTAATGCTTCCGGTTTGTGCATAAGTAATAATACCAAACATTATAAAGGTGATTGTTAAAATTTTATTTTTCCTGAACATAGTATCATGGCTAAATTAGGTTGGTAAAAATAATAAGTTAGATTCATCTAACAAAATTATTTTAAAATTATATTTCATTATTTGAGCAGGCTAACTATTGTGAATTAAATTTGTATATGAATTCTCTTGCTGAAGAAAATTATCTCAAAGCATTATTTAACCTTAGCAATGAAAAAGGTGAAGCGAGTGTAAACTCACTAAGTAAGCAGTTGGATATTAAGATGCCTACAGTAAACAGTATGATGAAAAAATTAGCTGAAAAAAAACTCGTTCATTATGAAAGTTACAAACCGTTACGCCTTACAGATAAGGGAAAGAAAGAAGCGGCTTTAATTATTCGTAAGCATCGCCTTACAGAAATGTATCTGGTAGAAAAAATGGGGTTTGGCTGGGAACAGGTACACGAAATAGCTGAACAGGTAGAACATATTCATTCGCCTGAATTTTTTGAAAAAATGGATGAACTTCTTGGTTTTCCTAAAATTGACCCGCACGGGTCTCCCATACCCGATAAAGGCGGCAAAATGGAATGGATTAATTACGTTAAACTCAGTGACTGTAAGGTTGGAGAAACTGTAAAATTATCGGGTGTTACCCATTCGTCCGATGAATTTTTAAAGTTCCTGACCAGTCGGAAATTGAATTTGGGCATGCAACTAAGAATTAAATCCGTCGAAAAGTTTGACGGTACCATGATTGTAAGCTATGGTAAAAAGAACTTCGAAACATTAAGTCAAATTGTCTGCGAAAAGTTATTAGTGCAAAAGGTGTAACGGTCTGGATGAGTACAGTATGCGCCACAACAGGCGACGCCATTTATATATTAAGCGTCAACAAAATTTGCATTACAAAAACCCTTTTCAATATAATTTCAACTTTAAATCTTTCTTATAAAATATCGGCACTACTTCTGCGTTTATTTCGCTGTATGATTTCACAGAAAAATTTCTTTGTACAATTGTTTCGCATATTCAGATGCAGCGTGTTCGCATTAATGCTTTTCAGTTCTCTCTCTGCCTGCGCACAAAAGGCCGTGCATACCATTACTTACAGCAATTCGAGGAATATTGACACAAGGGGAATGACGAAGGATATACTTTATTACATTAATCAGTATCGCGCCTCAATTGGTTTGCCTGCATTGCAATTGATAAACGAAGCTTCCTCAGAGGCAACAAAGCACAGTGCTGAAATGGCGAATCGCACAACGGCTTTTGGCCATGATGGTTTTGATGAACGCATTGATAATGTTGTAAAGAAGATCGGTATTGTCCATGCGTCTGCGGAGAATGTGGCTTATGGTAAATTAACGGCAAAAGAAGTTGTTGATCTTTGGCTTAATAGTCCGGGTCATAAGAAAAACATTGAAGGCAATTATGCATTAACAGGAATAGGCGTTGCAAAAGATGCTGATGGAATTGTTTTCTATACTCAAATTTTTCTTCGTAAATAGTTAATACAGATTCTCCTGAACATGTCCTGCTTTTTTTATCCTTCCTTAATCAATAAAACATTTCTCCGCAAATAGGAATCAATAACAGTATTTCTTGTTATTACTTTGCAGCTTCATAATAAGAAATCATGATAGAAATTATTGATTATGATGACGAGTATGCAAATGATTTTAAGCAACTCAATCTTGAATGGCTTGATAAATACAATCTGACAGAAACACATGATCTTGAAATACTCAACGATCCTAAAAGAACCATTCTTGATGGTGGCGGATGCATTTATCTTGCAAAGGCAGATAATAAAATTGTAGGGACTGCAGGAATAGCAAATGAAGGAGATGGAGCATTCGAATTGGTGAAGATGACTGTGGCTCCCGCTTTCCAGGGCATGGGCATCAGCAAAATATTGATCGAAAAATGTTTGAATAAAGCAAAGGAATTAAAAGCAAAAAAAATTTTTCTTTACTCAAACAGCCTGTTAACAACGGCAATCGCATTGTATAAAAAATATGGTTTTGTACATGTTGATGCAAGTGATTCACCTTTGCTTACTGCTGATATAAAAATGGAATTATCTTTATAGCTTATTAAACAATTATGGGAAAAGTTATTATCTCGGTAAAGAATCTTGTAAAAAAGTATGGTGATTTTGAAGCAGTGAAAGGAATTAGTTTCGATGTAATGGATGGTGAAATATTTGGCTTGCTTGGACCGAATGGTGCAGGTAAATCAACAACACTGGAAATTATAGAAACCCTTCGGGAGAAAACGAGCGGTGAAGTAATAGTTAATGGATTTAATCTTGATAAACAGCCGAATGAAATTAAAAAGATCATTGGTGTGCAATTGCAAACAGCAGGATACTACCCGGGTTTAAAACTTATCGAGCTTATAAATTTGTTTGGAGGTTTATACAATCAACCGGTTGATGCGCTAAAGTTGTTAGATACTGTAAATCTGCGTGATAAAGCCGGCAATAAGTTTAAGGAATTGAGCGGTGGTCAAAAGCAACGTTTTTCCATTGCGACAACTTTAATTAATTACCCTAAAATTATTTTTTTAGATGAGCCTACAACAGGTCTTGATCCACAGGCAAGAAGAAATTTATGGGATCTTATCCGTAACATACGACAACGTGGTGCCACAGTAATTATCACAACACATTATATGGATGAAGCAGAAATATTATGTGATCGTGTCGCTATTATTGATAATGGAAAAATTATCTCACTTGCTTCTCCTGATAAATTGATTGATGATCTTGTTGCAACAGGTTTTGAGCGTCCCAAAGAAGTGAAGAAAGCAAATTTGGAAGATGTGTTTATTCATTTAACAGGACATACGATTAGGGAAGAGTAGGGTCCTTAAATCCCGCCGAAGGGGAAGTTGAAAATATTAAATACTGAGTAATGATTTTGAATGATGAACTTGAAGGAAAATAATAATCAATATTCAATGATCAGTACTCAATGTTCAATGAAGAACAACAGATGATATTTCTAATGAATGATGATATATGGGTTGCAGAATAGAGATCAGAATGTACAAGAGAGTGACGCAACGAAAGATGATAGTAGTGCAATAGTCAGCAACAAAAAAATTCCATAATAAATGCATACAATAATCGAAGATCCTCGATACCCAATGGGTAAATATATACCGCAGCCATTTTCGCATGAACAGAAAGAACAATGGTTGCTTGATTTAAAATTTTTACCTGATGAGTTAGAAATAGCGATTCAAAATCTTGACGAGGAACAATTGCATACACCGTATCGGGAAGGCGGCTGGACAGTGAAGCAGCTTGTGCATCATGTGGCAGACAGTCATATCAATGCTTATGTGCGTTTTAAACTTGCACTAACTGAAGATAACCCTGCGATTAAACCTTATGAAGAAAAAGATTGGGCAAAATTGAGCGATGTAGAAGCAGTGCCCATCAATGTTTCATTGACTTTATTGCATGCATTGCATCAGCGTTGGGTGGCAGCAGTTAAAGATATTTCTGAAGCACAATGGGAGCGCACTGTGTTTCATCCCGAACAAAAAAAAGAGATGAGTCTTTGGTATTTACTGGGCATGTATGCATGGCATGGTAAACATCACGTGAGGCATATTACTGCTTTGAGAGAAAGAAAAGGATGGTGAAAGATATTTATGATTTTTGTCCCGATAACCATCTGCGATTTAACCGTGTCGGATTTCGGATTTCAAGTTTCGGATTTGATTAACCACAAACCACAAACTTTTATCATGCGTGATTTAAAGTGGAAATTATTATCGTCCCAATATTTATTTAAAGAAACATGGTTTACTGTGCGAAAAGATATTTGTGAAAAGCCAGATGGCAAAATTGTTGACCCTTATTATGTGTTTGAGTTTCCTGAGTGGGCAACTGCATTTCCAATAACTGAAGAAGGAAAGATAATTATGGTAAAACAATATCGCCAGGCATTGGGTGAAGTATGTATTGAATTGCCGGGCGGTTGTATAGATACTACTGATGCTACTTATGAAGATGGTATTCGTCGTGAACTGCTTGAAGAAACAGGTTTTGTGTTTGAACAGATGCATTATCTTGGAAGAATATCAGCTAATCCTTCTACCAACACCAATCTTATGCACATGTTTATTGGGAAAGGTGGCAAAAAAATAAAAGAGCAGCAACTTGAGCATAATGAAGATATAGAAGTAATGGAAGTAACAATGGATGAATTGCTCCAACTGATAGAAGAAAAACGCATTGTTCAGGCAATGCATATGACAACGATATTTTATGCGCTAAGGTATCTTGGAAAAATCGGGTATCAATAGGTCATGAGCAATAAGCAACTACAAACTATAAACTACGAGAATGTTAACTCAACTGTGTAAAGTAGATTTTGCTGTTGAATAAAATTAACCTGTAGATCATAGTGTTTAAATAACTGCGCTAAGGATTAAATTTTTACTTCACATGTTTGTTCACCAAAGATATTGATAAAATGTACGAGCATTATGGGCCAGTCTTTTTGAGGCATGGTCCATTTTTTGGATAATCTGGAAGGAATTTATGTACCGCAGAAGACCTTGCAGCTCTCTAAAGTGACATAGATGATGACTGCTGATTGAAGTGTACTTATGTAAACAACACGCAACCATATTATCAGGAAAATTTTCTCCTCAAAGAAAAAAATTTTAAGAAAAATCATGGGCTTTCGTGCAGCGCACTCTCATCATTGAAGTGAGTGACACAAGGGACAATGAGAAGAATTGCTTCAGCCGCCAATAAAAACAAAAAATTTTATGAGTATCAAAGTTATCAAGTGAACAATTTTTAGTTTAAAAATTCCAATTAAATATATTACTCAAAGAAAAAGACCTGCAGTTATAAAAATTGCAGGTCTTTAAAGTTTTACAAATTACAGCTTAGTCTTTTAGAAGTTTCATTGTGTTTCTTTCTCCTTTACGCTTAATAATTGTCACGAGATATATGCCACTTGCATAATTATGTACATTGATAGTTTGAGCGGTTCTATTTAGCAAAATTTTTGCCACATATTGTTTATTAAATTAAATGTTGTTTAATAGTTAGCAGAGCTAATTAAAAATCATCAAAGAGAAAACAATTCAAAAATTATATGAGGCTTCAACATTTCTTATAGCTCTATAATTCATCTTTTAGAGGAGCAAAATATCCGCTTCTTCCTAAGAAAAAAAAATAACATCCATTAAGAATTGTATAACTGATACTTAAAAAATAAAGTAGACGCTGTTAGGAAAAAGTAGGTTTGATGATTTCAAATCAGTCATTTTCTACTGCAATTCAAAACTGTAATACCTGATAGTTATCGTGATGCTATCTTCTTAAAATACCAACTATTCATAGCAGCATGTGAGCAATTACCTGTATTCATAACATTAAGCTCTTAATTAAAACTAAAATTCATGAAGCAGAAATAAAGCTGAATATTAATCATAACGGTACAAGAGTCCCGTACGTACACAAACAAAAGCCCCACAATTATTCAATGCAGGGCTCATAAATATTTTTAAACTGTAAGGCGAAAAATTAAACCCTTGGAGACTGCAAACTGAAAACTTGTTATTAAATCATCTTCATATTCTCCGCGTCCCAATGAATCACTTTATTTTGAAAATGACTTTCATTACATGCAAGGCAGGGCGCTGCTGCCCGAAAGCCAAAAACAGGATCTTCAACAACTGCACTACCTGTTCTTACTCCGTCAAAAAAGTTCATGAAATGATGCAAGTGCTCATCATAATCATCAGGAGTTTTATAACTGATCCCCGGCAACTCAGGTACCGTTTGATCTTCCTTTGAATATTTTTTGTTGTAAGCAACCAGTAATTTTTGCTGCATTTCTTTTGGATAAGTATCCAATGAATCCCAACCACCAATGCCTGGCGCCTTTGGCATCTTACTTCTTTTTATTGTAAAGCCACCTTCGCTTATCTGCATCACTCCTTCTGTACCTGTGATTTTTGTATAGCCGGTTTCACCTTCACCACTCACAAAATTTACGCGCAGTGTTACCTGGAATGCAGGATGCTCTTTGGTTTCAGGATATTGTAAAATAGAGGTCATTACATCGGGTACATTGCGGCCATCTTTCCAATAAGTAAGTCCGCCAATTGAAAATATTTTTGAAGGACCTTTTGAACTTGTGATCAAATGCAAACCACTTAATAAATGCACAAACAAGTCTCCTGCTACACCTGTTCCATATTCTCTATAATTCCTCCACCAGAAAAATCTTTTGTCTTCATAAGGATGCTTTACTTTAGTATGCAATTCATAACGTTCCCAATCAACAGTTTTAGGTGAAGCATCAAGCGGTATGGTGTATTCCCATGCACCAATTGCGCTCTGCCGGTTGAATACTGCTTCTACAGAATTTATTTTGCCAATATCACCCGCTTCAAACATTTCTTTTGCTTTTGCAAATGCAATACTGCTTACACGCTGGCTGCCTACCTGCATTGTTTTTTTTGTTTGCTGCTGCGTATGGATAACATCCCAACCCTGGCTGATTTGATGAACCATTGGTTTTTCACTGTAAACAGCTTTTCCTTTTTTCATTGCATCCATACAGATATAGCTGTGCCAGTTATCACTGGTAGCAATAATCACTGCATCAATATCCTTTCTGTTCAATATCTCTTCATAATGACGGGTAGTAAAAATATTGTTGCCGTACATTTCTTTTGCATGTTCTAAACGACCAGTGTATAAATCACAACAAGCTACGACTTCAACACCGGGAACTTTAATAGCGGTATTTACATCATTATAACCCATGATACCCATTCCTATTCCTGCAATTCTTATTTTATCATTAGGTGAATATTTTTTGTTCCATGCAAGTATATTGCGTTCATGTTGTTCCTGTGCAGCGAAACTTTTTGATGAAGCGGCAGAAAGCAATGCTGCTGAACCACTAAGTTGTTTTAAAAATTTTCTTCGGTTTAACACGATGTATAGTTTGTAGTTATAGTCAGTAGTTTGTAGTTTTTGATCGTAAATGGTCAATGACGAATCGTGAATAATTCCCTGTAACCTTTCAACTTTTCAACCTTCAACTTACTTCAGCTTCCCTACCTGTTCATGATAATATTGCACATGTTGTTTTACATCTTTCATATTGTTGTTAGGTTTCTCCTCATACTCAATTGAAAAAACACCTTTGAATCCCTGCTTCTTTAATTGTTGCAGCACAGCAGGAATATTACAAACACCTTCGCCTAATAATACATCAGGAGTTTGTGTGTTGCCAAATTCTGCTACATCTTTTAAATGCACAATCAAAATTTTTCCATCACATTTTTTTATGCAATCAACAACATTTAACCCATTGCGTGCCCAATGCCCAATATCAGCGCATACACCAATATTGGAATGGCCTTTTATTGCAAGCAGAACAGAATCAGGATGCCAGTAAATATCCGGAATCGGATGATCATGTATGGCAACTTGTATATTATATGCGCCAGCCAAACGGTTCACATCATTCAATTGATTCCATTCCGGCTCAGCTGTAATAACAGGTATCTTCATATCAGCAGCAAACTCAAAATATTGCTTCCATAGTTGCGAAGAATTAGCTACCACAACGCCAAATGCTGCAATGGTAATGCCTTTTTTATGCAAAAAATCTTTTACAGCTTTTCTTTCTTCTGTTGACATTGAAGGACCAAATTCCGCTTTACCTCCATCTTGTAATAACTGTCCCGGAAATGCTTCAATGTATTTTATTTTACAACTGTCAGCTTTCTTTACAGCAGTATAAAAAGAAGATGTATTGAAGGTCCATAATTGCACACCAAGTTTCCAGTCTTTTTCAGGATTTATTGTTTGAGAAAAACCCGGAGAATTTATAAGCAGGAGTAAAAAGAGAAAAAGTGTTTTCTTTAGCATGGCGAGTGTTTGCGAAATTTTGATTGCGGAAGTTACTGATTATTTAGTTGAATTGTTGATTGGTTGAATTGTTGATTGGTTGAATTGTTGATTGGTTGAATTGTCGAATAACCTTAATTATTTTTCGAATTGGAATTATTATTATTGATTCTGCTTTCAGACAATCAGAATTTAGCATCCAAAATTTTTCATAAATCGTTGGGCAAAAAAATTTTAGTTTTAAGGATATTCTTAGTGCTTATGCCAGAGGGAAATATTTTAATAGTAGATGATGAAGAAAAAATCCGCAGTTTGCTTAAACGCATTATTACATTAGAAGGTTATACAGTTTTTGAAGCAGGCACACTTAAGGCAGCAGAAAAAATTTTAGATAAAGAACCTGTAGATGTTGTGTTGTGTGACGTAAAACTTCCTGATGGCAATGGTGTTGATTTTGTAAAATATATTAAACCAAATTATCCCTCCGCTGAAATTATTTTGCTTACTGCTTATGGCAATATTCCTGATGGCATACAAGCCATGAAGAATGGAGCGTTTGATTACATCATTAAAGGAGATGATAATGATAAAATTATTCCACTGCTGAGCAGGGCTGTGGAAAAAGTGCAACTGCAGAAACGGATTCAGCAATTAGAGGAGCAGATTGGCAAGCGATATAGTTTTGAAAACATTTTAGGTGAATCTCCCTTAATACAGGAAGCTGTTGCTTTGGCAAAAAGAGTTGCATCAACAGATGCTACGGTATTATTGCTTGGAGAAACTGGTACAGGCAAAGAAGTATTTGCCCAGGCCATTCACAATGCCAGCAAAAGAACAGGTAAACCTTTTATGGCTTTAAACTGCAGCGCCTTTAGCAAAGAATTGCTGGAGAGTGAAATTTTTGGTCATAAGGCCGGCGCATTTACAGGAGCAATAAAAGACAAGAAAGGATTAATTGAGGAAGCCAATAACGGTACTTTATTCTTAGATGAAATTGGCGAAATGCCAATCGAGCTTCAAAGCAAATTGCTGAGAGTACTTGAAACGAATGAATTTATAAAAGTAGGGGATACAAAGACTACTAAAGTAAATGTTCGTTTTATTGGGGCCACCAATCGTGACCTGTTGGAAGAAGTAAATAGAGGGAGATTTCGTGAAGATCTTTTTTATCGGCTTAATGTGTTTTCTATAACACTGCCCGCTTTACGTGAACGAAAAAAAGACATACCCATACTTGCAAGATATTTCATGCAGTTGTATGCGCATACGGTCAATAATAAGATTCAAGATATAAGCAAAGATTTTCTTGAGCATTTACAAAACCATGACTGGAAAGGCAACATTCGGGAGCTAAAAAATATTATTGAACGAGCCTGCATTTTAGAAAATACTGAGCGATTAACAGTGGGCAGTTTACCACTCGAACTACAAACTACAACTTACAAACCTCAAACTTTATCTGCCTTCACTTTAGCCAGTGTTGAAAAATTGCATATTCAGCGTGTGCTCAATCATACAAAAGGCAATAAAACTGAAGCAGCAAAATTGCTGAATATTGGACTGACTACACTTTACAGAAAGATTGAAGAATATAAAATAGAATAAGCGAAGCTTTTCAAAATGAAAACATACCCTTTCATTTTGAAAGGGTCGTTATTACTCTCGTTTTAGAAGTTTAAAACTTACATCCTTGTAAATCCCTTGCTTTATAGGCAGTTATCAAAAATTGTTTCTGCCAAAAATTTAATGGCGTGCCTTTTGGCATGTAATCTCAATTTCCGCTCAGCATTTAACGATAACAAAAAAGTAAAGCCACATTATCTAAATGCATATTGATATAAAAAAGCTTTCTGCTGCGGGATTATTGATTTCGCTGGGTATCATTTATGGAGATATTGGAACGTCCCCTTTATATGTAGTGAAATCTATTATTGGCAGCAAACAAATAACTGAACAATTAGTATACGGTGGAATATCCTGTGTCTTTTGGACACTTACTCTTCAAACAACTTTTAAATACATAATTCTTACACTTCAGGCTGATAACAGGGGAGAAGGTGGTATCTTTTCTTTATTTGCATTAGTGCGTCGTTATCGTCGTTGGTTATCTATATGCGCTATCATAGGTGCAGGTACTTTGTTTGCAGATGGAATTATTACGCCGCCTATTTCAGTTTCTTCTGCTGTTGAAGGACTAAGCGGAGTCCATGCCTTAGAAAAGATTATTGCACCGGGAAATAATTTCACCGTAGGTATTATTGTAGGTATTCTAACCTTGTTATTTTTCTTTCAGCAATTTGGAACAAAAATAGTCGGCAGTTCATTTGGGCCGATCATGCTTATTTGGTTTAGTATGATAGCAATTCTGGGGCTTGGTCAAATAATTCATTACCCTCAAATATTAAAAACAGTTAATCCTGTATATGGGTATAATTTACTTTTACATTATCCCGAGGGATTCTGGTTACTTGGAGCTGTTTTTCTTTGCACCACCGGAGCGGAAGCATTATATTCTGATTTAGGACATTGCGGGAAAAAAAATATTCAGGTTAGTTGGATATTTGTAAAAACAACTTTACTTCTTAATTATTTTGGCCAGGGGGCCTGGGTTTTACTTCGCGGCAAACCCTTCTTAAATGATCTAAATCCATTTTATGAAGTGATGCCGCATGGATTTCTTGTTATTGGTATTATCATTGCTACGGCGGCAACTATTATCGCCAGTCAGGCACTCATCAGTGGATCATTTACGTTAATTAATGAGGCCATGCGATTAAATTTTTGGCCAAAAATAAATGTCAAATTCCCTACTGACATCAGAGGTCAAATTTATATTCCAAGTATTAACTGGATTTTATGGATAGGGTGTATAGCAGTGATGCTATACTTTAAAGAGTCGAGTCACATGGAAGCTGCTTATGGTTTTTCTATAACCATCGCTATGTTAATGACTACAATCTTAATGTTTTATTATATGAAATTTATTAAGAAATGGCATATAATACTTATAAGTTTTATCCTGTTAATTTTTTTGTCGGTAGAAACATCCTTCTTTATCGCCAATGTAGCTAAAATAAAACAACGATGGATGTTCCTGATATTTGAATTTGGAATTATTGGTGTAATGTATACGTGGTATAGAGCAAGAAGGATTAAAAACCGTTATGTTGAATTGGTTCGTACCGAAAATTATATCCCCAGAATTCAGGAATTAAGCTATGATAAGTCAATTCCAAAATATGCCACACATCTTGTGTATATGACAAGTGCCGATAGCCCTAAAGAAATTGAGCATAAAATAATTTACTCTATACTAAATAGAAAACCTAAACGTGCAGACATTTATTGGTTTGTACACATACATACATTGGATACTCCATATACTATTGAATATAAAGTAACGCAGATAATACCCAATAGTATAATATGGGTTGAATTTCATTTAGGTTTCCGAATTGAACCTAAGATTAATTTAATGTTTCATAAAGTAGTAGGAGAACTTTTTAGTAATAATGAAATAAACATTCATAATCATTATGACGTTCTGGGGGGAAATAATATGGAAAGGGATATGCAATTTATTGTAATGGAGAAATATCTGAGCCATGATAATGAATTGCCATTTTTTGAACACTTAATTATGAAATTCTATTTTTGGTTAAAGAAAATGAGTATATCCGAAGAGAAGGGTTTTGGCTTAGATCCCTATAACCTTTCAGTAGAGCTATTCCCACTGATGGTTTCACCTGCTCCAAATGTGAAATTAAAGAGAGTATATAGAGAAGAACTATCAGGTTAATAAAATTTAATTGCCGCAGAAAAGAAGGAATTGAGCTAACTTTCTTTCTCTTCAATTCTATAGAATGCTCTTTTAAGATTAACGTCCCTTACAGGTTCAACGACCAGAGGCACTTTTTCAAATACTGCCTTATCAATATCTATTCCATAAGCTTCACTATCCGAACGGGCAAACTTAAGCAGATAAAAATAACTGTTTAAAATAAATCCTTTTCTGCCCGAAAGTTGATTATCATAAGAAAGAAACCTTTCTAAAATAACAAACTTAAAATCATTCAGGCTGTGCTTATGCAAGGAAGGAAAACGACTGATGACGTTTATTTCCTTATTGTTGATCATTTCTTCAACTACCTTTTTAAGCATTACTCCTAACCTTGGCTGTATTCGAAAACCTAAACGAAAATCTACTCTTATTACTTTATCATCAAGGATCTCCTCAACCCCATATTCCATTGTATAAGGTTCATCAGCTCTTTCAAAATTAATGAGCCAATACACGTCAGCCCTTTTGGGAGGACTGCTAAAAATAGAGTCAATTATCCTTTTTTCTATTTTTTTGTAACTGTCTGACTTGGTTAAATAAATTAAATGAGTTGTGTATTTGTGAATACTTGAATCATTACTTAATTGCTTTAATAAAGGCAAATAATCTTTTAAATCAACAAAGGCTAACATACGAAGCGTGATCTTTCTTGCGTGATACCACAGATACATAGTAAAGATGAGTCCGATTTCAAATACAAGAAAAAATAATCTCTTTAAAAGCTTAATTGCATTGGCTGCAAAAAAACATGTTTCTACGCAAACAAAAACAGTGACAATTGCACCTACTATCCAAAAAGGATAACGTTTTACATAACGCAAAAAATAAAAAATTAATATAGTGGTCATCAGCATGGCAACTGTAATAGAAAAACCATAAGCAGCAGTCATCGCCGCACTGGTTTTAAAATAAAATACTACTAAAACGCATCCGGTAAATAATATCCAGTTGATACTGGGTATATAAATCTGACCTCTTACATCAGTAGGAAATTTTGTTTTAACCCGTGGCCAAAAACCTAAACTTATCGCTTCACTGATTAGTGTGAACGAACCGCTGATGAGTGCCTGGCTGGCAATGATAGAAGCTGCTGTTGCGATAAGTACACTGGGCAGTAAAAACCATGGGGGAACAATTGCGAAAAAAGGATTGATACCATTCAAATTTTGTTTGTGCTGTAACAGTGCCCATGCTGCCTGTCCAAGATAATTAAGTAATAGTGCAGTTTTCACAAATATCCAGCTTACGCGAATATTCTTTCTTCCGCAATGACCTAAATCTGAATAGAGAGCCTCTGCTCCGGTTGTACAAAGAAACACAGCACCCAATAACCAAAATCCTCGCGGATGCTCTGTTAATAATTTGATACCATAAATTGGGTTTAAAGCTTCAAGAACCTGCGGGTAATGCATGATCTGGCTAACTCCCAAAACAGCAAGCATGGTAAACCACAGAAGCATGATAGGCCCGAAAGAAGCACCTACTACTTTTGTTCCAAAACGTTGAAAAATAAAAAGCAGCAAGAGAATAATCAATACTATTTCCAGCACTAAATTGTTTCCCGGAACTATATGCTGCTCCATGCCATTTACCATACTCAAACCCTCAATTGCTGAAGTGACAGTTATGGGCGGTGTAATAATACCATCTGCAAGTAAAGTGCCTGCACCGATAATAGCAGCATACACCAAATTCTTTCCGTATCTTCTTACCAAAGCGTAAAGCGAGAAAACACCACCTTCTCCGTGATTATCCGCCTGCAGCGTAATGATAACATATTTAAAAGTAGTTTGTAAAGTCAGCGTCCAAAAGATGCAGGAAATGGCACCAAATACCAAACTCTTATCCACATTTCCACCCTCCGTAAGAATTGTTTGAAGAGTGTACAAAGGTGATGTACCGATATCTCCGTAAATAATGCCGAGCGCAACCAACAACCCGGCGAAAGATGCCCGTTTGTAGTGAATGCTCATAAGACAAAGTATCTTACTTTAAAAGGGAAATTTTCTATTGATTTTATTTATTCTTCAAATCTTGTTGGAAATGCATGCAAATTCAATACCATTAAAACGTTTAATAAAATTACTCGGATTACCCACGCTTTACAGAAAGATTGAAGAGTATAAGATAAAATAAGCGAAGCTTTTCAAAATGAAAATATACCCTTTCATTTCGAAAGGGTTTTTATTTTCCTTTTTTTGGGGAAGTTTAAATTAAGTTTTGTTCAAACCCTTGCACAGCAATGCTTTCAGCTATTTAATAGCGCTTTCTATAAAAAAGGCACGTAGTTTGGCTTTCTCGGAACATGGAACCAGAAAATTCAGAATCAAGTAAAGTAAGAGTGATCATCGCTTTGAGCATTTTATTCATTTATGCAGGTATATTGATACAGGATAATTCTATACTTATCTAAAAACTGATTAATCATGATACGAGACGAAATCCCGAGGCTTAAGGATTTTATTACCGTGTTAATAATTGTTCTAATTGTAATTGCTCTCTGCTGGATCGGTTATTACAAGTTGGGCTGGTTTCGTTGAAACAGGTCTTTTACTGACCATGATCATAAGAATTTGTATTATTTCAATTGCATTCATCAAATTTTTTAAATGATTCAAAGGAACGTAAGTAACAAACCACGCAAGGTGAAAGATATATTAGCGACAATATTTATATGGCTTGTTGCTTTATCGCTTGTATACATTCTATTTATGAAAATAAAAATTCTGTTGCATAAGTAACCGAACAAAACAAATCGATATGCTAACAATCATTTTAATTCTCGCAGGTCTTATCTGCTTTTACTTATTTTTTAAATCAATCGAATTTTTCGAAAAAATCTAATGTCATGGTAAACACAATACTTCTCATTATTTCCATCGGGGTATTTATTTACCTCGTGTATGCATTAATAAAACCGGAAAAATTTTAAATAGTGAGTAGTGAATGGTGAGTAGCGAGTGATAACACGAATTCTTTTCTCACTCACTATTGACTACTCACTACTCACAAAAATCTATATTATGAACACAGAACTATTCGGTGTTATAGTTACATTTTTACTTACACTATTGCTTGCAATACCGCTTGGAAAATATATAGCAAAGGTGTTTAGCGGTGAAAGAACTTTTTTGGATTTTATGAACCCGTTTGAACGCTTCATCTTCCGCATTTGCGGCATTGACCCAAGGAAGAGCATGAACTGGAAAGAATTTTTAAAGGCAATGCTTACCATAAATCTTGTATGGTTCGTGTATGCTTTCCTGCTGTTGATATTCCAGAGTCATTTGCCATTAAATCCTGATGGCAATCCTGATCAAACACCGGATCTTGCCTTTAATACAGACATCAGCTTTTTAGTAAACTGTAATCTGCAACACTATTCAGGAGAAAGCGAGCTTACTTATCTAACGCAATTGTTTGTGGTTGGATTTCTGCAATTTGTAAGTGCGGCAACGGGTATAGCTTGTTTGATTGCATTGTTTAACGGGCTGAAAGAAAAGAGCACAAATAACCTGGGAAACTTCTGGAGCATTTTTGTAAAATCAACCACAAGAATATTATTGCCCCTCTCAATAATTGTTGCTGTTATTCTTGCATTCAGTGGCTCACCAACAAGTTTTGCGGGGAAAGATACCATCACCACATTACAAGGCGATACAGTTCAAGTCTCACGGGGCCCTGCTGCGGGAATGATCGCCATAAAGCAATTGGGGACAAACGGAGGAGGCTGGTTTGGTGCAAATTCCGCTGTACCTCTTGAAAATCCAACTTATCTCACCAACATAGTAGAGGCAATTTGCATCCTCCTTATATCTATTGCTCTGGTATTTGCATTGGGATATTACATTAAGAGAAAAAAGCTGGCTTATATGATATTTGGTGTAATGACCATAATCTTCGTTTCGTTTTGCATTAACAATATTTATTTCGAAACAGAAGGTAACCCTGAATTAGATAAGATGGGCATTGCTCAAAATATAGGGGCAATGGAAGGGAAGGAAATAAGGCTGGGCTCTGCTGCCACTGCTTATTGGAGCGTTGCTACAACTTCCACATCAAACGGTTCAGTTAACGGCATGCATGATAGTTTAATGCCTCTTTCAGGTGGTGTTGTTTTGATTGATATGATGATAAACGCATTATATGGTGGCGTGGGTGTGGGTTTGCTTAACTTCTACATCTTTATCATTATTGCAGTATTTATATCGGGTTACATGTTTGTGCACCATCCTGATATAGATTGGGCAGTAAAACCTTCTGTATGGTTAAATAATCCAGGCTATCACGGATTCTCGGAAATGCTGTACGAATATACTTCTGCCAATGCCAATAATGGAAGTGGTTTCGAAGGTCTCGCTGATAATAATATCTGGTGGAATGTTACAACAGGCTTTGCGTTGATACTCGGAAGGTATCTTCCTATCATTGGCCCTCTTGCAATTGCAGGTCTTCTTGCAAACAAAAAATTCATTCCCGAGTCAGTGGGCACATTAAGAACAGATTCTGCTACGTTTGGGGTTATGATTATTGCAGTAATTGTTATTGTTACTGCACTTTCATACTTTCCACCTTTAGCATTGGGACCATTAGCGGAATATTTCAGTATGCATGCTCATTAATATTTGGTGAGTGGTCAGTGGTGAATGGTGAGTTCATTACTCACAACTGACAATTCACCACTCACAAAAAAGTTCAATAAAGTACAGAACGTACAAGGGAGTGACACAACGAAAACCAATTAAAGATATAAAGCTGATAACAAAAAAAATTTACAATGTCAAAGCATCCAAAAGTTACTAAATTATTCGAGCCTTCACTTGTAAGGATAGCACTTAAACAATCTTTTGCAAAACTTAGCCCGCGTTATATGGTGCGTAACCCTGTAATGTTTACTGTTGAAATAGGAACAGCAGTAATGATGGGCGTATGTGTTTGGGTTGCATTGGGCGAAATATCACAGGGAAGTTTAGCATACAATATTTCAATTACAGCAATACTTCTTATTACGGTGTTGTTTGCCAACTTCGCCGAAGCCATTGCAGAAGCAAGAGGCAAGGCACAGGCGGATACACTGCGTAAAGCAAGAGAAGAAACACCCGCAAAACTGATACAACCGGTTGGCGAAATATTTGTTGGTGAAATTAAAATTGTTCCTTCCTCACAGCTCCGAAAAGGGGATATGTTTATCTGTGAAACAGGTGATACAATTCCAATGGATGGTGAAATTATTGAAGGCATTGCCACCATTGATGAAAGTGCTATCACAGGTGAGTCTGCTCCCGTTATTCGTGAAGCAGGTGGCGATAAAAGTTCTGTAACAGGGGGTACAAAAGTTTTATCCGATCAGATAAAAGTACAGGTAACAACAATGCCTGGCGAAACATTTCTTGATAAAATGATAGCATTGGTGGAAGGTGCATCACGTCAAAAAACACCCAATGAAATTGCACTTACTATTCTGCTCGCAAGCTTCACCATTATCTTCATTATCGTTTGTGTTACATTAAAACCTTATGCAGATTATGCAAATACAAGTATTAACATTGCCGCATATATATCGTTGTTTGTGTGTTTAATTCCAACAACCATTGGTGGTTTGTTAAGTGCAATCGGTATTGCCGGTATGGACAGGGCTTTGCGTGCAAACGTTATAACAAAGAGTGGTAAAGCAGTTGAAACAGCAGGTGATATTGATACTTTATTGTTGGATAAAACAGGAACCATTACAATTGGTAATCGCAAGGCAACCAACTTCTGGCCTGCTAACGTTGCGGGTGAAAAAGAATTTGTTGAGGCATGCCTGCTGGCTTCGCTTGCTGATGAAACACCGGAAGGCAAATCAATTGTTGAGTTGGCGGAATCGAAAGGTTTTAAGAAACAAGCTTTGGCAAAAGAAAAAGTTCATTTTGTTAAATTCACAGCAGAAACAAGAAGCAGTGGAATTGATATGTTTGACGGGCTGGGCATACACATACGTAAAGGTGCGTATGATGCAATTAATCGCAAAGTTGAAAAAGCAGGCAATAAAGTTCCGGCTGAAACAATACGGAGAACAAAAGAAATTGCTGCCAACGGCGGCACACCACTCGTGGTAAGTAAAAATGATGTTGCCCTTGGTGTGATTGAATTACAGGACATCATCAAACCCGGCATACAAGAACGTTTTCAGCGCTTACGCAAAATGGGCGTAAAGACGGTAATGGTTACGGGTGATAATCCGCTCACTGCAAAATATATTGCTGATAAAGCAGGTGTGGATGATTTTATTGCAGAAGTAAAGCCTGAAGATAAAATGGCTTACATAAGAAAAGAGCAAACAGGCGGCAAACTCGTTGCTATGATGGGTGACGGAACCAATGATGCTCCTGCACTTGCTCAGGCTGATGTTGGTGTTGCAATGAACAGCGGCACACAAGCAGCAAAAGAAGCAGGAAACATGGTTGATTTGGACAACGACCCAACTAAACTTATCGAAATTGTTGAAATAGGAAAACAATTGCTCATCACAAGAGGAACAATTACAACTTTTTCAATCGCTAATGACGTGGCAAAATATTTTGCCATTGTCCCTGCATTGTTCATCACATCTATACCTGCATTGCAGGCACTCAACATAATGAATCTTGCAAGTCCGCAAAGTGCCATTCTTTCAGCAGTGATTTTTAATGCCATCATTATTCCGATGCTTATTCCGCTTGCCTTGCGTGGCGTGGCTTATAAGCCCATTGGTGCAAGTGCATTGTTGAGAAGAAATCTATTGATCTATGGTATGGGCGGCATCATTGTGCCATTTATTGGAATAAAATTGATTGATATGTTGATCGCTTTGTTTACGTAATAATTTTTTTATGTGGCCTGCAACTGAGCATTAATGATGCTTCTGTTGCCTCACACTCTTCATCGCTTTGCTCTTTAAATGAACATTTTTTAAATCATAAAATATGAAAAAATATTTGGCGCCATCGTTAAAGCTTACACTTGTATTTATCATTCTGCTTGCAGTGATATATCCTTTATTCATTTCAGCAGTTGGTAAATTAACTGCCGGAGGTGGCGGAGGAGAAAAAGTTATTGTGAATGGTAAAGTAGTTGGTTATGCTGCCATAGGACAGAAGTTTACTGATGATAAATATTTCTGGAGCAGACCATCAGCAGTAGATTATAACGCTGCAGGTTCCGGCGGTTCCAATAAAGGACCAACCAATCCTGATTATTTAAAACAGGTACAGGACAGAATTGATACATTTCTTGCGCACAATCCTGGTGTGAGAAAAGAAGAAATTCCTGCAGAGCTTGTTACCGCTTCAGGCAGTGGACAGGATCCCGATCTTTCACCTGCCGCAGCAAAAATCCAGGTAAAGCGTATTGCTGCTATTCGCAAGATTGATGAAAGCAAATTGTATGCTTTGGTTGATCAGCACGCAGAAGGACCTTTACTTGGTTTTCTTGGTCCCTCCAAAGTAAATGTTCTAAAATTAAATGTAGCATTAGATGAATTAAAATAAAAAGAAGAAACAGAAATGAAAAAATATTTAATTGCCATTACAGTGTTAAATGTGATGGTTATACCATCATTTGCTCAAACAGATTCAGGCAAGGGTCCCATTCCCATTCCAATGACTCCATCAGCCATGGCTGGGCTTTCTCCAATGCCAATGCCCGGCATGGCAGGAATTCTTAAAGCTAATCCAAGACCAATAGGTTACAGGACTGGCTTTCTCGGCACTATGTATATAAGCGGTGTTGCGAGTGGTTTTGGACAATGGCAGGACAATATTTTTGCAGGCGAACATCGCTTTCAATCAGACGTAAGCAATGCACAAATCTTTATTCAAAAAATTGACGGTGTAGTTCAATACTTTCTTCAAATTGGCGGGTACTCTCTTCCCGATATAGGAGTTCCTTATTTCAAGTCAACCACTGCAACGAAATCATTCTATGGAATGTTCCCTCAAGGGTTTTTAAAAATTGCACCTGCTAAAAATTTTTCTATTCAAGCCGGTAAGCTTCCAACCGTGGTAGGATCTGAATATACTTTTTCATTTGAAAATCTAAACGTTCAACGCGGTCTTCTTTGGAATCAGGAAAATGCCGTGAATCGTGGTGTGCAGGCAAATTATACAGCAGAACCCGTTACGCTTGCTATAACGTGGAATGATGGCTTTTATTCCGAGACATACAGTTGGGCATGGCTCTCTGCAGTATACGCTATCAATAGCTCAAACAGTGTTACGTTCATTGGTGGTGGAAATACAAAGCATACAAATATTGCTACATCAGCAACGCCTTTATATCAAAACAATCAACAGATTTATGGATTGATTTATTTGCATACTGCCGGTAAATGGATAATAGAGCCTTACGTTCAATATACTTATGTGCCACGAATACCGAAAATTGAAGCGAATCAAAAATCTTCAACAAGTGGCGCAGCATTATATATAAATTATTCTGCTAAAGATAACCCGGATGGCAGCAGCTTCAATTTGCCCGTTCGCATTGAATATATCAGCTCTACAGGTTCGTTAGACAAGGGTGCTCCTAATTTGCTGTACGGTCCGGGCAGTAAAGCATGGTCATTTACGATAACGCCAACTTATCAATACAAAAGATTTTTTGCACGTACAGAATTTTCTTTTGTAAAAGCGAACGACTTTACAAGTGGCTCCGCGTTTGGTGCTAATGGCACCAAGTCCACACAAACTCGTTTGTTGCTGGAAACAGGTGTGTTATTTTGAAGGTATCACACTTGTATTCTTCATCAGAAAACTATCAGAAGTTGAATAAAAGAAATTACATTGTATAGGTTTGACATAACCGGGTTGCGTATTCATTTCAATGAAAGGGCAGCCTCATTTTTGAATTTAAAATGTAAGAGATGGATGAAATATCAGTCATAGTGAATATTCGGGTTTTCACTACTAAGCCTTACACTGTTTTTGAGAAGATGCATAACAAAAGAATGTTCTGTTTAAATCTTGAAAAACTTTTATTATGAAACAAAATCTTCTTTCTGCTACACGTCTTGCAATATCCTGTATAATATTTCTCGTGGGCATATATCCATTGTTTATATGGCTTGCTGTAAAGGCTTCAGTTAATAATAAGGATGATAAAGTAACTGTAAATACTAAAATTGCTGGCAGAGAATCGAAGGGAACGAATTGTTTGGATAAAAAAGATGTACAGCCAGGATCATCTGTTATAAATTTTAGTACTGTAGATAGTGTTGATAATGGATGCGATAAAACAGGGAAGTAAGCATCCCCGTATAAAAAAATACCTTTGCATTCAATGACAGAAGAAGTTGACAATAGTCCGGAACACTTTCTTGAACTGATAAAAAAAAGCAGGCGGGGAAAGTTTAAAATTTACATCGGCATGAGTGCTGGTGTGGGTAAAACTTTTCGCATGCTGCAGGAGACGCAAACGTTATTGCGGAATGGTGTAGATGTAAAGATTGGTTATATAGAAACACATGGCCGCAGAGAAACAAATGATCTGCTGGATGGATTGCCTGTAATACCACGGAGAAAATTATTTTATAAAGGCAAGGAACTTGAAGAGATGGATATGCAGGCGATATTAAATCTTCGCCCCGAAATTGTGATCATTGACGAGCTTGCGCATACCAATATTGAAGGAAGCAAAAATGAAAAGCGCTGGCAGGATGTTATGGATATTCTGGATGCGGGTATCAATGTTATAAGCGCCGTAAATATTCAGCATATTGAAAGTTTAAATGAAGATGTAAAAGAAATAACCGGTATTGAGGTATCAGAACGTATTCCCGACAGCGTGTTGCAAAGCGCTGATGAAGTAGTAAATATAGACCTGCCTGCCGATGAATTAATAATCCGTTTAAAAGAAGGGAAAATTTATACTCCTGAGAAAATTCAAATCGCCATGAAGAATTTTTTTAGAAGTGAAAAAATCCTGCAACTGCGCGAACTCGCTTTGAAAGAAGTAGCATCGCAGGTGGAACGCAAGATCGAATCAGAAGTGCCACGTAATGTAACATTAAGACCGGAAAGATTTTTAGCATGCATCAGCAGTAATCATGAGATTGCAAAAACGGTTATTCGCAAAACGGCAAGGCTTGCTTCTTATTACAGTGGTAAATGGTTTTTAGTATATGTGCAAACGCCAAGGGAAGCAGCAGATAAAATTGGTCTTGCTGCACAACGGCACTTAATTAATAATTTTAAACTGGCAACAGAATTGGGTGCAGAAGTGATAAAAGTAAAAGAAAGCAATATAGCACTCGGAATTATGCATGTGGCTGAAGAAAAAAAAATATCTACCGTATGTGTAGGTAAGCCGCATTTAAAATTACGCAACATTATTCTGCGCACAGCCGTTTTCAGGCAGTTGCTGGAGAAACTTGCAGCAACTGATATTGATTTAGTAATTCTATCATAAGATGAAAATGTCATTAAAAACGAAGTTGACGCTTGGCATCTCTTTTTTATTCCTGATTATACTTGCGTTTGGTATTCTTTGTATTTTTTATATCAACCGTTTAAGCAGCGATGCACAAAATGTGCTGAAGAATAATCATGAATCATTAGTGTATTGCAATAACATGCTAAAAGCGCTGGAAGATATTCCACTCAAGCAAAATGCAATAAAAATATTTAATGATAATCTCAGAAAACAGGAAGCAAATATTACTGAAGTTGGTGAAAAAGAAGTTACGCAGGAATTGCGTAAAAATTTTGATGAACTGGTAGCTAATCCCGCTGATTCGTCAAACTATCCGCAAATAAGGCAAAGCATACAGGTTATAAATGATTTGAACCAGCAAGCAATATTGCGTAAAAATGCAATCGCACAACAAACAGCGAGCGATGCAAATTTGTGGCTTAGTGTTATTTTCTGCGTAATTGTATTGATAGCTTTTACATTGGTGGTGAATTTTCCCGCAGTTATTTCTGATCCTATCCACGCCTTATCAGAAGGTATCAGCGCTATAGCCAATAAAGATTATCAAAAAAGAATTCATTTAAAACAGAACGATGAGTTTGGTGACCTTGCCAATGCATTTAATGTAATGGCTGAAAAATTAGATGAATATGAACACAGCAATATTGCACAAATCAAATTTGAAAAAAGCAGGATTGAAGCCATCATTAATCAAATGCGGGATGGCATCATTGGCTTTGACGCAAAAAAGCATATTCTGTTTATCAATAAAGTGGCAGAAAATCTTTTGGGCATGAAAGAGATACAGATTATCGGGAAGTATGCACCTGATGTTGCACTGAAAAATGATCTGATGCGCACTTTATTACAAAACGGAGAAAGCCAGCATGAATTAAAGATATATGCCGACAATAAAGAAAGTTATTTTAATAAAGATGTTGTTACTGTAATTAATAACGAACATGTAGTGGGAGAAGTAATTGTTCTGCGAAATATTACTTTGTTTCATGAGTTGAATGAAGCAAAAACAAATTTTATTGCAACTGTTTCTCATGAGATAAAAACGCCTCTCTCTTCTATTAAAATGAGTGCACAACTTTTAACCGATAATCGCGTAGGAGAGTTGAACAATGAACAGGGTGAGCTTATTAAAAGCATACGCGATGACGCTGACAGGCTATTAAAAATAACAGGTGAGTTGCTTAACATGTCGCAGGTAGAAACCGGCAATATTCAGTTGAAGCTGCAGCCTGCTGATCCAAATAAAATTATTGATCAGGCCATACAGGCGGTACAATTTCCGGCGCAGCAAAAGAATATACATTTTCAAACTATCGTTCAAAAAAACATCCCACAAGTTCATGCAGATGTTGAAAAAACTTCGTGGGTATTGATCAACTTCCTAACGAACGCGATAAAATATTCTCCTGAAGATTCTGCTATAGAAGTATCTGTTGCCAGGAAAAATAATTCGGTAGAATTTGCAGTGAGCGATCATGGTAAAGGAATTGACGAAAAATATCTTCCAAAAATCTTTCAGCGTTATTTTACGGTGCCGGGCACACATGATCGCAGCGGAACGGGTTTGGGTCTTGCCATTTCAAAGGAGTTTATTGAAGCACAGGGTGGAAAAATATGGGCCGAAAGTGCAATAGGCGAGGGCAGTCGTTTTGCTTTTAGTATAAAGACTGCCTAAGTTTATTTCAGGCAGACTTCGTAAGTTTATAAAGGCTCGTTCGCGCCAAAAAAATCTTATACTATTCTTCAATTGATTCATTAAAAACACGATGAAGAGAAATTTGCGGTATAGGAGAAACAATGAGCGGAAATTTTTCAACTGTAACAAAGCTGGGATCAAGCCCAAAGCCTCTTTCTTCACTCAGGCTTACATCTTTTAACCAGAAGTGTAATTTCATAATTACCTTTTCGAAGAAGGGTAATTCGTTATCATTGGAAAGATATTTTTCCATTACAATAAATTGAAAATCGCCCACAACATTATTGCGTTCAAGACTTTCATAGCGACTGGTAATATTTACTTCCCTGTTATTCACCAGTTCTTCTACAACCTTACGGAACATTAGGTTTATTTTTTGCTGCACCCTGAAACCAAGCCTGAATTCTACACGGATAATATCGTTGGGAATAATATGTTCAACAATATATTCGCTGGTGTAAGGGTCATCCATTGTATCAACATGCACAAACCAGTATATATCGGCACGTTTTGGTTTTTTATTGAGTATAGAATAAATGATCTTGTGCTCAATTTCTTTAGGATTATTTGCACTGGTCATGTAAACAAGGTGCGTTGCATATTTGGGTACGCTTCTGTCATTGCTTAATTCCTGTATCATAGGGATATAATGCTCAAGACGCACAAACTCAACATACCTGTTCTTTATTCTGCGGCTTCTATACCAGGTATACATAATAGCAAATAAGCCTCCGCCAACAATTAATGTTACATAACCGCCATGCGGGAATTTTTGAAGATTGGCAATAAGAAATGATATTTCTATGGTTAAATAAACAAAGAGATAAAGATATATCCAGGAGGAAAATACGCGCCTGCTTACCAGAAAGTTTGAAAACAAAACTGATGTGCTTATCATACATATGGTTATGGCTAATCCATAAGCCGCTTCCATATTGGTTGATTTTTGAAAGAAGAGTACAATGCCGGTACAGCCAAAATAAAGTAGTAGATTAATTCCGGGCACAAATAACTGTCCCCTTTCTTCTGAAGGATAATTAATCTTCATTTTTGGCCAGAGGTTTAGCCGCATTGCTTCTGAGATAAGTGTAAATGAACCTGATATTAATGCCTGGCTGGCAATAACGGCGGCGGAAGTGGCAATTATAAGACCAAAAATTTTAAACCACTGTGGCATTATACCATAAAATGCATTAAATGTGCCATCATCTAACATGGCCTGGCTGATTAAATGTCCTTTATAATTTGCCAGTATCCATGCTCCCTGCCCGAGATAATTAAGAATTAAACACGTTTTTACAAATATCCATGAGTAACGGATGTTTCCTCTTCCGCAATGTCCCAAGTCAGAGTATAGTGCTTCAGCACCGGTAGTACAAAGAAAAACTGCGCCAAGTATCCAGAATCCGCTCGGATAAACGGTCAACAATTCAATAGCATAATAAGGGTTTATAGCTTTAAAAATATAAATATCATCCATTATGTGAGATGAGCCCAATACTGCCAGCATAGTAAACCATATAAACATGATAGGCCCAAAAAGCCGCCCTATTGAAGCAGTACCAAATTGTTGTAAAAAAAACAATGCACTTAAAATAACAATAACTATAGCGACGATAGCATGGCCTCCAATATCACTAAAAAAAGGTAATTGCTGTAAACCTTCTACGGCAGCAGTAACAGAAATGGGGGGAGTAATAATACCATCTGCAAGTAAAGATGCGCCGCCAATCATAGCGGGTAATACAAGCCATTTTTTTTGCCGCCGTACGAGTGCGTATAAACTAAAAATGCCACCTTCACCCCTGTTATCTGCTTTAAGTGTAAGAATGACGTATTTAATAGTTGTTTGCAGCGTAAGTGTCCAGATAATGCATGATAATGCCCCCAATATCAAAGGCTCACTTATAACTCTGCCTTTCACAATAGCGTTTAATACATAGAGAGGAGAAGTTCCTATATCGCCGTAAATAATTCCTAATGCAACAATAAGACCAGCTGCGGAAATCTTGTTAATATGCTTGCCCACAAATTTTTTATATTAAGTCTGTAACCTTATACCATTTACAAATAAATTTCGTACCAGAATATAGAATCATTGATAGCTTTTAAGAATGTGATAATTTTTTTATGAACTTAGCTTTAGTTCTTCTATAATCGTCCCTTGCGTCGCACTCTTCAGCGTTTTGTTCTTTTATTATCAAACAGAATCGTTCCAATCATAATTATCCTTCCTTAATTTATTTGTATTTGAATTTGATAAATCATTCCATTTCCAGAACAAATGTATAATGAAAATTTTTTTTATAATTAAAATGAATAAGTTCAATTCGCTTTTTTATAAAAAGAAGTTAAGGCTTAACTTTTTTAAGAAATTATGTATTCTGCGGTTTCCCATAAAGCTTACATTTGTTTGCATAAATGAGTAGCAGCATGTTTAAATTTTCTATCGGTTGTGTAGCAGCTATATGTGTTTCAATGATAGCACCGGCGCAAAAAATAACTTATTCTCAACCAGATCGTGATGATCAAAAATCAATAAGCTTTGATATTATCGGCAAAATAAATAATCATTTCCTGGTTTACAAAAGCATAAAAAATCAACACACTGTAACAGTTCTTGACAGCTCCATGAAAGCTGTGGAAAAAACAAACCTTGACTTTTTGCCTGAAAGAATCATCAATACCGATGTACTTAATTACAAAGATTTTTTTTATCTTTTTTATCAATACCAGAGAAGAAATATTGTTTATTGCGCAGTCGCAAAACTAAGTGGAGAGGGAAAGCTGATAGGCTCACCTAAAGAATTAGATACAACTGCAATTAACTTCTTTGCAAACAATAAACTTTACACCATTATCTACAGCGATGACAAACAAAAGATTATGGTATTTAAAGTAAACAGTAAAAACCAGGAAAACAATATTCTTACAACATCGCTGTTTGATGCAGATCTTAATCTTATTCATAAAACACGCATTGGAATTCCGTTAGACTCAAGAACTGATTTTCTTACTGAATTTACTATAGATAATGATGGGTATTTGGTTTTTGCAAAGCCTTCCGGTTCTTCTCAAAGCGACAACATAACCCAGGTAGAGCTTATTACAAAAGAGCCGGAGAGCGACAGCGTTTCATCTTACGATCTTACTATTCCAAAAATATATCTTGATGATATCAGGATTAAAGCAGATAACGTAAACAAACGCTATCTTATCTCGTCATTCTATTCAAAAACCAAAAGAGGGAATATTGATGGTCTGTATTGCATAATATGGGATAAATTAAATGTAAAGGAAATCAATACTACAAGTACTACTTTCTCAGAAGAAATGCGCAGTGATGCCAAGTCTGAAGGCAGCGCTAAAACGGCTTTCAATGATTTCTTTATCCAAAACATACTTATACGAAAGGATGGTGGTTTTGCAATAGCATCTGAATCTGCCTATTCATCCAGCCGCGGTATATATAATAACCGTTGGGATTATTATACAGGTTCACCTTACTTATCACCTTACAATTATTATTATTACTGGAATTCCCCTTTGTACAGTTCCTATTATTATCCCTGGTGGAGATGGGGCGGGTATCCCAATCAGATTAACCGCTATTTTGCTGATAATATCGCTATTATGGCTTTCGATTCAACCGGAAATCCTCAATGGACAAACATTATTCATAAATCTCAATATGATGATTATACAGATAATTTTATAGGCTATGGCACTTTAAACAGCGGCGGACAAGTTCATTTCCTCTTTAACCAGTTAGAAAAAAGAACGCTCTTACTTACAGATCAAACTATTACACCTGAAGGACAGGTGAACCGCAGCCCTACACTGCGAAACCTTGATAAAGATTACCAGTTTATGCCAAGATATGCAAAGCAGGTTAGCAGCCATGAATTAATTGTTCCTTGTCAATACAGAAATTTCATTTGCTTTGCAAAGATTGAATTTTAACTGCAAAGCAAGTGATATCATTTTTTAAAGAAAAATCAACAGCCGCGGTAATTGGCCTTTTCATTGTCAGTGTCTCAATAAGAGCATTTTTTTGGAAACATTCACCCGGAATAATTACAACTTCAGGTGACGGATTTATTTATTATCCCCTGTCACAGCTTTCTTTTTTGTCTGGCATTGCACTCACTTTTATATATCATCTTATTATAGTGCTCCAGGCATTGCGTTTAAATTATGTGCTGAATGATGTGCGCATGTTTCCCAAAATTGCATTCACTACGGCACTTGCTTATGTTATACTCACTGCCTTATTACCCGCATGGAACAATATCTCTTCTGCGCTGATAGTAAACAGCATGCTTATCTGGCTGCTGCACAGACTAACAAAATTATATAATACGCAACAGGCAAAAACATTAGTATATAATATTGGTCTCATAACCGGTGCCACTATCCTGCTTTATTTTCCTGCATTTCCTTTGATACTTGTTGTGTTTTTTGCATTGGCTTCCTTCAGACCCTTCAGGCCTAATGAGTGGGTTATTTTACTTATCGGTATTCTTACACCTTTTTATTTTCTTGCCGGGTGGTTATTTCTTAATGATAAACTAAGTTTAATTCTTCAGCAATTAGAAATATTCAGGCTTTACATTATCAGGCCTGCAAGTATTCTTTTTACAGTAATAACGTTTACAATTGTAGGCATCGCGATAATAGCCGGAATATTTATGTGGCAGTCAAACAGCGGCCGAATGGTGATACAGGTACGAAAGAACTGGGCCATTTTATTTGTAATGCTTATTTTATTATTACCTTCCATTTATTTCGTCAACAATGCCTGGCCTGATGCCCTGTTATTAACAGCTGTGCCTGCAGCTCCTTTTGTATCAAACACATTTTTATATCCGAAAAGAAATCTTGGGCCCGCATTACTTTTATGGTTGTTGATTGCATTGGTGGTATATAATAACTGGTTTATAGCTAAAATTTAACGCTAATTACAGGCATACAATTTACCTTTGCATTGCAAATTTTATTAATTGATGCATCACTCTTCTTTGTACAAAATGCGTAAAAAATTGAAGTGACCCGATAGCTATCGGGATAAAAATCAATACAATCATTTAAATCATTCAAATCATTGTCCATGAAATTTGGTATTGTTGTTTTCCCCGGTTCTAATTGCGATCGTGATATGCAAAATGCTCTTCAAAATGATCTTAAAAAAGAAGTGATTATGCTGTGGCATAAAGACAAAGACCTGAGCATGTTCACCACAGATGATTGCATTGTTTTGCCCGGTGGTTTTTCTTTCGGTGATTACCTGCGTTGCGGCGCCATTGCACGTTTTAGCCCTATGATGCAAAGCGTAATCGAGTTTGCAAATAAAGGTGGCAAAGTGTTGGGCGTTTGCAACGGCTTCCAGATATTATGTGAAAGTAGTTTATTGCCTGGTGTGCTATTGCCAAATGGAAACCAGCAGTTTGTTTGTAAAAATGTTTATATTAAAAAAGGGAGCAGCAAACCTTTAAAAATTCCAATTGCTCACGGAGATGGCAGGTATTATGCAGAAGAACATATCCTCGATGAACTCGAAGCAAACGACCAGGTTTTATTCAGGTATTGTGACGAGCATGGCAACGTAAACATTGGTTTTAATCCAAATAGTGCTATAAGAAATATCGCCGGTATTTGTAACAAAGAGAGAAATGTTTTTGGTATGATGCCGCATCCAGAAAGAGCTACTTCACCTGCATTGGGCAATGAAGATGGTAAAGAAGTTTTCCGCATTTTTGGAATGAATTAACAGTTCTTCTGAAAGTATGCAAGTTTACTTTCGTAAATAGCATAATCGTGAATGGTCAATGGGCAACTCACAACTCACACTCACAAAAAAGGTGAACAACAAGAATGAGCAAGAATAAAATTTAGTAAAACAAAATCATTAGATGAAAAGAATAATATTACTTCTTAGTTTGTTTTTTATAACAGTCGCAGGAATTGCCCAATTGAAAGATCCTGTGCAGTGGAATTTTACCGCTGCAAAAAAAAGTGATAAAGTATATGATGTGACCTTTACCGCAACAATAACAAAACCCTGGCATGTTTATTCGCAAACAACACCTGCTGGCGGACCAGTGCCAACAAAAATTGTATTCAAAACAAATCCATTGGTAACTGTTAGCGGGAAGGCAAAAGAAAATGGTTCTTTAAAAAATGTGCATGACCAATATTTTGGTGTAGATGTAAAGTATTTTGACAATAAAGTTGAGTTTGTACAAACCGTTAATCTCAAGTCCAACGTAAAAACAAATATTGCAGGCACAATAGAATATATGGTATGCAATGATGAAGAATGTTTACCTCCAAAAAAAGTTCCTTTTGATTTAAAGCTTCAATAAATTAATGCTGCAATGAAAAAATATTTTCTTTCTGTCATTTTTTTGTTGACAGCTATTGTTTCTTTCTCACAAACAGATAGTTTACTCACCTGGCAAGTAACAGCACAACGAATTGCTGATAGTGTTTATACATTAAAAGCTACTGCAACAGTTCCTCCTGAATGGCATTTGTATGGAGCCAATCCAAACATTGAAGGACTTGAATCAGTTCAAGTCACTTATGATTATGAAAATGCCAAAAAAGCTCAGCTTGTGGCATTTTCAGGCAATCTTCAACAAATAAATGATCCGGTTTTTGATAATAAAAAAGTAAACATTTATACCGGCAACGTAACAATTACACAACAGTTTAAAATAAGTGGCGTAGTGCCGGAACAGTTAAAGGGAACCATCACAGCTTTTCTTGGAAAAAAAGATGAATTTCAACCAGCAGAATATGTTTTCACTGTTCATCTTGAAGGTGGCATGGCTGCTTCTGCCAATTCAAAAAGATTAAAACTATCTACCATTGATATTAATCATCCAATAAATAATTGCGGTGCCGGCAAAACAGCGGCAACAAGTTTATGGACCGTATTTCTGTTAGGATTTGTTGGTGGTTTAATTGCACTGCTTACACCTTGTGTGTTCCCGATGGTCCCGGTTACAGTATCATTCTTTACAAAACGTTCGCATGGAAGAGCCCAGACAATTCGTAATGGAATGCTCTATGGATTTTTTATTTTTCTTATCTACACAATTGCCAGTACCCCATTTCACATTGTTGGCAATGTGCAGCCGGAGATATTCAACACCATCTCAACCAATGCGTGGCTGAACATTCTTTTCTTTGTCATCTTTATTGTATTTGCCATTTCTTTTTTTGGTTTTTTTGATATAACACTGCCAAGCAGTATTGCGGGGAAGGCAGATGCAAAAAGTGGATTGGGAAGTGCGGGTGGAATTTTCTTTATGGCACTTACATTGGTAATTGTATCCTTCTCATGCACGGGAGTAATTTTAGGAACATTGCTGGTGGGCACAGCAAGGAATGGTGCATGGCCGCTTACTTATGGAATGGCAGGTTTCGGACTCGCCCTGGCATTTCCTTTCGGATTATTTGCTATTTTTCCGCATTGGCTGAAGGCATTACCAAAATCAGGTGGGTGGCTTGACACTGTAAAAAAAGTATTGGCATTTATTGAAGTTGCCCTTGCATTTAAATTCTTATCCAATGCAGACCTTGTTATGCACTGGGGTTTATTAAAACGTGAAGTATTCTTTGGTCTTTGGATATTAATAGGTGTTGGTTTAACCTTATACCTGTTTGGTGTATTGCGCCTGCCACATGATTATAAAGGAATGAAAATTGGAAACGGCAGAAAGATCGTTGGCATACTTGCATTGATATTTACTTTGTATTTACTGCCCGGCGTTACTTCCTCAAAATATGCAAATATTCAATTGCTCAGCGGCTTTCCACCACCGCTTACTTACAGCATTTATGGAAAAGAAAATGTGATCGGTAAAGGTCTTGAAGCCAATGTGGTAAACGATTATGATAAAGCATTGCAGATGGCAAGGGAACAACACAAACCCATCTTAATAGATTTTACAGGATGGGCATGCGTTAATTGCAGAAAGATGGAGGAAAACGTTTGGACACAACCAGGTGTTTATAACTTTATCAAAAATAATTTCATTCTCGTTTCTTTATACGTTGATGACCGGCAACTGCTACCTGTAGAACAAAGATTTACTTATAAAACGAGCAGTGGATATGACAAAGAAATTAAAACAGCAGGTGATAAATGGGCAACCTTCCAGGCAGAAAATTTTACCAAAGCATCACAGCCCTTATATGCCATTCTTGATAATAATGAAAAGCTGGTAAATCATCCTGTTGGTTATACTCCTGACTCAAAAGAGTACCTGCAATGGTTGCAATGTGGTAGAGAAACTTTTCTTTCCGTGAAATAAATTCAATGAGGATTTTCAAATTTTAATCTTTCATCCCCTCTTTATAATTCTATTGTTCAACATGCAAAAACTTTATTGCAGTTTGAGCAAGTTTTTCATTTTATCGTGTAATATATTTCACGACTTACCTTCTTAAAAAAAGCATGAGAAAACTATCTCACAAGTAATTATTACTTTATTTATTTAGTCCATTGGCATATATATTGAAGTTATTTAAAAATAGTATGTAAGTTTTGCATCAATCAACCAGATGTATACAATTGGAACAAGAATGACCATGCTGAGATCAAGATAGGAATATAATCCTCTATAAATTTCCGTCAATAATTTATTAGCCCCTAACTGCAAAAGCTGTCGCAAGCTTTGAGTTTCTGGCTTTCCTTTTTTTAGGTGGCCTTGTTAACTTTTGTGTTTAATTGAGAAAGTTGTTTAGAATTATGGTTATGTATTGCAGTTAATCAGTGACAACCGTAGATGTAAAATTTTGCATTGTAAAAACAACTAATCATTTACAAAAATGATTAAGGCTGCCCTCACAGACAGCCTTAATACTATAAAAATTTTTCGGTAATAACTATGATTGTAATTGAATAGTTCTGCTAAAATCAATAACCCCAATTCTTCATTATTCCGAAATCTTCTTTCACAGATTCAAGCGGTGATTTACCCTGGTATGATTCCTGTTCAATAATAAAATAAGTTGTTCCCGATTTTCTTGCAAGATCTAAAACATCTTTTACCTGAATAACACCGGCTCCAAGCTGCGTGCTTTCATAACCACCCATTTCTCCTTTGCTGCTTTTAATTTCATCTTTTACATGTACCAGTTCAAATCTACCAGGATATTGTTTCAAAAGTTCCAATGGCCTTCCACCCGCTCCATACATATTGCCAATATCCATTTGCTGCGCCACCAATTTCGGGTCAGTGCTTGCAAGAATAATATCATACAATCTCTTACCTTCAATCATAGTGCTGAATTCAAAGTCATGGTTATGATACCCGAATTTCATTCCTGATTTTTTACACAGTTCCCCGTTTTTATTAAATAATTCCAAAAAGCTTTTCAGTTCATTCATATTTTTTCGCAGGCCTTCATCCAGCCAGGGACTAATGACATAATGCTGCCCTACTATTGCCGCATCCTCAACTGTATATTTCCATGAGTCTGTAAAATCTTTCTTTGCTTCATCCCAATGTTCTTTACCAAATTTTGTATGTCCACTCGGCATTTGCAAACCCTGGTCATCCAATACTTTTTTGAAATCAGCAGCAGAATAAGTGTAAAATTTCCGGTCTACATAATTAGCATGTTCTACATACTTATAGCCCATAGCAGAAATTTGTTTCAAAGTGCCAAGCGGATCATTTTTCATATCATCACGTACAGAATAAAGTTGTACGCCCAATATTTCTTTTGCTTTTTTTGCGGCGAAAAGTTCACTTGATAACAGTGTGGTGCCGGCTGCTGCCAGGGCACTTTTTTTCAGGAAGGTTCTTCTTGATGTGTACATAGTGTTGAGTTATTAAATGGAAATAAAATAGGCAAGTTGTTTTTCATATATGGTTCGCAAAATTGTTAGATGCACGAATTTAATTTTTTTAGAGTAACATATTCAAATAAATTTCTTCAACAAATTTCTTCTTTTATAATAGTCAGTGGTTTTAAAAATATCAAAACAAATTTTCATTGTTCTACGAATTTTTTGTTGCTATGAAAATCAAAAAATACAAGAGAGTGACACAAGGAACGATGCCATGAAATACGAATGCTGACAAAATAAGAAATCTCAAGAACCAAAAAACAAAAATCAAAAACAAAAAATCCGAAACTGTAACTGAAAACTGGAGACTGAAAACTACAGGCCACAAACTGAAAACTACAAACTCCTTAAATCTTTTCTTTATTACCCGATTGAATGCTTCTGTAAATTGCTTCAACAACTTTCAAATCTTTTAAACCTTCTTCGCCCGGCACCCTTGTTTGTTTATCTTCAAGAATACAGTTGGCAAAATCATCCATTTGCAATGCCTGTTGGTTAACATTGGGATCAAACTTCATGGGGCCATCACTCGTAGCGCCCTCCATGCCGCCGTACCGATAAGCCTCGGTTAACTCAAACCAGCCTTTCTCTGCATTAGCTTTTAAATGATTAAGATTTTTATTGTAGCTCGATATGCCTTTTGCGATAGCGCCACCTGGAAATTCAAGCGTGAAATAAATTGTTTCATCAACTTCTTTAAACAAAACCGGATTTGTTTTTTCCTCTCTTGCAGTCGCATACAAAGGCTCTTCATCTGTAACATATCTTGCGCCCTGTATGCAATAAACGCCCATATCCATTAAGCCGCCGCCACCTGCCAATGCTTTTTTCAATCGCCATGCGTTGGGATCACCACCATAAACAAATCCATTTTCACATTCTATAGTTTTTACTTTACCATATACTTTCTTCTGACCTAAACGCATCATCTCCATATTAAATGGCTCAAAATGCAAACGGTAACCAATGGAAAGTTTTCTGTTCGCCTGTTTGCATGCATCAATCATTTCCTGGCAATCTTTCACGCTTACAGCCATCGGTTTTTCGCTGATCACATGCTTGCCGGCTTTTGCTGCACGAATAGTATATTCTTTATGCAAGGCAACCGGCAATACCACATAAATGATATCAATGTCTTTGTTGTCAGCAATGCTGTCGAAGGTTTGATAATTATAAATATTCTTTGCAGGTATGTTGTATTTCTCAGCCCATATTTTTTCTTTGGCTGGCGTACCTGTAACTATGCCGGCGAGATAGCAATTTTTTGTTTGTTGCAATGCCGGCGCAAGTTCATAGGTACTGTAACTTCCCAGGCCAACCAAAGCAATTCCCAATTTCTTGTCTTTGTTCACTCTCTGGCAATTTGCAAATGAAGGAAACAATAAACTGCTGCTAACGCCTAATGAAAGATTGTATAAAAAATCGCGTCGTGAAGATGCATGTGTGCTCATAGGTTGAAGCATTAAAGTATTACCAAGTTATAAAAAAATTAAATGAAGCAGATAGAAAAATGAGTAGCTTATCAAATAATGAACTTGAATGATTTGCACTTATTTCATGAATAATGTTTTTTAAAGGTCCCGGTGAAAGTCACTGAATTTTTTTTGACTTGACTTTGGCGGATACCAGCGTTGGCTTTTCATGGCATCATCGTTGCGTCGCAATCACTTTATCTTTCGGTTCAATATCCAGCTTTTACAACTCCTGTTAAAAATGCCGTTCTATGACGATTACTGTTTGGGCATTCTTTTTCTATAACCATAAATCAGGTAAAATATCAATCCTACTACGGGAGCAAAAAAAATAATAGCTGACCAAAATATTTTTGCAGGTATTGAAATATCTCTTCGCCGTGAAAGTGTAAAAACGGAAATAACAAGGACTATAAACCAGGTTACTATGATTATAAAAAAAGCATTTACAATTATGGATGCGAGACCATGCATATAAAACATTTTACCAGTTAGCCCAATCTATTTCTATGCCATGAATCAAAAATTTACCCTGATTAATTTTTTAGCTGGCAGGAAAATTGAAGCAATAATTATTAAAATGCAAGTATGAAAAAGATTATTATTATTTCTGTTTTATTTTTAGGATGTTATAGTTGTACTAACAGCGATAAAACCAATAAAAAGGATACAACTAATGTAAACTCTTCGTCTGATACTTCAATATCACCTAATGCAGTTCCCGAAGGGTCGTTAAACAGTAATGACACAGCTGCCATAAGAGCGGCTGAACCGAGTAAGTATGATACTTCAAAAAAATAGTACCAGGAATTTTACTGGTACTGTATATAAATTGGTTTGGGAGTAAGTTTTAAAACATCTGCCGGCTGCATTTCCTGCTTCTCGCCTATGCGTTTGGTATCGTTTTTATAAAATATTTTGAAGCCTGTGAATTGCACAGGTTCTGTATACACAAATTGCCTGTAGGTATTTTTCTTTCTCGCAGCACTTCCCCATCCATCCATATCCATTACAAACTGCACTTCGGGCAAAATTTTTATAGACTTATAGTTTGTTATCATTCTTCGTGTAAAGCGGTGCAGTATTAATATTTTTGGCGGCAGGCTGTATTTCTGCACAAGCGATGCGAGATAATCCGAAACATAATTAATGTCTGCTCCATCATAAGTGCCAACTTCAGTTCCTGGCACAGCGCCATTTTTCATTGAAAATTCAGGATCAATTCCCAAATGAACATTGGGCATTGATAAATATTTTTCCAGTAAAGGAATTTCTTTTTGCACTGTGCTTTTGCCTACCTGTATATCCAAAACAACAATAGCATCAATTTTC
>WNFY01000186.1_pt1 | contig 48793 bp, 40 predicted proteins | sample 5400091 | NCBI WGS metagenome assembly WNFY01 (sample SAMN13153364, study PRJNA577476) | soil metagenome | isolation source: 60 cm soil or saprolite under grassland replicate 1 | place: USA:California | collected 2016-06-15
CCGGTCGCCTCGGCCACCGCGCGCATCGTGCCCCGCCGGTGCAGCTCGACCAGGGCGCCGAGCAGGCGGGTCTCCATGGGCCTCATCGTCCACGAGTGATGGATGGTATGTCCACGAGCCTGTGGTGGACGCGGATGGTCTGGCCGGGTGGGATGGGGGCATGACCCTCGCCTGCGACGCGCACCCGACCGCTTCGACCGTCGGCGCACCCGCCGGGCCCGCCGCCGGCCCTCGGCTGCCCGGGCCCGGCGCCGGCCTCGCGCTGACCTCGGTGCTGTGCGTCCAACTCGGCGCGGCGGCCTCGACCTCCTGCTGACCCAACGGGTCGGCGACCGGCTCACCGGCCTGGCGGGGCTCGCGATCTCCATGCCGGTGGCGGCACTGGTTCTGGAGGAGCTGCAGGTGGACAACGCCCGGGCGCACGGCTGGTCCTGGCGGGACATCGCGCGCCGGCTGGGGGTGACCAAGCAGGCGGTGCATTACAAGCACGGGCTGCGGGTGCGTGGCGGGCAGCCGGAGCAGCCGTCATGAGGCGACGACTGACCCGGGTGCTGGCCGCGGCGATCGGCGACGACGGGACCGGTGGGAGGTGGGAACGGCTGTCCCCGGACAGCCACGACGTGCTCCGGCTGGCCTACCTCGAGGCCGGCGAGCTCGGCCACCCCTGCCTGGCGGACGAGCATGTGCTGCTCGGCCTGCTGCGGCAGGACACCAGCCAGGCCGCCGCCCTGCTGCACGCCGCCGGCCTGGACCTGCCCACGGTCCGCGCCGAACTGCAGCGGGTCGGCCCCACGCTGGGGCCGCGGGTCGATCCGGCGGGCGCGCTGCGGGCCTTGGGCATCGAGGTGGAAGAGGTGCGGCGGAGGCTGGAGGCGACCTTCGGCGCGCAGGCGGTGTACGCGGCCGAGCGGCGGGTACGGCGCCGGCCCCGGTGGCGCGGCGGGCACGCCGGGCCCAGCCCGCTGTGTGTCTACCTCCTGGCCAAACGCTCCTTCCTGATCGCAGCCGACTTCGCCGACCGCCGCGGCGATGCCCGGATCGGCCCGGAGCATCTGCTCTACGGCGTCCTGCACGACGCCCGCGACCCGCTGGGCACCCAGCTCAGCCGCCGCAGCCGCCGGCAGCTGGCCGGGCTCGGCTGGACCGCGGGCCGGCCCAACCCACTGCGGCTACTGCTGGAGGCGCGCGGCATAGATCCCACCCGGCTGGCCGCCGAACTCGCCGGGTCGTCCTAGGACGCCGTGCCAGCCGCGGTACCGCTGGAACGGGATCTCGAACACCGTCGCGAACAACCGGGCCGTCAGGACCGACATCGGCACTGCCAGTGCCAGGGTCACCCAGAACGCCGGCAGGCCTGGCGCGAGATGCGGCGCGACCAGCTTGCGGCTGATCGCCACGACGATCGGCACGTGGATCAGGTAGAGGCTGTAGGAGAACGTGCCGAGACTGCGCACCGGCCGGGTGGCCAGCAGCCAGACCAGCGCCGCCGGCCGCCCCGTCGCCACACTCACCAGGAGCATGGCGATCCCGGGACCGACCGCGAGGTCGATCCAGTAGTAGTGGTTCACCGTCCAGGCCGAGCCCTCGAGGAGCATCAGCAGCACCGCCGGAGCGGCGGCGAGCGCGGCCAGCCAGTGCCACGGCAGGGTGCGGATCCGGTCGCCCGCGGCGACGACGCCCGCGGCGAGCACGCCCATCGCGAACAACGGGGCGAACTGCAGGGTGACGCCTGTCAGTCTGTCCGTAGTGGACAGGCTCGGGGCCAGCAGGCCGACCGCGACCACCGGCGCGGTGACGGCGGCGAGCACCGCCGCCGCGCCCGCGCGGCGCCGGATCAGCAGCAGTAGTGGGAAGACGAGGTACAGCTCGGCCTCGACCGCGATCGACCAGAAGGCCCCGTTGGGCACCGGCGCCGCGACAACGTCCTGCAGCAGGAGGCCGTAGACGACGACCGAGGTTCCGGTCGGCGGCCCGGAGTGCAGTTGGGGTGTCACGGCCCAGGCGATCACCAGGCTGAACGCCAGGGCCGCCCAGTACGGCGGCAGGATCCGCCAGGCGCGCCGCCGAGCGAACCGGGCCACACCTCCCAGCTGCCACTCCTTGCGGGCCGGCGACACGGCCAGCGAGAAGCCGGACAGCGTGATGAACACGACCACCGCGAGCCGCCCGTACAGCAGCCAGCCGAGCCAGGCCGGACCGGTGTTGGCCGGATACCCGTGGAAGCTCAGCAGCCAGCTGTGGTGCACCACCACGTACAGCGCGGCGACGCCGCGGATTCCATCCAGACCCACCACCCGTCCGCGGTCCGACGACCGGGTCCGAGCAGCCTCCTCGCACCTGAGACGGGCGCCAGGGCGCCGGCGGCGGCGCTGCCCCCCTGACGCGACACCGCTGTCGCCCACGTGGCCGCCTGACTCGTGGTCAGCGGTCCTGCAGGGCGTCCAACGCGACGGTGAACGCCATGGCTACCCGCCGGTCGAGCCGGCGCTCCGGGTCCCCGGACAGGTCCAGCACGTAGCGGTCGCGAAGGGCGAACATCCGCGTGTAGCGCCCGATCTGCCGGCCGTCCGGCGCGTGCAGGTCGAAGTGGAACGGCAGAAGGAACGGGACGTCGCCCAGGTACGGGATCGAGGACCAGATCCGCCGAAGGATCGCGATGAACATGCTCGACTCCCGGGCGGTCGCCACCTCCACGCCCGCCGCGTCGAGCACCGACCAGGAGGACCGCAGCAGCGACGCGCCGAAGGCCTTCCGCAGCGTGCCGATCACCTGGCCGTCCGGGAGCACCACGTCGGTCACCCCGCGGAACTCGAACACCTTCCGCGCCCGCAGCTGCAGCAGCGGCACGGTCTGCGCCTCGTCGGCGAAGAAGTTGATCTGCTCGCGGATCTTCATCCGCTTCTGCCGCACCGAGGCGAGCAACTCCCCGGCGCTGCGGCCGTCCGGCCCAACCGTCGAGATCAGGTAGAGGTTCGCCACTGGTGCGAACCGCTGCTGCACGAAGAACTGGTCCAGGTACCGGATCCGGTCGAGCCCGGCAGGGCCCTGCTGGTAGGGCTGCATCACGCAATCCTAGATGCCAGCTGGGTTGCCCGGGCTCGACGCCGGCGAACCGGGCCATCATTCCGGCGTCCTCGTGGAACAGGAGGTTGGCCGCCGAGTTGACCCACCCGTGGATTCTTGGCTACGGTGAACCAGATGGTTAAGTATTCGGCACTGGATCGCGCCTTCTCGGCGTTGGCGGACCCGACCCGCCGGGAGATCCTGCGGCACCTGGCGAGCGGTCCCGCCACGATCAGCGAGCTCGCGTATCCCTTCGACATCTCGCTGCCCGGGCTGCTGAAGCACGTGCGGATCCTCGAGGACGCCCGGCTGGTGATCACGGAGAAGCAGGGCCGGACCCGGCATTGCCGGCTCGGGCCCGAGCAGCTGGACGACGCGGCGCAGTGGATAGCGACCTACCGGCGCCGTTGGGAGGGTCGGCTCGACCGGCTCGAGGGCTACCTGGACAAGCAGAGGAGAGGACCGCGGTGAGCCACGACCTGAAGCTGGAGCGCCTGTACGACGCCGCAGCGGAGGTGGTCTTCGACGCGTTCACCGACCCGCAGGCCCAACGGGAGCTGTACGCGGACGCGCCGGACTGGATCGTGGAGTCCGACTGCGACCTGCGGGTGGGGGGCCGGTGGACGATCGCGTTCGGGCCCCCGGGCACCACTCCGGCTCGGGAGACGAACGTGTTCCAGGTGGTCGACCGGCCGCGGCGGCTGGTCTACCGCTCGACGATGACGATGCCGGATGGCTCCGCCCTGGACACCGGCATGGAGGTCACCTTCGTCGAGGAGGACGGCAGGACCCGGTTGACGATCGTGCAGAGCGGCTTCCCGACCGCCGCGACCCGGGACGAGTTCACCAGCGGCTGGGGCAGCATCCTCGACGGGCTCGGTCGGGTCGTCGCCGCCAGGGTCGCGGACCGTTCATGACCGTGGCCGCCTCCCGCCAGGCCGGGCGGCGGGAGTGGACCGGGCTGGCGGTGCTCAGCCTGCCGTGCCTGCTGTACGCGATGGACCTGACCGTGCTGAACCTGGCGGTCCCCCACCTCAGCGCGGACCTGCGCCCCAGCAGCACCCAGCTGCTGTGGATCGTGGACATCTACGGGTTCCTGGTCGCCGGGTCACTGGTCACCATGGGCACCCTCGGCGACCGCATCGGCCGCCGCCGGCTGCTCCTGATCGGCGCGGCGGCCTTCGGCGCCGCCTCGCTGGTTGCCGCCTGGTCCACCAGCGCGGAGATGCTGATCGCGGCCCGCGCGCTGCTCGGGCTCGCCGGGGCCACCGTGGCGCCCTCGACCCTGTCGCTGATCCGCAACATGTTCCTGGATCCGCGGCAGCGTACCGTCGCCATCTCGGTGTGGATCACCAGCTTCTCGGTCGGCGGCGCGATCGGCCCGTTGCTCGGCGGGGTGCTGCTGCAGTGGTTCTGGTGGGGGTCGGTGTTCCTGCTGGCGGTGCCGGTGATGGCCCTGCTGCTGGTGCTGGGGCCGCTGCTGCTGCCGGAGTTCCGCGATCCCCAGCCGGGCAGGCTGGACCTGCCCAGCGCGGCGCTGTCGGTGGCCGCGGTGCTGGCGGTCATCTACGGGCTCAAGCAGCTCGCCCAGGACGGCCTCGGCTGGCCGCCCGCGCTGTCGATCCTGGCCGGGCTCGCGGTCGGAGTGGTGTTCGTGCGCCGACAGCACCGGCTGGCCGACCCGCTGCTAGACCTGCGGCTGTTCCGGCACCCCGCCTTCGCCGCGTCCCTGACCACGAACCTGCTCAGCTTCTTCGTCGGGTTCGGCGCCCTGCTGTTCATCGCCCAGTACCTGCAACTGGTGCTGGGGCTGTCGCCGCTGGCCGCCGGGCTGTGGATGCTGCCCTCCTCCGGCGGGTTCATCCTCGGCTCCCTGGTGACCCCGTTGCTGGTGCGCCGGGTTCGCCCGGCCGTCGTGATGGCCGCCGGTATGGCGCTGGCAGCAGTCGGCCTCGGGTTGTTCACCCGGCTCGACAGCACGGCCGGCCTGACCCTGCTGGTGACCGGGTCGGTGGTGTTCTCCCTCGCGCTGGCGCCGGTGGACACCGTGGCGACCGACTTGGCCGTCGGCGCCGCACCGCCCGAGCGGGCCGGGGCGGCCTCGGCGCTCGCCGAGACCAGCGCCGAGTTCGGCGGGGCGCTGGGCATCGCGATCCTCGGCGTCATCGGCACCGGCATCTACCGCGGCCGCATGACCGGCGGTCTCCCGGCCGGGATCCCGGGCGAGGCCGCGACGCCCGCGCGGGACACCCTCGGCGGTGCGGTGGCCGCGGCCGGGCAGCTCCCCGACCAGCTCGCGCAAGAGCTGCTCCGGGCCGCCCGCCAGGCGTTCACCCAGGGCCTGCACCTGGCCTTCACCGTCAGCGCCGCCGCCGCGATCGGTGTCGCGATCGTCGCCGCGATCCTGCTCCGACGCCTGCGCCCGGCCGGCGTGAGCAGTCTCTGAGCTCAGTGGTCAGTCGGTGGGGACCGCGTAGGTGGCAAAGGTCAATTTGAGGCTGCCCTCGGGGCCGCGTTGTGCGACCGCGATCGACCAGTTCCCGTCGCTGGTCTTGACGAGGATGGAAATGGCCCATCCAGGAGCCGACCTCCCGGGCGTCGCAGTCCCCGGACGGATGGTGCAGCCAGTGTCACCCGAAGCATCATTGGCCGGCACCGGTATCGGTTTAGTCGGTAATTCCGTCGCGGGTCGTAGCGGGACACCGGCCGCTTTGGAGAGATCCGTCACCATGGCCACCGGATCGTTGACCCGGCCAGGCACGGAGCCCGGGTCGTACCTGCACAGTGCCTTCAGCCCACCGGCGCCGAGCGGGGCCACCTGGCTGCCCGTGGCGTTCCAGCGCAGGTCCGGGTTGGGAGTCGCATTGTCCAGATCGACGGACCGTCCGTCGGCCAGACGCGTTGCCCGCCACGACGTGACGACGGTTGCCGGCGTTCGGGTCGCAGACGTGGTCGGTGGCGGGCCGAGGAGCGCTACGAGAGCGGCACCCACCCCGAACGCAGCCACCGCGGCGGCCGCCAGCAGCCACCGAGCCCGGTGCGAGGGACGAGCCGGCTCGGCGGCCGGTTCCCGGACCTGGATCGGAACGGTGCCGGTGTCACCGGCGGCCGACCGGTCGACGGGTGGTTCGCCGGCCAGCACCCGGGACAGGTCGGCGGCCATCTCCGCCGCGGTCTGGTACCGCCACGCGGGCTCCTTCTCCAACGCCCGCGCGGCCACCGCGGCCAAGCCGGCGGGCAGCAGCGGGTCGCGTCGATGTAGCGGCGTCGGCGTCTCATGGACCTGCCGAAACGCCACCGACGCCGGGTCGCTGCCGGCGAACGGTGGGGTGCCGGCGAGCATCTCGTACAGGCAGCAACCCAGCGAGTACACGTCGGAGCGGGCGTCGACGTCGTGCCCCTGCAGCTGCTCCGGCGAGGCGTACTGCGCGGTGGCCATCACCCGCCCGCTCTGCGTGAGCCGGGCCTCGTCCAGGGCACGTGCGACCCCGAAGTCCATCACCTTCACCCGGTTGGGCGACGCGAGCATGATGTTGGCCGGCTTGATGTCCCGGTGCACCAGGCCGCGGTCGTGCGCCGCCTGCAGCGCGGCGCACACCTCCCGGGCCACTCTCGCCGCCCGGTCCGGCGGCATCGGCCCGGCGTCGAGCTCGTGCCGCAGCGTGCGGCCGTCGACGAACTCCATCACGATGTAGTCGATAGCGCCGGCGCCCCCGTCGTGTTGGCTGCCCACGTCGAATATGGCGACCACATTCGGGTGACTCAATCGGGCCGCGCTGCGTGCCTCCTGCCGGAACCGCTCCACGAACGCCCGATCACCCATCAAATGCGGAAAGGGGACCTTGACCGCGACCCGCCGGTCCAGCATCCGGTCCACCGCATCCCACACGACCGCGGTGCCGCCCGAGCCAAGCTGCCGGCCGATCTCGTACCGGCCGCCCAACAGCCGCCCTACATCCGGCTCAACCATCGCCGCCCGCCCACCCCGCCGGCCTCTGCATGCCGACGTTGTCGAATGCTATCGATCGTCCGGGTCGTGCCTCAGGCGACGCAGCATGCCGAGGACGAGGACCACCGCGACCACCAGCGCCGCGACGAAGCAGAACGACGCGACACCCTGGACCCAGCCCCATGGCGGGGGAACGGTCGGCGCGGCGGCCACCACGCCGGTGCCGACCAGGAGTCCGGTCAGCAGGACGGCCAGGACGGTGTCGGCCCGGGAAGCACGTTCCCTGGCGGCCGGGACGCCGGCCTGCGCGCTCGTCGGACGAGCCGATCCCGCCGTCGGAGCCTGGTCCGACGGGCGTTGAGCGGCGCCCTGCAGCGAGGCCCGCCGAACGAGGTCCAGCATGATCGACTCGACCGCGTGGGTCCCCGCCGCGCTCACGTTCTCGGCGGTGAGCTGGTTCTTCAGCAGCCGCTCGGCGATCTCGTAGCCGCGGGTCAGGAGGCTTCCACCGGGCCGCAGGGTGGCCACGATGACCTCGGCCTGCATGAGCGCCTTGACCGCAATGGTGAAGGCCGGGTCGAGGCGGAGCCCGTTCTCCCGCAGGACGTCGAACCCGACGTTCATCGCGTCCGATATCGGGGCGTTCGACTCGGGGTCGAGGAATCGCCCTACCCGGCGTTCGAAGTCCCGCCGGTACGCGCTCTCGTCCAGGTTGCGGAAAGGCGTGCTCAGTCCTCTCATCACCTGCGCCATCCCGGTGGCGTCCTGCCGGCGAGCCACGATGAGGAGTTGGATCAGGGTAAAGCGCTGCTGCAGTGTCAGCTGTCCGCACATGCCCAGATCGATCATGTAAACGGTCGACGTCGCCGGGTTCACGAGGACGTTTCCGGGGTGCGGGTCGCCGTGGAAGAACCCGTCGATCAGCAGTTGCTTGATCGCGGCCTGGAGGAAGCGCTCGGAGAGCGCGTCGAGGTCGACCCCGGCCTCCCGGAACCGTCCGACACTGGTAATCCGCACTCCGTCGACGAACTCCATGGTCAACACTCGGGTCGAGGAGAGCGCGGGGTAGATCCGCGGAATGCTCACACCGGGAATGTCCTGCATGTTCCGGGTCAGCCGACGCGCGTTGTACGCCTCGCCGTAGTAGTCCAGCTCGGAGAGGACGTTCTTGCCGAACTCGTCGACCACGCCGACGAGACCGACCTCGCGGGCCCAGCCCGCCTGCCGCTCGAGCACCCGGGTCAGGTTGCGCATCATCCCCAAGTCGGCCCTGACCCGCCGGGCGGCACCGGGGCGGCGGACCTTGACGACCACCTCCTCCCCGCCGACCCGGGCGCGGTGCACCTGGCCGAGGGACGCGGCGGCGAGCGGGTCCTTCTCGAAACGCTCGTACCGGTCCTCGGGCGGAGCCCCGAGGTCCTCGGTCACGATGCGACGGACGTCGTCGTACGGGAACGGCGCCACGTTCTGCTGCAGGCGGGCCAGCTCGCGCTCCCAGTCGTCGGGCAGGACGTGGGACTGGCTGGACACCAGCTGACCGACCTTGACGTACGTCGGGCCGAGCTCCTGCAGCAGCAGCCGCACCTTCGTCGGGGTGCCCAGGGCCACCGGTTCCACCGGAATGTCGTGCAGCCAGTACTGGACCCGGCGCCGCGCCCCGGCGAGCGGCCCCCGGTCCACCGCCATGTCGAGCATGTAACGCACGACGGTGTTGTAGACCTGCGCGAGCCGCAGGTTCTCCAGCGCCGAGACGTCAGGGCGGCCGGCCATCAGCTGACCGCCGCGGACGACGGTGCCGCCTGGCTGTCGACGACCGGCAGGGTGATCCCCAGCAAGGCCTCCAGGACGGTCACCAGCACGCCGATCACGACGCCGCCGGCGACCAGGCTGATGCCGTTGTCGATGTCCAGCGGGCTCACCAGCAGCTCGAGCATCCAGAACATCGCGGTGTTGATCAGGATGATCACCAGTCCGTACGACCGGAACAGGTACCGCAGGGTGAGGACCTGCAGGAACGGCTTGACGACACCGTTCAGCACGCCGAACACGGCTCCGAGGACCACCGCCCACAGCCAGAAGCGAGCGTCGATCCTGAGGCCGGGAACAATGAGGACAGTCAGCACCACGGCGACGATGCTCACCGCCAGCCGGGCGACGAGGAGCTTCCACCGCAGCTCGTGACGCACGCGCTGCCCGCCCGGCGTGGCCAGCAGCCTCCGGAGAACGGACGATCTCGACCCCATGCTCGCCTCCCCCGTCGCGGGTCTCCGCAGTATCCGGCGGTCGACAGGGCAGGACAACAGCCACCGCCGCTGAGCGGCTAACCGGCGGCGCCAGCGACGGCGTGGTAGGAGAGCGTGACGCTCTGGCTCGCCACGACCGCGCCATTCTGGTTCAGCACCCGGACCCGGAAGCCGGTGGTCGACGGCGTGTCCACGACCAGGCTCGCGGCGATGCTGCCACCGGCCGACGGCGAGACGCCGCTGGCCACCATGCCGGTGGGCGCGCTCGGCAGGGCCTGGCCGAACGTCACGGTGGCGTACCCGCTCGAGTCTGTGGTCACCGCGGTCGTCCCGTTGACGCTGACCCCGCCGCTGCCGGGATCGAGGTAGCCGGTCCAGGCCGCGAAATAGGACAGCGTGATCGAATTGCTAGCGATCGCCGCGCCACTCTGGTTGAGCGCGCGCACCGTGAAACCGGTCGCGGTCTTGCTGGACACCACCAGGCTCACTGGGATGTCCGGGCCGCCGTCCGGGCTCACGCCGGATGCGACCACCGCGGTCGGTACGACACCGGCCACCGGGTTGGCGTAGTTGACGGTGGCGTAGCCGGAGGAGTTGGGGGTGACCGAGACCGTGCGGTCCTCCTCGGTCCCGGGGGTGCCGTTGAGCTGGGCGTGGTAGTAGACCACGACCGGGCTGGTGATCGGGTTTCCGGACTGGTTGAGCGCGCGCAGCGTGAACGCGGTCGTCGTCCGTCCATAGGCGACCAGGTTGGCGGCGATGCCCGGGCCGCCGATCGGGCTCCGGCCGGTCACCACGACGTCCGCCGGTACGGCGGAGAACTGGCACGGGTTGGCGTCCGGGCAGTACGGGATGGTGACCCGGCCGGTCGAGTCCGGGGTCACCGTTGCTGACGAGTCCACTCGGGACACCGTGACCGGGATCGCGTGACCCATCTCGTGCACGTCGGCCCCGGGCTGCGGGTAGATCCGGCTGTAGGCGGGGCAGTTGCCGGTGCTGCTGACGGTCGGCACGTGCGAACTGATCTGCACCGTGCCGGCGTTCGCGGTCGGGAAGTCGAACTGCGCCTTTGCCCATGGGAACTGGCTGCAGAGGTTCACCTGCGGTCCGAAGTACTCGGTGAATGACACCGACCCGGTCGTCAGCCAGCCCCAGGCGGTCGGCACCCGGATCCGGCCGATGTAGGTGTCCGTCCCGGTGACGGTGTCCTGGACCCAGCCCTCCCACCACTCGCCCTGGGAGTCGGTGCCGTTCGCCCAGATCCGCAGCCGGTAGGCCCGGCCGGTGACCCAGTTGTACGGGTCGAGTCGGCAGGTATAGCCGGGACTGCCCTCGACGAACGGCCCGCAGTTCGGACCCTCCGCCGCGTTCGCGCCCCAGACCGAGTACAGCGCGATCTTCGTGTTGTTCGGGTAGGAGCCGTTCTGCAGGCCGATGTAGCCGACGTCGCCGCCGACGAAGCCGAACTGGTGCGACCAAAAGTAGTGCGCGCCGGCGTTGATGACGGTGAGCCGCTCGTCCATGTTGTAGTAGCCGGACGACGCCGGCCAGGTCCAGTTCGAGTAGGTGCCGTTCGGCGCAACCGCCGCCGCGGCCGGCGGCGCGGGCGCCACCGCCACCAGCCCGGCGCCGAGCAGCCCCACCGAGACGACTCCACGCATCCACCGCTTACCCATCGCAACACCCCGGTCCCGGCACCCCGCGGCGCCTCCTGGCAACCTGCTTCCCACCGGCGAACCTAGCCTCAGTGCTGACCGGGCGCACCGCTTGGCTCCGGTGGGCGCCGGCCACGACTGCGAGCACGTCGGCCTTGGTGGCCGCTCCGGACCCCGGCATGGTGAAGTCACGCGGCCGAGGCGATGGGCCGGATTAGTGCTACCTGTCGGTTGCACTTGGTTTGCATATGTGCAACCGTTGGGTAGCACGTCAACCCAGTCACGAAGGAGGGAACATCGTGGGCGACGCAGTTCAGGGCGACGCAGTTCAGGGCGACGCAGTTCAGGGCGAAACAGTTCAGGGCGACGCAGTTCAGGGCGCGGACCGGATCGAGCGGGAGATCCTCGTCGACGCGCCCATCGAGAGGGTGTGGCGCCTGGTCAGCGAGCCGGGCTGGTGGATCGGGGACGGGGACCGCTCCGCCCAGGACATCAGCCGGGACGGCGACCTCGTGACCGTGGACGACCCGCGCTACGGGCGTTACCTGGTGCTGGTGGTGTCCGCCGACGCCCCGCACCACGTCTCCTACCGGTCCAGCCCGTTGCCCGGTGAGCCGCCTGCCGAGGGCACCTCGACCCTGGTCGAGTTCGTGCTGGCCGAGCAGGGCGGCGGCACGCTGGTGCGCGTCGTCGAGAGCGGCTTCGCCTCCCTGGCGGTGCCGGCCGAGCGGCGCGCGGCGATGGTCGAAGGCAACACCGCGGGCTGGGAGCTGCAGCTCGGCGTCGCCAAGCGGGACGCCGAGCACGTCCGAGCGTGACCGCCGAGCGGGCGTCACCGGCCATGGTCGACAGTGTTGGGGTGCGCACCGGCGGCGAGGCGGTCGAGGTGGTCGGCGGCGTGCTGGCCGCGCTGGCCGATCCGACCCGGCGCCAGCTGTTGGACGTTCTCCTCGACGCCGGCCGGGCCAGCGCGACCACGCTCGCCGGCCGGCTGCCGGTGTCCCGGCAGGCGGTGGTCAAGCACCTGCAGATCCTGCAGGCCGCAGGCCTTGTCGAGGCGGTCCGGGCCGGGCGGGAAGTGCTCTACGCGGTCCGCCCGGACCCCCTGGACGCCTCGGCCCGGTGGCTCGCCGAGCTGTCCGCCACCTGGGACCGCAGGCTCAACGCGCTCAAGCGGGCCGCCGAGGCACCCGACCGCACCTGACCCATGGCATCGGGTCCGGCCAGCCGGGCCCGTCCCGGTCAGCCGCTCGACGAGCAGCGGGACACCCCTAGTGCCCGTCCGGCAACGCCGAGGTCAACGCTCAGCGCAGGAGGAGGTCGGCGGCGGCGCGCGCGGTGGCCCAGGAGAGCGCCACGCCGGAGCCGCCGTGGCCGTAGTTGTGCACGCAGCGGACGCCGTCGATCCGCGCGGTCTCCAGCCGGACGCTGGGCCGCGCCGGGCGCAGCCCGGCGGTGTGCGCGATGACCTCGGCATCGGCCAGCCGGGGCTCGACGTCGGCGCAGCGGCGCAGGATCGCCGCCGCGGTGGCCGGGTTCGGCTCGGTGCTCCAGTCGTCCTCGCCGGCCACCCCGCCGAGGACGACCCGGTCGCCGTGCGGGAGATACGCGGTCCAGGACGGCCCGAGCGGGGCCTCCAGGAAGAAGGTCTCGATGCCGGGGTTGGCCACCACCACGTGCTGCCCGCGGACCGGCCGCACCGACGGGTCGGGCACCAGGTCGCGGGCGCCGACGCCGGTGCAGTTGGCCAGCAGCGGCGCCTCCCGGGCCGCCTCGACCAGGGTGCGCACCGGCCGGAGCTGGATCTCCCCACTGGCCTCGGCCAGCCGCTCGGTGAGGTACGGCAGGTAGCGGCTCATGTCCACCAGCGGCAAGGTCGCCCAGAACCCGAACGCGAATCCGTCCGGCAGCTCTTCTGTCCGGCACAGCTCCGCCTGCGGCACCTCGTCGAGCGGCGGCGTCCCGTCCGCCACGGCGGCCGGCCGGGCGGCGAGCAGACCCCGGCCGACGTGCACGCCGGTGCCAGGATCGGTCGCCAGCCCGGTGAACTCGGCGACCCCGGTGCGCTCCCAGTCGGCGACCTGACCTCCGGCGGGATGGCCGGGCGCCGTGAAGGTGGGCCCGATGAGCGCTCCGGCCACCGCCGAGGTGGTGTCCGCCGGCCAGGCGGCGGTCCGGATGAGCACCCGCAGGCCGGCCTCGGCGAGGCAGATGCCGGTCGTCAGGCCGACCACGCCGGCGCCGATGACGACCACATCCGGCGTCCGCACGGCCATGCGGTCACGCTATCGCTGGCTGCGTCGCGGGCAGCGGGTAAGCCGAGGCCCCTCCGGGCGCCTGCCGTGTGGCGGCGGCCCGGAGGGGCCTCGGGTGCCGGTCGGACTACCGGTGCACGCCGGCCGGGAGGCGGCGGGCCAGCCAGGTCAGCACCAGCCCGAGGGCCAGCAGGCAGGCGCCGGCGATGCTCAGGGGGCTGAGCGCAGCCATTCCGGTTGAGGCGAGTCCACCGCCGCCCGGTTGCGCGGGCGGGCTGGTCTCAGCGGCAGCCGCGGACGTTGTCGGCGGCGTCGGCGGCACCACGACACCGGGCGGGGTGGTCGGCGGCGGGCTGCTCGGGCTCTCGGTTCCGGACTCAGACGGGGACGGTGAAGGGGACAGTGTCGGGGATGGTGACGGTGTGGGGGACGGTGTGGGGGACGGTGTGGGGGACGGCGGCGGGCACTCCACCCAGAACACCTTGTGCTTGTCCTGGGTCGGCGTGCCGTTGCCGGTGTCCACATTGAGCTTGTAGTGCCCGTTCGGCAGCGAGTAGGCGCCCTCCACCGGCGCGCGACCCTCGCCGGTCGAGTCCGCGGTGATCTCACCGGTCAGCACGGTGTCCCGGGAGCCGGTCGGCGGCCAGGAGACCACCTCGAAGGTCAGCACCTGACCCGCGTCGAAGCCCGCGGCGTGAATGTGGAACGTGCATACGTGCGGCTGGTTACGGGTGACGGGGCTGGGCTCGCCCGCTCCCTCGTGGATCTTGACCGTGCCGTTGTTCCCCGGTGGGGCGGCAGGGTCCGCGGCCGCCTGCGCGTCGGCCCGTGCCGGCGCCTCCCTTCCAGCGGCCGCTGCGGTGCCGATGGTCAGGAGGACCAGCCCGGTCACCCCGACCAGGCCAGCCGCAGCCATACCGATCCGCCGTCTCACGATTCGGCTCTCCTTCGCTGTTAGCCCGGACTCTGTGGCCCGCCGAACGCAGGCTGACCTGCGCCGCGCGCACCGGGGGGAGTGCGGCGACGCAGGTCAGCCATCCGGACAGGTCGACGTAGCGCATCGTCGGCTACTGGAGCGTCACCGTCCTCCGACCCGTTACACCCGGGGTCCGATCGGCCGACACGTCACCCGGAAGCGCCCGGGTGACCTTCGTGGTCAGGTGGGCGGGGCGGCCGGGCAGAATACGCAGTCATGACCGAGCCCTCCGACGAGCGGCACGACCGACCCCTCCGGCTGTTCCGTCGGTTGATCCGGGCCGGCCAGTCGCCGCGGTCCCCGGAGCAGTGCGCCCACCTGCAGGCGGCCCCCGCCGGCGTCGACCCGCGCACGCCCGGGTGCGAGGAGCACCAGCCCGAGGACGGCCCCTGGGTCCACCTCCGGCTCTGCCTGACCTGCGGGCACGTCGGCTGCTGCGACTCGTCCAAGCCGCGGCACGCGACGGCACACCACCAGGCCACCGGCCACCCGGTGATCCGGTCGTTCGAGCCCGAGGAGTATTGGCGCTGGTGCTACCTGGACGAGCTCCTCGGGTGAGGCGCGCGCGCCATCCGAGTGGTCCTCGACCCCGCCGCGGCGAGGAAATCACCTAGCAGGGTGAATGGGTGAATGCCGGACAAGGTATTCGATTACGTATATCGTTTCACAGAGAGGGAGAGCGAGGCCTTGTGCCCACCGAAGCACCCGAGGAACCTGGCATGCCGACGGGCCAGTTCACGGCCGTCGCGGACGAGGAGCCACGCATGAGTTTCGATCATCCCCCCAGTGCCGGCCACGACGGCAGCCGGCCGCGCCGCATCGTCGTCGGCATCACCGGCGCCACCGGCCCGATCCTCGGGATCCGCTTTCTGGAAGCGCTCGGCGCCCTGGGCGTGGAGTCGCACCTGGTGCTCAGCGACTGGGCCGAGCGCACGATCAAGCTCGAGACCAGCTACAGCGTCCCCGAGGTGCGCGGCCTGGCCGGCACCTTTTACCCGAACGGCAACCTGGCCGCGCCGATCTCGAGTGGGTCGTTCCTGGCCGACGGCATGGTCATCATCCCGTGCAGCATGCACACGCTCGCCGCGGTGGCCCATGGTCTCGGCGACAAGCTGATCACCCGGGCGGCCGACGTCACGCTCAAGGAACGCCGAAAGCTGGTCGTCGTGCCGCGGGAAACGCCGCTCAATGCGATCCATCTGCGGAACATGTTGACCCTGAGTGAAATGGGCGCGGCCGTCGTCCCGCCCATGTTGGCGTTCTACCACCATCCTGAGACCTGCGACGACTTCATCCGACACATCGTGGCGCGGGTGCTGGACCAGCTTGGCATCGAGAACGACTTGACCATCCAATGGGGGACCACCCGGCACCTGCACGCCGACCCGAACCGGCCGCGCTCGACGACCGCCGCCGTAGCCGGGTAGCCGCACCGCCGGTCCGGCCACGCAGCGGGCTGCCGCCCGCGCGGCGACCGCGAGCGGGTACCGAAACCGGGGGTCAGCGAGCCGGGTCCAGCGGCCACTCCCGCTCGGCCGAGGTGGCTTGGCCGGTGCTGGGCGGCGGGGTGCCCGTCGCCCGCTGCTGGCGACCCCGCCCGTGCCGACCGACCACGGCGTATGGGTCGTTCCTACGACGCCGGCGCGCCGCATCGCTCATCGCCGGCGCCGCGCGGGGGTTCCGCCCGAGAACTCCACAGGCGTAGACTTCGCTGGTGCGGCCCGTCGCGGGCGCCCCAGGTGGAAGGAGACACCGCCGTGTGGGCAATGATCGTCAAGGAGTTTCGGCAGTTGCGGCGGGACCGCCGCACCCTCGCGATGCTGATCGTCCTGCCCATCCTGCTGCTGATCGTCTTTGGCTACGCCGCGAGCTTCGACGTCAAGCGAATCTCGGCGACCGTGGTCGGACCGCAGGCCCAGCGGGTCGCGGCGTCGCTGCCGGCACCGTTCACTGTGGACAGCGTCGAGCCGTCCGCCGGCCGAGCCGACGCGGTGACCGCGCTGCGGGACGGGCGGACGCCGGTCGCGTTCGTGACCACCGACAGCGACGTCACGGTGTTGCTGGACGGTTCCGAGCTGTTCATCGCGAACGCCGCCAAGGCGGCGCTGGCGCGTACCGGGCAGCAGCCCGCCACCCAGGCCGCGCGGGCCAGGATGGAGGTGCTGTTCAACCCGGACCTGACCACCTCCGCGGTGATGGTGCCTGGCCTGGCCGGGATGATCCTGCTGTTCGTCGGCACGGTGATCACCAGCCTGGGCGTGGCGCGCGAGCGGCAGGCCGGCACCCTGGAGCAGTTGGCGGTGATGCCGCTGCGGCCGCGGGACGTGTTCCTCGGCAAGATCGCGCCGTACTTCCTGGTCGCCTCCATCGACCTGATCGTCGTCGTCACGGTCGGGGTGACCCTGTTCGGCGTGCCGTTCCGCGGCTCCGGGCTGGTGCTGGCGCTCGGCGCGCTGCTGTTCCTGTTCGTCACGCTCGGGATCGGTGTACTCATCTCTAGCGTGTCGCAGAATCAGGGGCAGGCCATCCAGCTCGCCATCATGACCTTGCTGCCGCAGATCATGCTGTCCGGCCTGATCTTCCCGCTGTCCTCGATGGCGGCCGGGGTGCGGTGGATCGGCTACCTCCTCCCGCTCACCTACTTCACCAAGATCTCCCGTGGGGTGATGCTGCGCGGTGCGCCGATCGGCTCGCTCTGGCAGCCGTTCCTCTACCTGGCGCTGCTCGGCGCGATCGTGGTGGTCGCGGCCACCCTGCGGTTCCGCCGCCAGTTGGCGCCTTCGCCCGCGCCGGCCCACCCGGGCGCGCAGCCGGCCGACGTGCGGGCGGCGGCCCGATGAGCGACGGGATGAGCGATCTGACCGTCCGATTCGGACCGAACCGCGCGCTCGACGACGTCTCGCTGGACGTGCTGGCGGCGCAGGTCACCGGCGTGGTCGGCGGGGACGGCGCGGGAAAGAGCACCCTGTTGCGGGTGCTGGCCGGGGGGCAGGCTCCGACATCCGGGACCGTGCGTCGACCCGGCGCCCGGGAGATCGGGTACCTCGCCGCGAGCTCCGGCACCTACCCGGACCTCTCCGTCGCGGAGAACCTGGCCTTCGCGGCGACCGCGTACGGGGTGCCGCCGGGGCAGGTGGCCGGGTTGGCGTCGGAGTACCTGGACCGGACCGGCCTCGCCGCGGTGCGCGACCGGCTGGCTGGCGACCTGTCCGGCGGCATGCGGCGCAAGCTCGGGGTGATCCAGGCGATGCTGCACCGGCCGAAGCTGCTGGTCCTGGACGAGCCGACGACCGGTGTGGACCCGGTCAGCCGAGCCGACCTGTGGTGGCTGATCGCCCGGGCCGCGGCCGAGGGCGCCGCGGTGGTGCTCACCACCACCTACCTGGACGAGGCCGAGCGTACCGCCGCCGTGCTGGTCCTGGACGCCGGGCGGGTGCTGGCCACCGGAACGCCGGACCAGATCGCCTCGACGGTGCCGGGGACGATCCGCCGGGTGTCCGCGCGGCCCACCGGCGAGGCGGCCCGGCGCGCCTGGCGGCGCGGGGGAAGCTGGCTGGTGTGGACTCCGCCGGCCGAAGACCCGGCCGGCCCGGCCGCGCCGCGCGGCTCAAGCGTCTCGGACGACCGCAGGCCAGCCACCGGCAGCCGGGACGCCAGCAGCCCAGGCGACGGCAGGCCGGACGCCGGCGCCCGGGACGCCCGCGCCCGGGACGACCGCAGCCCGGGCGAACGAGTCCGACCCGACCTGCAGAACGCGGTGATCGTCGCGGCGCTGGTTCGCGAGCGGGCCGTCGCGGCAGCCGGAGGCCGGCGATGACCCGGCCGCTGGCGCAGAGCCTCGCGGCGACCCGCCGATTCGGCCGGTTCACCGCGGTCGACGCGGTCGACCTCGCCGTCGGCCCGGGCGAGGTCGTTGGGCTGCTCGGCGCGAACGGGGCCGGCAAGACCACGCTCATCCGACTGCTGCTCGGCCTGGTGCGGCCGTCGGCCGGCGCCGTGCTGCTGTTCGGCAGCCCGCCCTCGCGGGACACCCGGCGCCGGCTCGGCTACCTGCCGCAAGGACTCGGGCTGTACGACGACCTCACCCCGGCCGAGAATCTCGCCTTCGCCCGCGCCGCGTTCGGCGAGGGCACCGGGACTGTCCCGGTTGGACTGGAGTACGCGGCCCATGTCCCGGTGGGCGAGCTGCCGCTGGGCGTCCAGCGGAGAGTCGCCTTCGCCCAGGCCCTCGACCACCGGCCCAGCCTGCTCGTCCTCGACGAGCCCACCTCGGGCGTCGACCCGCTGGCCCGGGCCCGGCTCTGGGAGACCATCCGGGACGCGGCCGACGGCGGGGCCGGGGTGCTGGTCACCACGCACCACATGGACGAGGCCGAGGAGTGCGACCGCCTGGTGGTCATGACGAGCGGGCGGGTGGTCGCCGAAGGCAGCGTCGCCGAGATCGTCGCAGGCGCGCAGGTCACCGTCGTGGAGACGAACGAATGGGCCCGCGCGTTCGACCTCATCGAGCGGTCCGGGACGTCGGCGGCACTGGTCGGGCGGACGCTGCGCGTTCCGGACAGCCGGCCCGAGGAGGTGACCCGCCTGCTCGACGGGGTCCCGGCTCGGATCGGCCGCCAGCCCGCGACGCTGGAGGAGCAGTTCCTGCAACTCACCCTCGGCGGGCCGGAGCGGCCACCCCGGTGAGCCCGCGCACCGGGCGTCGAGCCGGCCCGAGCCGTACCCGGGAGGCGATCCTCGAGGCGGCCAGCCGGCGGTTCGCCAACCATGGGTACGACCGGGCGACGATCCGGGCCATCGCCGCGGACGCCGGCGTCGACCCGGCTCTGCTGCGGCACTTCTTCGGTTCGAAGGAGGGGTTGTTCGTCGCCGCGATGCGGCTGCCGGCGACGCCGGGCCAGCTGCTGGCGGACCTGTCGGTCCGGGCCGGCCGGGACCGCAGCGCCCTCGGCGAGACGCTGATCCGCACCGTGCTCGGCGTCTGGGACACCCCCGAGGGGCGGGCCGCGGTGCTGGGCCTGCTGCGTTCCGCGGTGTCCAGCGAGCAGGCCGCAGGGATGCTGCGCGAGTTCGTCCGGCGCGCGATCCTGGGCCGGATCATGGCCGCGCTGGACACTCCGGACGCGGCCTACCGCACCTCGCTGGTGGCCAGCCAGATCGTCGGCCTCGCGGTGACCCGGTACGTGGTGCGGCTCGAGCCGATCGCGTCGGCCAGCCAGGAGGACCTGGTGGTCGCGATCGGCCCGACCCTCCAGCGGTATCTCACCGGCGAGCTGTAGAGCCTGTCCCGTAGACAGGCTCAGCCGGGGGGAGCAGCGAGGCGATCATGAAGTCCGCGATGAACCTCGCGAACCGCCGCCGGGACCAGCCGCGCTGCACGACGAGCAGCTCGTAGATCTCGACCGAGCTGCAGGTCCACATGATGTCGGTGGCCTCGGCCACGCTGACTCCGGCGCGCAGGTAGCCGCGGTCGGCCAGGAAGCGGGCGTGGTGCCGCATCCTGGTCAGCCGCTGCTGGTCGCTGTCCTGGACCAGCGCCGCCATCTCCGGGTCGGTCGCCGCGGCCGCCCGCATGATCAGCCGGATCGGAGTCACGACCGAGCCGACCTCGCTGGTCAGCCGCCCCCAGTTGCGCATGATGGTGACCGGGTCGGTCTCCTGTTCCCGCATCTGGTCCGAGCGCTCATAGGCGGGGCTCGGCCCGCGCCCGGTCAGTCCGCGGTCGTAGATGGCGCGGACCAGCCCCGACTTCCCGCCGAAGGCCTTGTAGATCGTCTCCACCGACACGCCCACCTCGCCGGCGATCCCGGCGATGGTGGTGGCGGCGTAGCCGGCGGCCAGGAACTGCCGCTGCGCGGCGTCCAGGATCGCGTCCCTGGTGCGCTGGGCCTGGGCCTGCCGGAGCCGGGAGTCGTACCGTCGCCTGCTCTTGACCTGCTCCACAATCCGTTCCATACTCCAGTATCGGTTACAGGCGATTGTACCAGACTTAGGGGGCGGGGGAATGGACCGAGCGGACGGCGGTGTGGCGGCGGTGCTGGAGCGTCTGGTCGGTGCGATCAACGCGCACGACCTGGACGCGATGGTGGCCTGCTTCGCCGACGACTTCGTCAACGAGACGCCGGTCCATCCGCGGCGCGGGTTCCGGGGCAGCGCGCAGGTCCGGACGAACTGGCGGCAGCTGTTCGCCGGCGTGCCCGACCTACACGCCCGGGTGCCGCGCAGCGCCGTCGACGGCGACACGCTGTGGGCGGAGTGGGACATCTCCGGGACCCGGCCCGACGGGGCCGCGTTCGCCATGCGCGGTGTGTCGATCTTCGTTGTCACCGGGGCCGCGTTCGCCTCGGTGCGGTTCTACCTGGAGCCGGTCGAGCAGGCCAGCGGCGACGTCAATGTCCACATCCGACACGTGCTGGGCGACCACGCGGCCACCCATCCCGCGGGGGCGGGGTCGTGATCCTGGTGGCCGGTGGCACCGGCACGTTGGGCACCCAGGTGGTCCGCCGGCTGGTCGGCCAGCGCCTGCCGGTGCGGGTGCTCACCCGCGACCCGCAGCGGGCCGCGCACCTGTTCGGCGTCGTCGAGACCGTGGTGGGCGACCTGCGGGATCCGGCCGCCGTGGCGGCCGCGGTGCACCGGTGTACGACGGTGATCTCGGCGGTGCATGGCTTCGTCGGGCCGGGCAAGCCCAGCCCGGAGGCGATCGACCGGGACGCCAACGCCGCGCTGTTCCGCGCGGCGGCCGGCGCCGGAGTGCAGGACGTCGTGCTGGTCTCGGTGTTCGGCGCCGCGCCGCGGCATCCGATGTCGCTGCACCGGGCGAAGTACGCCGCCGAGCAGGCGCTCGTCAGCAGCGGGCTGGGCTGGACGATCATCCGGCCGACGGCCTACTTCGAGACCTGGATCGGCATCATCGGCGGCAAGCTCCCCGAGACGGGCAAGGCGCTGGTGTTCGGCCCGGGCCGGACCCCGATCAACTTCGTGTCCGCGCACGACGTCGCCGCCCTGGTCGAGCTCGCGGTCGGCAACCAGTCCCTGCGCGGTCAGATCGTGCCGGCCGCCGGCCCGCAGGACCTCAGCTTCACCCAGTTCGCCGAGAAGCTGATCGCGGACACCGGCAAGCCGGGCCGGATCAACCACGTCCCGCTGCCGATGCTGCGGCTGATGTCCGTGCTGGCCCGGCCGGTGTCGCCGGCGTTCGCCCGGCAGGCGCGAGCCGCGGTGGTCATGAACACCACCGACATGACCGCCGACGGGGCCGGCGCGCGGCGCGACCCCGCTCCGGCGACGACGCTCGACGGCGTGCTGGCCCGGCGGCGAGCGGAGCTGCCGGAGCCGTAGCGCTTCTCGTACCGGTCGACCGAAGCTGGCGCTACGACCCGTGCGCGGCCTGGTACCGGGCGGCGAGCTCGCTCGGGATCCGGCCCCGGTCGGCGACCTCGATGCCCTGCGACCGCGCCCACTCCCGCACCTGCTGGGTGCTGGAGGTGGTGCGGGCCGCCGCGGTCCGGCTGCGGCCGCGTCCCGGCGAGCCGGTCCTGACCCGGCGCCCCGATTCGATGTACGGCGCCAGCACCTTCCGCAGCGCCCTGGCGTTCCGAGCGCTCAGGTCGATGGTGTACGCGCGGCCGTCCAGGCCGAACGTGACCGTCTCGGCGGCCTTTCCGCCGTCGATATCGTCGGTGACTTCGACGACAACTTTCTGGGCCATGATCCGGTTGCCTTTCGGGTTCAGGGACGCTGGCCGCGGCGCGGCCAGCAGGCGACTTTCAATGATCGTATCCGGTGATCTCGGGCTCGTATCGCACCCGCGCAGCAAGCCGGCTGATCTGTGCTGGCGCGGGCCCAGGCGCCGCCGGGCCGTTCGGGCACCCCGCCTGGCGGCGCACCGTTGTCAGTCGGTTTGGTGGCGGATCCGCGTCCGTTCCACGGCCAGGCGCCTCGTCTCGACCGCGACCAGCCCCACCACGAGCACGGTCAGGGTGCCGAGCGCAGCTAGCGCGGGCAGCCGGGCGGCTACCGGCGCGAGCGCGACCAGCACCACGGTGGCGACCAGCCGGGGCAGGTTGAGCCGGCCGGTGGTCCGCAGCTTGAACACGACGTGGGCCAGCAGGTACAGCCCCGTCCCCGCATAGAGCGCGTACAGCCCGACGTCGGTCAACGGGTCGTCGAGGTGGTGGTGGTGTGCGTCGCCGACGTACTCCAGCACCTTCTTCAGCCCCAGGGCGAGCAGCACGATGCCGGCGATCATCGGCAGGTGCAGGTAGCTGTACGCGTCCCGGGCCAGCCTCGGCCGCAGCGCCGCCGCCTCGGCGGCCAGCGCCTGCCCGGCGAGCAGCGCGCTGACGTCGAAGTAGGCCCACCACAGGGCGGCCGACACGGCCAGTCCGAGCGCCGCGGCGGCCAGGATCGGCCAGGAGATGGGCAGCCCGCCGACCCCGACGCCGATCGCCACGATCGACTCGCCCAGCGCCACGATCACGATCAGGCCGTGCCGTTCGGCGAAGTGTTCGGCCGACCGCAGCCGCCAGCCGGAGGACCCGGCCAGGAACGTCCCGCCGTAGTCGGCGGCCAGCGCCAGCGCCCACAGCCCGGTCTGGGCCGAGCCGGTGAACTGAGAGGCGGCCAGCAGCAAGATCGTCCCGCCCAGCATGGACGGGACGAACCGGACCAGCTGCCGGCGCAGTCCCGGGTCGTCCTGGCTGATGATCCAGAACAGCGCCAGATGCAGCACCCGGACCGCGAAGTAGCAGCAGGCCACCAGCACCGGACCGGACAGGCCGCCCGGACGGTCGTCGAACGCCTCCGGGATCGCCACCGCCAGCACGAACATCGTGGTCATCGCGGCCAGCAGCACCATCCGGGGCGCGCCCTCGTCGGCCCGGACCACGTTGCCCAGCCACGCGTAGCCGACCCAGCTCCACCACAGCAGGCCGAGCACGAGCAGCCCGCGCAGCACCCCCCGCCCGGTCAGGTCGGCCGCCATCAGCGCGCTCACCTGCGTGATCGCGAACACGAAGACCAGGTCGAAGAACAGCTCCAGCGGGGTGACCGAGGCATGCTCGGTCACCGCCTCCAGCCGCACCCGGCGACCAGTCACGCTCATGGGCACGATCGTGACACGGCCCCGGGGTGGTCCGCTCCGGTCAGGGCAGGGTGCGCACCCGCGGCTCGGCACGCTGCTCCGCCAGGCCCGCGACGAGCGCAGCATGGTCCGGGTCGCCGCCGCGGCCGGGTCGGCGCGCACCGCCCTGCCAGGGGGCCTTGCCCGAACCCGTAACGTGGCGGCTGAGGGCACCCTGCCGTCACCGCGGCGGGAGGTGAGGCGGCCATGGGGCTTTCCGGTTGTGTCGGGATCATCGCCAACCCGATGTCCGGCCGGGACATCCGCCGGGTCACCGCCCGCGCGTCGGTGTTCCCGAACGCCGAGAAGGCGAGCATGGTGCTCCGGCTGATCGCGGCGGCCGGCGCGCTCGGGGTGGACCGGGTGCTGGTGTCCACCGACTCGTTCGGGATCGCCGCGGCGGTGCTGCGGGCCTGTCGGCGCCGGCCGAACGGGCGGGACGCGGCCGGGTGGCCCGAGGTGCGGTTCTGCGAGCCCGACCCGCCGACCGGCACCGCCGAGGACACCAGGGCGCTGGTCCGGCAGATGCGGGCCGCCGGGGCCGGCGTGCTGGTGCTGCTCGGCGGCGACGGGACCGTACGGGCGGCCGCCTCCGAGCTGAACGACACCCCGGTGCTGCCGCTGTCCACCGGCACCAACAACGCCTTCCCGCAGCTGTGGGAGGCGACCGTCGCCGGGATCGCCGCCTCGCTGGTGGCCACCGGCCGGATCGACGACCGGAGCGCCAGCTACCGGGCCAAGCTGCTGCGGGTGGACGCCCCGGCCGGCACCGAGGTCGCGCTGGTGGACGTGTGCGTGTGCACCCTCGGCCACGTCGCCGCGAAGGCGCTCTGGCAGCCAGCCACCCTGCGCGCCCTGTTCTGCACGTTCGCCGAGCCGCACGCGATCGGGTTGTCCAGCATCGCCGGGCAGCTCCGGCCCACCGCGCGGGACTACCCGGGCGGGGTGGCGGTGCGGCTGGCCAGCGCCGCGCGGGCCGAGCGCACCGTGCTGGCCCCGATCGCGCCCGGCCGCCTCGAGCCGGTCGGCGTGCTGGCCGTCGAGGACCTGGCGATCGGCGAGAGCCGGCTGGTCGACCTGCCGGCCGGCACGATCGCCCTGGACGGCGAGCGGGAGATCGAGTTCGGACCCGGCGACCGGGTGCGGGTGACCCTGACCGACGCCGGTCCGCGGGTGCTGGACATCCCGCGGGTGCTCGCCGAGGCGGCCAGCCGGCGCCTGCTGACCACTGCGGTCGCCATCCCGGCCGCCCCCTAACCCACCGGAAGGGAGAGTCGGATGACCGAGACGCTGGCCCCCCAGGCCGCCACCGGCCTGGACGCCGACGGGCTGCTGCGGGCGTACCGCATCATGCGGCAGATCCGCAGCTTCGAGGACCGGGTGCACGAGGAGTTCGCCACCGGGGAGATCCCCGGCTTCGTCCACCTGTACGCCGGGGAGGAGGCCTCGGCCGCCGGGGTGATGATGCACCTGGACGGCCGGGACTCGATCGCCAGCACGCACCGCGGCCACGGCCACTGCATCGCCCGTGGCGTCGACATCAAGCCGATGATGGCCGAGATCTACGGCAGGCGGACCGGGGTGTGCCACGGCAAGGGCGGGTCGATGCACATCGCCGACCTGTCCAAGGGCATGCTCGGCGCGAACGGCATCGTCGGCGGCGGCCCGCCGCTGATCTGCGGCACGGCGCTCGCCGCCAAGGTGCAGGGCACCGGCGGTGTCGGGGTGGCGTTCTTCGGCGACGGGGCCAGCAACCAGGGCACCACCCTGGAGGCGCTGAACCTGGCCTCGGTGTGGGACCTGCCGGCGATCTTCGTCGCGGAGAACAACGGTTACGCGGAGACCACCTCCAGCAGCTGGTCGGTGGCCGCCGACAACATCGCCGACCGCGCCGCCGGGTTCGGCATGCCGGGCGTGATCGTGGACGGGTTCGACTTCTTCGCGGTGCACGAGGCGGCGGGCGAGGCCGTCGCCCTGGCCAGGGCCGGCGGCGGCCCGACCCTCATCGAGGTGAAGCTCACCCGGTACTACGGGCACTTCGAGGGCGACCAGCAGACCTACCGCGGCGACGAGGTGGCCAGGGCCAGGGAGTCGCTCGACTGCCTGATGCGGTTCCGGGACAAGGTCACCGGCGCCGGCCAGCTCACCGCCGCCGCGTTGGACGGCGTCGACGCGGAGGTGGCCGCGCTGATCGAGGCGGCCGTGGCGGAGGCGAAGGCGGCGCCCAAGCCGACCGCGGTCGACCTGCTGACCGACGTCTACGTGTCCTACTGAGGAGGCTCGCCATGGCCAGGACCATCAGCTACCGCGAGGCGATCAACGAGGCGCTGGCGCAGGAGATGGAGCGCGACCCGAGCGTGGTCGTGATGGGGGAGGACAACGCCGGCGGCGCCAGCGTCGGCTCGCCTGGCGAGTCGGACGCCTGGGGCGGGGTGCTCGGGGTCACCAAGGGCCTGTACGGCCGGTTCCCGGGGCGGGTGTTGGACACCCCGATCTCGGAGTCGGCGTTCATCGGTGCGGCCATCGGCGCGGCCACCCGAGGCCTGCGCCCGGTGGCCGAGCTGATGTTCATCGACTTCATGGGCGTGTGCTTCGACCAGATCTTCAACCAGGCCGCGAAGTTCCGGTACATGTTCGGCGGCAACGCGGTCACCCCGGTGGTGATCCGCACCATGTACGGCGCCGGCCTGCGGGCCGCCGCGCAGCACTCCCAGTCGCTGTACCCGATCTTCACCCACATCCCCGGCCTGAAGGTGGTCACGCCGTCGTCTCCGTACGACGCGAAGGGTCTGCTCATCTCCGCGATCCGGGACGACGACCCGGTCATCTTCTGCGAGCACAAGGCGCTCTACGACACCACCGGTGACGTGCCGGCGGAGAGCTACGCGATCCCGTTCGGCGAGGCCAACGTGCTGCGCGAGGGTGGCGACGTCACCATCGTCGCGATCGGGCGGATGGTCGGGGTGGCGATGCAGGCGGCCGACGAACTGGCCGGGGCGGGCATCGAGGCGGAGGTCGTCGACCCGCGCACGACCAGCCCACTGGACGAGGACACCATCCTGGAGAGCGTCGAGGGCACCGGCCGGCTGGTCGTGGTGGACGAGGCGACCCCGCGGTGCAACCTGGCCACCGACATCTCCGCACTGGTCGCCCGGAAGGCGTTCGGTGCCCTGCGGGCTCCCATCGAGATGGTCACCGCGCCGCACACGCCGGTGCCGTTCAGCGGCTCGCTGGAGGACCTCTACATCCCGGACCCGCAGCGGGTGGTCAACACGGTGAAGACGGTCACCGAGTGGAAGCGTGATGGCTGACGACCGGATCCAGCGGGTCACCATGCCCAAGTGGGGGCTGTCCATGACTGCCGGCACCATCACCGGCTGGATCGTCGCCGAGGGCGCCCGGATCTCGCCGGGCGACGACCTGGTGGAGATCGACACCGAGAAGATCGCCGGTGCCCTGGAGTCCAGCTGGGACGGTGTGCTGCGGCGGATCGTCGCGCCGGCCGGGTCGAGCGTCCCGGTCGGTGCGACCATCGCGGTGGTCGCCCCCGAGGAAGTGTCCGAACAGGACGTCGAGGCGGCGGCCGCCGAGGCGCGGGCCCAGCTCGCCGCGGGGGTGACCGAGGAGGCTGGCGAGGCCGCGGACGTCGGCGCCGTGCAGGTGGGCGGCCGTTCCCTCGGCTACGCCGCCATGGGGGACGGGCCGGACACGATCGTCCTGGTGCACGGCTACGGCGGGGACAAGAACTCCTGGCTGTTCGTGCAGGAGCCGCTGTCGCACACGCACACCGTGCACGCCCTGGACCTGCCCGGCCACGGCGGGTCGAGCAAGGACGTCGGGGACGGCAGCGTCGAGGAGCTGGCCGGCGCGCTGCTCGGCTACCTGGACGCCCGCGGGATCGACCGGGCCCACCTGGTCGGCCACTCGCTGGGCGGGGCCGTGGTCGCCGCGGCCGCCGCCCGGGCGCCGGACCGGGTGCGGTCGCTGACCCTGGTGGCGCCGGCCGGGTTCGGGTCCGATGTGGACGCGGACTACCTGCGCGGGTTCGCCGCGGCCGGCTCCCGGCGCGAGCTCAAGCCGCTGCTCGGCCGGCTGTTCGCGGACGAGTCGCTGGTCACCCGGCAGCTGGTGGACGACCTGCTCCGGTACAAGCGGATCGACGGGGTGGACGCGGCGCTGCGCCGGCTGGCCGACACGCTGCTGGACGGCGACCGGCAGCGCATCGACACCGCCGCCCGGCTCGCCGGCCTCGGCGTGCCGACGGTCGTCGTCTGGGGCCGGGAGGACCGCGTCCTCCCGCCGACCGCCGCGCCGGCCGGCGCCCACCTGGTCGACCGCGCCGGGCACATGGTGCACATGGAGCGCCCGGCGGAGGTCCGGCGCGGGGTCGAGGAGGCAGTGGGTGGCGCCGGGTAACCGCCGCCACCCACCGCCCGCCGCCGGCTGACCGGCGCCGGCCCACGGCGGGCCGCGTCAGCCGACCGGCACGCCCGCTATCCGCACCGGCCCGAGGGTCGGGTCCAGCTCGGTCGCCTGGTCCACGCCGGCCGGCGTGATCACGTCCATCGCCTTCGGCACGGTACCCGGATCGACCGCGCAGATCGGGCTGACCACCGACGAGGACGCGCACACCCCGAACAGGAAGTCCTGCGGCGTCGGCGCGAACCCGCGGGCCTGGTCCGAGCTGAACCCGTCCTGGCCGTGCAGCACGACGGTGAACGTCCAGCCCGGGCCGGGGGTGCCCAGCGCGGCCAGCGGCACCAGCATGGTGATGTACCGGGAGGTCTGGCTGGCCTGCACCTGCATGTCGCCCAGCGACTGACCGTTGGCGTCGACGAACACCGGGCTGGCGAACCCCTGCACCTCGATCCGGCTGCTCCACGCCGAGCCGGCGGCGACCGAGTAGTTCCGGCTGGCGAACGGCGCCGCGGTCGAGAACGCCGTCGCGTTCGGGTCGCGCACGAACACGTCGACCAGCTGGGCGCCCAGCGGCGAGCCGAACGTCGGGGACAGGTCCCGGGTGCGCACCCGCAGCACCGCGGTGTCCCCGGTGACGATCACCTGGAACCGCTCGATGTCGAAAGCCCCGGCGTGGAAGTTGTCCGAGAGCGGGTACGCGAAGGTGCCCGGCCCGGTGTCGTCACCGTCCGGATCGGACACGTCCAGCACGGTGGTGCCCTGGATGAAGTCGGACACCACGCTGACCCGGGCGTACCCGGTCGCACCGGCCGCGGTGGTCACCGCGACGGTGATCACCGAGGTGCCGAACGGCGACGGCACGGTGGCGGTGAACGCGCCGTCCGGTCCGGCCTGGACGGTCACCACCGAGGTCGCGCCGCCGGTGTCGGTGGCGGTGGACGCCAGGTCCACCGTCGCGCCCGGCACAGTGGTCCCGGTCACGTCGACGGTCGCGGTCGCCACCTGGGCGCCGTCGGCCGGCGCGGTCACGGTGACCGGCGCCTGCGCCGGCGGGGTCGGCTGGTACCGGTCGCGCACGATGTCCGGCTGCTCGACCGGGGCGGCCGCGCCGGTGCCGCGCAGGCTCTGGGTGAGCCGCACCTCCTGCGCCTGCGACCAGGTCAGCGGCGACGCGGAGCCGACCGCCTTGCCGTTGACGAAGCCGATCGACGCGGTCTCCGGCGGGCTGCCGAACGGCGAGGCCGGGACGTCCGGGTCCTCCCAGTCCTGCTCGGGCACCAGCCCGACACCGGAGGAGAACCGCTGCATACCCAGCAGCAGCGCGGCCGCGGTGCTCCGGTCGCCGGTCTGCAGCTGCTGCTCGGCCCGCTCGCCGGACAGCACCGGCCACAGGTGACCGGAGCCGACGTTGCCGGTCGGCCACGGCTTGCCGGTCGGCGAGCAGGTGGTCGGGTCCGGCTCGAAGCAGTCGCCGTAGCCGTCCTCGCTGCCCGAGTCGGGGGTGCCGTACCGGTAGAAGCCCGGCCCGCTCGCGGTGCTGCGCTGGATCGTCCCGTCCACCACCGGCAGCGACGCCTGCACGTCCGGGTCGGTGGCCGGCAGCTCGCCGAGCCGGGTCAGCTCCAGGAACCCGGCATCGACCACGGACCGCTGGTCGGCGGTCGGGCCGCCGTTGCCGAGGTTGTAGCTGATCGCCGCGTTCGGGTCGCCGGTCTTGGACAGCCGGATGAAGTACCGGGCGGCGAGCGGTCCGTTGGTCGTCACCGTCCAGCCCTTGATGCTGCGCTGGAAGTGGTCCGCGGTGGCCCGGTAGACCCGGGCCGCGGCCGGGTCGCCGTTGAGGTCGGCGATCCGGCCGGCCGCGACCAGGCCGGCGATCTCGGCGGCGATGGTGGAGGGGGAGTACCCACCCTGCTCCTCCCACCGCTCGGCGCCGAACGACGGCCCGTGCGCGACCACGAAGTCGGCCGCCTTCTTCACGTGGTCCGTCCACAGTGCATGGTCGCCGGACAGGCCGGCCTGGTAGGCCATCAGGATCGGGTAGGACGACTCGTCCAGCTGGTCGCCGCCGGTGTCCGGCGCCTTCTTCCCGTTCACCAGCGAGTTGCGCGGGAACCGGCCGTCGGAAAGCTGCTGCCGCTCGAACAGGAACCGCACCGTGTCCCGGGCGGTGGCCAGGTCACCGCCGGCCAGGATCCCGGTGAACGCCTCGTACAGGTCGCGGGAGAAGACCTCCCGGTACGAGCCGAAGTAGACGGCGTTGCCGCCCGGAGTGTCGCCGGCGCTGACCGCCTGGCCCCACGGGCTGGCGATGGAGGCGACCACCGCGCCGGGGAAGGTCTTGTCCTCGCTCGCCTTGAGCACGTTCACCGACAGCCAGTACGCCGAGCGCAGCCGGGCGCTGTCCGCGTCGGACAGACCGGGGAACGTCGTCGGCGGCGGGCGCAGCCCCTTGTCGTAGGCCCGCCAGCTTGCCACGTACCGGCTCGCGGTCTGCCCGAACGGCGCCTGCGCGGACCTCCCGGCGACGCCGATCGCATCGCTGGCCGAGGTGCCGAAGCCGAGCGCCAGGGTGAACGCCCCCTCGTCGTTCAGGGACAGCTGCCCGGTCTGCACCACGTTGCCGTGCGGTGCCGCCGCGTAGGTCGTGGCCAGGGTGTGGTCGGCGTCCAGCTGCGCCAGCCCGTCGCTGGCCGTGCCGGCGTAGCCGCTGCTGGCGGTGAGGAACGGCCGGTTGGCGCGCAGCGCGCCGTACAGCGGCACCGCGTAGTCGCGGTTCGCCGCGTTCGTCACCGTGTTCAGGTCGGAGCTGACCAGCGCGGTGGTTGCCTGGTCGACCACGGCGTCGTCCGCGCCGCCGTTCGCCGGCCCGCCACCGCCGTTGCCGTTGATCGACGCGTCGTACCGGACGTAGACCTGCAGCCCGGCCGGCACGCCGGGGCCGCTCGCCTGCAGCAGCCGGGTGGAGATCAGCACCGCGTTCCGGTCCGGGTCGGTGACGTAGTCACTGACCAGCCGGTACCGGCCATTCTTCGCGGTGCTGGTGACCTGGCAGGCCATCCCGCTCGGGTCGGTGGCCCGCACGGTGTAGGTGGTGTCCCGGCTCTGCAGGTCGGTGAACGTCCGACCGTCGGTCACGACGTACTGCAGCGTCTCGACATTCGTGGTGTCGATCGTCGGGCTGTAGACGTCGGACAGCACCCCGCCGGCCACCGTGTACCAGACCTTGGAGGTGCCGTTCCGGGCCGTGCCGAAGCAATCCTTGCGGGCCAGGTCGAAGTGGGACAGCGCACCTGGCGCGCCGGGCGCGGTGGGCTGCTGGTCGGCCACCGCGGGGCCGAGACCGGCCGGCTGCCCGGCCAGCACCAGGCCGAGCGCGGCCAACGAGACGGTGAGAACGCTGCGTGCCGGACGCCACTGTCGCATGGGAGCAGCCTCGCGGCCGGCCCCGGGGTTGTCTAGGGAGACGGCCGGAAAATCGGCCGGCCGGCAGGCCCCTAGACCGATGCCGGCGCGGAGGTCTGCGAAGCGGGGGTCTCCGGGGCCTCCGGCAGCGTTGCCAGCCGGGGGATGCTCGACACCAGGACCGGCACCAGGGACGCCGCGTAGATGCCGGCGGTCACCCACAGCGCCGGCCGGAGCCCCAGCGTCGCGCCGAGCAACCCGCCGGCGAGCGCGCCGAGGCTGCCGATGCCCCACAGGATGGTGCGCATCGAGGCGTTCATCCGGCCGAGCATGTGGTTCGGCGTGACCGTCTGCCGCAGCGTGATCGCCAGCACGTTGGACAGCCCCACCCCGAGGCGGATCAGGAAGAACGCGAGGACGAACAGCACGACCTTGACGCTCTCCGGCCCGCCGGCGGCGGGCAGCAGGAAGCCCGCGAGGCTGCCGAATGTCACCGCTACCGTGTACGCGGCGCCGAACGTGGCGCGCCGAGAGACCGTTCCGGCCGCGGCGGCACCGATCACCCCACCGACGGCGCCGACGGCGTAGATCGCGCCGACCAGACCCGCACGGAAGTGCAGCTGCCGGATCGCGTAGAGCAGGAACAGCGGCTCGCTGGCCATGAACGCGAAGTTCCACACCGCGCCCTGCACCGCGGTGACCCGCAGGAACGGCTGGTTGACCACCAGCCGGACCCCGTCGGCGATCTCGCCCCGCAGGTTCCGCCGGCCGCCGGCCGGCGGCGCCGGTGCCGGCTCCCGGGTGCCGATCAGCAGCAGCGAGGCCAGCGAGACCGCGTAGGACACGGCGTCGACCAGCAGCGCGGTCGGCGCGGTGAGCAGCTGCACCAGGAGGCCGCCGAGCCCGGGCCCGGCCACCTCGGCCGAGGCCGAGCTCGCGGCGACCTTCCCGTTCGCCTCGATCAGCTGCTCCTTGGGCACCAGGCCTGGCACGTAGGACAGCCAGGACACCTCGAACAGGACGGTGAAGATCCCCACCATGAACGCGACCAGGTACAGCACCGGCAGCCGCAGCGCGTGCACCGCGGCGAGCAGCGGGATCAGCCCGATCAGCAGGCCGCGGGCCAGGTTGGCCAGCATCATCACCGGGCGGCGGCGGCGCCGGTCGACCCACACCCCGAGGATCAAGGCAAGGAAGATGAACGGGCAGACCTCCAGGAACCGCAGCACGCCGAGCTGCCTCGGGTTGACGTTCAGCACCAGCACGGCGGTCAGCGGCAGCGCCAGGTAGGTGACCTGGGTGCCGAACAGCGAGACGGTCTCGCCGAACCAGAACTTCATGAAGTCGCCGTGCGACCACAGCGACCCGAACCGGGCGCGCCGGGTGGGCGCGGTGTCCGCCGCGGTCACCCCGGCACCTCGCTCGCGGCGCGGGCCAGGCAGTCCCGGATGGCACCGGCGAGCAGCGGCAGGTTCGGTTCGGCCCACATCGAAAAGTGCGTGCCCGGGACGACCTGCTCGCGCACCGCGGCGGCCAGCCCGGCCCAGGTCCCCTGGCTGCTCGCGGTCTCGGCGGCGCGCACCAGGTCCAGCCGCCCCGGGAACGCCCGGGCGGGCGCGTACCGCCAGATCGCCCTGGCGGTCGCGGTGAACACCCGCAACCGGCGGGCCAGGAAGTCGGCTCCCACGTCGGCCGGCAGCAGGTCCGCGGCTCGCAGCTCGGCGAGCAGCCGGTCCAGCATCGCCGGCTCGGGCAGCGCCGCGATCGCCGGGTCCAGCTGCGGCACCTCAGGCCGGTCCAGCGCCCCGGCCAGGTTCGCGGCGAAAAGCTGCAGGAGGTCCGCCGGCGAGGGCGGCTCGCCGGCCACCGGCGGCTCGGTGTCCACCAGGGTCAGCGCGGCCACCCGCTGGCCGGCGTCGACGAGCTGCAACGCCATCTCCAGCGCGATCATCCCGCCCGCGGAGTAGCCGACCAGGTGGTAGGGACCAGCCGGCTGCTGCTCCCGCATGGCCGCGGTGTAGACCCTGGCCAGCTCCTCCACCCGGTCCAGGGCCGGCTCGTCGCTGTCCAGCCCGGGCGCCTGGAACGCGAACAGCGGGTGCTCGGGCGCCAGGAGCTGGCCGAGCCCGCGGTAGGAGTACGCCGAGCCGGAGATGTTCGGCACGCAGAACAGCGCCGGCCGGTCCCCGTCCGGGGTGATCGGCACCAGCGCCGACCCGCCGTGCCGGGGTTGCTCGGCCCGCAGCCGGTCCACCACCCGAGCGAGGTCGGCCACCGACGAGGAGGTGAAGAACTCGCGCACGGACAGCTCGACGCCCACCGCCCGGCGGACCCGGACCACCACCCGGGTGGCCTGCAGCGAGTTGCCGCCGAGGGCGAAGAAGTCGTCCTCGGCGCCGACCCGGTCGGCGCCGAGCACCTCGCCGAACGCCTCGGCCAGCCGGCGCTCGGTGCCGGTCCGCGGAGCCACGTAGCGGCGCTGCACGGCCTGCTCGGGAGCGGGCAGTGCCTTCCGGTCGACCTTGCCGTTGGAGAGCAGCGGGAGCGACTCCATCGGCACGAACGCGGCCGGCACCAGGTAGATCGGCAGCCGCCGGATGAGGTAGTCGCGCAGGTCGGTGGGCGGCCGCCGCGGGTCGGCCGGCACCAGGTAGGCCACCAGCCGCTTGCCCCCCGGGGTGTCCTCCCGCATCGTCACGGCCGCCTGGGCGACCCCGGGGTGGGTGAGGATCTCCGACTCCACCTCGCCCGGCTCGATCCGGACACCGCGCAGCTGCACCTGGCTGTCCACCCGGCCGAGGAACTGGATGTAGCCGTCCTCGGTCCACATGCCCAGGTCGCCGGTGCGGTAGACGCGCTCGCCCGGCCGGAACGGGTCGTCGACGAACTTCTCCGCGGTCAGCTCCGGCCGGTTCAGGTAGCCGCGGGCGATCCCCGGGCCGCCGGACAGCAGCTCGCCGGGCACGCCGATCGGGACCAGGTTGTTCCACCGGTCCACCAGGTAGTTCCACCGGTTCGGCTGGGTCCGGCCGATCGGCGGGGAACCGGTCCAGGTCTTGTGCTCGCAGATGTAGAACGTCGCGCCGATGGTGATCTCGGTAGGCCCGTAGCCGTTGACGAACCGGCGGCCGGGCAGGTTCCACTTGTTCACCAGCTCGCCGCTGAACGCCTCGCCGCCGACCAGCAGGTAGCGCAGGTCCGGGTAGCCCTCCGGGTCCATCAGGGAGAGCATTGCCGGCGGGGTGCCGATGTAGGTCACCCGCTCCCGGCGCATCAGCTCGGCCAGGCCGGTGGGCGAGATGCTGGTCTCGTGCGGCACCAGCACGAGCGTGGCGCCGACCGCCAGCCCGGTGAAGATCTCGCCCTCGGCCAGGTCGAAGACCAGCGACGTCGACTGCAGCAGCCGGTCGGCCGGGCCGAGGTCGAACAGGTTGGTGAGGTAGGTGATGAAGTTGGACAGCCCGCCGTGCTCGATCAGGACACCCTTCGGCTTGCCGGTCGAGCCGGACGTGTAGAGCACGTACACCAGCGAGTCGACCGACGCCCACTCCTGCAGCGGCTCGTCGGCGAGCGCCTCCAGCTCTGGCCACGCCTGGTCCAGGCACACCACCGTGCGACCGTCCACGTCGGGCAGCCGGTCCAGCAGCGCCGAGCTGGTCAGCACCAGCCGGGCGCCGGTGTCCTCCAGCACGTACCGGCTGCGCTCCGGCGGGTCGTCCCGGTCCAACGGCACGAACGCGGCCCCGGCCTTGAGCACCCCGACCAGCGCGATGATCTGGTCCAGGCTGCGGTCCAGGCCCACCGCCACGATGTCCTCCTGCCGGGTGCCGAGCCGGCGCAGGTGCCGGGCCAGCAGGCCGGCGCGCCGGTCCAGCTCGGCGTAGCTCAGCGACTGTCCGGAGTAGACGACGGCAGCCGCGTCCGGGGTGCGGGCCGCCTGCTCGGCGATCAGCGCGTGCACCGGCTCCTTCCGGAACGGGATGTCCTTGCCGAGGGCCCATTCGAGCAGACGGGCCTGCTCCACGTCGGACAGCAGCGGCAGGTCGGCCATCCGCACCGACGGGTCCTTGCCGAACGCGGTGAGCACCCGCTCGAAGTGGCCCAGCAGGCGGCGCATGCGCGGCTCGTCGAACAGGTCGGTCGAGTACTCGAACCACAGCGTGACCCCGTCGGCGCCCTCGAACGCGTTGATGGCGATGTCGAAGCGCGCGGTGCCCTGCGGCACGCTGACCATCTCCGCGGCCACCCCCGGCAGCTCGAAGGTCAGCGTGTCCGCCCGCTGCAGGTCCATCGCCACCGGGAACAGCGGGTTGCGAGTCAGGTCGCGCCCGGCCTGCACCCGCTGCGCCACCCGGTCGTATGGCGCGTCCTGGTTGTCGAACGCGTCGAGCGTGGTCTCCTTCACCCGGGTCAGCACCTCGGCCAGCGTCGGGTTCCCGGACAGGTCGGTGCGCAGCGCAACCAGGTTGGTGAACAGGCCGATCAGCGGCTCCAGCTCCGGCCGGTCCCGGCCGGCGGTGGCGGTGCCGACCACCATGTCGTGCTGCCCGGTGTATCGGGCCAGCACGACCTGCAGGGCGCTGGTCAGCACCATGAACAGGGTGGCGCCGGTGGACTGCGCCAGCTCCCGCAGCGGGTCCACGATGTCGGCGCCGATGTGGTGGGTCAGGCCCCGCCCGCGCACCGACGGGGTGGCCGGCCGTGGCCGGTCGGTCGGCAGGTCCAGCGAGGCGGCGCCGGCCAGCCGCCGCTCCCAGTACGCCAGCTTCTGGGCGGCCCGGTCCTGCTGCAGGATGTGCTGCTGCCAGACCGTGAAGTCGGCGTACTGCAGCGGCAGTTCCGGGAGCACCGGCTCTCGGCCGACCCGGCCCGCGCCGTACAACTCGGCCAGCTCGGCCACGAACACGCCGACCGACCAGCCGTCCGCGCAGATGTGGTGGATCGGGACGACGAGCAGGTGGTCCTCGGCTCCGAGGCGGTAGAGCACGGCCTGGATCAGTGGCCCGTGCCGCAGGTCGAACCGTTGCCGGGACAGGTCGCCGGCCCGCCGCATCGCCTCAGCCGCACGCTGCCGCGGATCCATGCCGGTCAGGTCCTCCACCGGCAGCTCGAGCTCGAACGGCGGATGGATCACCTGGTACGGCACGCCGTCCTCGTCGGCGAACGTCGTGCGCAGCGCCTCGTGCCGGCGGACGATCCGCGACATCGACCGGCGCAGCAGCTCGACGTCCACGGCACCGCGGAGCCGGTACGCGGCCGGCACGTTGTACGCGGTCAGGATGTCCGGGTCGACCTGGTCCATCACCCACAGCCGTTCCTGCAGGGCGGACAGCGGAAGACGGTCCATCCCCTCGGGCCGGCGCGGGACCTGCCGGGCGGTGCGGCCGGCCGCGGCGGCCCTTCGCTGCGCCAGCTGCTGCACCAGGATCGCCCGCCGTTGCGGGGAGAGCGCCTCCAGCCGGCTGGAGAAGTCAGTCATCGCCCCTCGTCTCCTCGAACGTCTCGTCGAACTCGGCCTCGTCGAGGAGGCTGGCCAGGTCGTCGGCCGCCGCCCCGGTGAGCACGGCGTCCTCGATCGTGCGGGCGACCGACTCGACCGCCGGGTCGGCGTAGAAGTCCCGCATCGCCAGGGTCACTCCCCACGTGTCGAGGATCCGGCTGAGCACCAGAGCGGCCTGCAGGCTGTTGCCGCCGAGCTCGAAGAAGTTGTCGGCCGCGCCCACCTGGTTGGCCTGCAGGAGGTCGGCGAACATGTCGGCCACCGCCTGCTCGGTCGCGGTGCGCGGCGCCGTGCCCGCACTGGTCGAGCTGACCGCGTCGGGTGCCGGCAGCGCCGCCCGGTCGACCTTCCCGCTGGCCAGCAGCGGCAGGCTGTCCAGGCTGACGAAGGCCGCCGGGATCATGTAGTCCGGCAGGTGCTCGGCGAGGTGCTCGCGCAGCGCCCGGGTCGCGGGCGCCGGGCCGTCGGGCACCGTGTAGGCGACCAGCTGCTTGGCTCCCGCGGGACCGCCGCCGTCCAGGCGCAGCGTGACGACGGCCTGCCCGACCGCCGGGTGGCGGGCCAGTACGACCTCGATCTCGCCCAGCTCGATGCGCAGGCCGTGCAGCTTGACCTGGGTGTCGACCCGGCCGACGAACTGGATCTGGCCCTGCTCGGTCCAGGCCCCGAGGTCGCCGGTGCGGTAGGCGCGCTGGCCGGGATGGAACGGGTCGGGGATGAACCGCTCGGCGGTGAGCCGCGGGTTGCGGTGATAGCCGCGGGCCAGGCCCTCTCCGGCCACCACGATCTCGCCCGGCACCCCCACCGGGACCGGGTTGCCCCACCGGTCCAGCAGGTAGACCCGCCGGTTGGGCAGCGCGCGGCCGATCGGCGGCGGGCCGGTCCACAGGACGTGCTCGCAGAGGTAGGCGGTGCAGGCCACCGCGGCCTCGGTCGGGCCGTAGCCGTTGAGGAATCGCCGCCCGGGCAGGTTCCACCGGTTCACCAGGTCGCCGGAGTACGCCTCGCCGCCCACCAGCATCGAGCGCAGGTCCGGGTACGGCTCGGCCTCGACCAGCGCGAGCACCGCGGGCGGCGACCCGAGGTACGTCACCCGCTCGCGGCGGATCAGCTCGGCCAGCCCGGCCGGCGACACGATGGTCTCCTTCGGCACCAGCACCAGGGTCGCACCGTGCGTCAGCCCGGCGAAGATCTCGCCCTCGGCAAGGTCGAAGACGAGCGAGGCGAACTGCAGCATCCGGTCGCCCGGGCCGATGCCACACAGCGACGCCATCGCGGCCGCGAAGGCCGTCATCGCGGCGTGCTCGACCAGCACGCCCTTCGGCGTGCCGGTGGAGCCCGAGGTGGTCAGCAGGTACGCGGCCGACCGGCCGGTCGCCCACTCCGGCAGCGGCTCGCCGGCCAACTCCTGCGCAGCCGGCCAGACCTGGTCGATGCGGACCACCGCCCGGCCGGGTGCCCGGGGCAGCCGCTCGGCGAGCGTCGAGTGGGTGATCACCACCCGGGCGGCGGCGTCCTCGAGGACGAGGCCGAGCCGGGCGGCCGGGTGCTCGGGATCCAGCGGAAGGAACGCGGCGCCGGCCTTCACCACCCCGAGCAGCCCGACCAGCGCGTCGAGCCCGCGGTCCAGCGCCAACCCGACGATGTCCTCGTGCCGGACCCCGACCGACCGCAGGTAGCGGGCCAGCAGCCCGGCACGGCGATCCAGCTCGCGGTAGGTCAGCGACTCGCCGGCGAAGACCGCGGCCGGCGCGTCCGGCGTCCGGGCCACCTGCTCGGCGATCTGCACGTGCAGCGGCTCGCGGGGCAGTTCGCTGGGCCGGCCCTGCCAGTGCCGCAGCACGTCCGCCCGCTCCGGGTCGGACAGCAGTGGCACCTGGGACAGCCGCAGCGACGGGTCGGCCGCGACCGCCTCGAGCACCCGCCCGACGTGCTCGACCATCCGCTGCACCCGGGCCCGGTCGAACAGGTCGGTGCCGTACTCGACCGCCAGCTCCAGCCGCTCCCCGTCCAGGCTGCCGACCAGCGAGAGGTCCAGCGGGTGCTGCCCGAGCTGGACGGCCACTGTGGACGCGTCCAGTCCGGACAGGACCGGGGCGGGAGCCTCGTCCGGCAGCTGCACGCCGACCTGGAACAGCGGGTTCCGGCTCGGGTCGCGGTCCGGCCGCAGCAGCCGGACCACCTCGCCGAACGGCACCTCCTGGTTCTCCCGGCTGCCCCGCACCACCTCGCGCACCCGGTCGAGCAGCTCGGCGAAGGTCGGGTCGCCCGACAGGTCGGTGCGCAGCACCACCATGTTGGCGAACGGGCCGACCAGCGCCTGGAGCTCGGGGAGCGGGCGGCCGGACACGGTCGAGCCGACCACGATGTCGTCCTGGCCGGTGTACCGGGACAGGACCAGGTCGAACGCCGCCACCAGGGCGGTGAACACGGTGCCGTCCCGGCCGCCCGCGACCTCCCGCAGCCGGCGGGTCGCCGCCGCGCTGACCGACCCCACGACCTGGTCGCTGGCGAACGACGGAACCGGCGGGCGAGGCCGGTCGGTGGGCAGCTCCAGCGCCGGCAGACCGGCCAGCTGCCGCTGCCAGTACCGCAGCATGCCCGCCTGCTTCTCGCTGTGCAGCCGGGCCCGACCCCAGACCGCGGCGTCCGCGTACTGGATCGGCAGGTCCGCGGGCTGGACCGGCCGGCCGTGCCGGAACGCCGAGTACCGGTCGCCGATCTCGGCCAGCAGCAGGCGGACCGAGGCGCGGTCGCAGATGATCTGGTGCGCCGTGACGGCCAGCACGTGGTCGGCCGGGCCGGTCTGGAACAGCGTGACCCGAAGCAGCGGGCCCCGCTCGAGGTCGAACGACCGTCCCGCGGTGGTGAGCACCGCCGCGCGCAGCGCGGCCTGCGGGTCCTCGCCCGGCTGGACCGGCACCGGCTCGGGGTCCAGCGCCGGCTCCGGCACCGGCGGAGCCACCAGCTGGACCGGTGTCCCGTCCCGTACCGCGATGCTGGTCCGCAGCGCGTCGTGCCGGCGCAGCACCTCGCCGAGTGCCCAGCGCAGGCCGGCGAGGTCGAGCTCGCCGCGCAGCCGCAGCGCCACCGACACGTGATGGATGCTCTGCCCCGCCGCGAACCGGTCGAGGAACCACAGCCGCTCTTGCAGCGGCGAGAGCGGCGCTGGCTCGCCCGGGTGGTCCCGGCGAGGCACCGTGAGCAGGCTTCCGTCGCCCGGGTCCAGCCGGCGCATCAACACGTCCGTGGTCAGCTCCTCGGTGCCGGAGACCTTCCGCACCATGGCGTCCTCCACCGCGCGGGTCAGGGCGCCGAGCGTCCGCGCCTGGAAGAGCGTCGGCACCGGCAGCGACACACCGAACCGCCGGCGGATCTGGGCTCGCACCCGTAGCGCCAGCAGCGAGTGGCCGCCGGCGGCGAAGAAGTCGTCGTCCAGGCCGATCGGCCCGGCGCCGGTCTGCTCCCGGCGCAGCACCGCCGACCAGATCTCGGCGAGCGCCCGCGCGACCGCGGTGCCGGGCGGCACTGCGGACCGCCGGTCCGCCGCCTCGCCCCACCGGGGCGCCGGCAGCGCCGCTCGGTCGAGCTTCCCGTTCGGCGACCGGGGGATCCGGTCGACCACGACGAGGGCCGCCGGCACCATGTACCCGGGCAGCGTGCGCCGCACCAGCCCGGCCAGCTCCTCGACACTCGGCGGCCGGCCCACCGGCAGCACGTAGCCGACGAGGTGCCGGTCGCCGGCGGGGTCGGTCTTGACCGCGGCCACCGCCGCCGCCACCGCCGGGTGCCGGGCCAGGACCGCCTCGACCTCGCCCAGCTCGATCCGGAAGCCCCGCACCTTCACCTGGGTGTCGAGCCGGCCCAGGAAGTCGAGGGCGCCGTCCTCCCGCCAGCGGGCCAGGTCACCGGTCCGGTACATGCGCTCGGCAGCGGGACCGAACGGGTCCGGCACGAACCGGTCGGCGGTCAACCCCGGCCGGCGCAGGTAGCCGCGCGCCAGGCCGGGCCCGGCCAGGCACAGCTCGCCGGCCACGCCGGCCGGTGCCGGCTCGCCGTAGCGGTCCAGCACGTAGGCCCGGGCGTTGGGCATCGGCCGGCCGATGACCACCGGCTCCTGCCGATCTCGGGTCAGCCGGGCGGCGGTCACGTACACCGTGGTCTCGGTCGGCCCGTACATGTTGTAGATCTCGTCCGCGGCGGAGCGCCGGAACAGCTCCCGCACCAGCGCCGCCGGCACCGGCTCGGCGCCCACAGTCATGGTCCGCACGCTGGGCGGGATCGACGCGACCCGGAGGAACTCGGTGAGCACCGACGGGACGCCGTTCAGCGTGCTGATGCCGTCCAGCTCTGCGGGCGAGGCCAGCAGCAGGTTGTCGACCACGACCAGCGTGCCGCCGGTGATCAGGGGCGGCCACAGCTCGTTCAGGCAGGCGTCGAAGGCGATCGAGGTGGCCAGCAGGACCCGCCGGAACCGGTCCGCCGGAACCATGTCGAGCAGGCCGTCGAGATAGCTGACCACGTTGCCGTGGCTGGTCGCGACGCCCTTCGGCCGGCCGGTCGAGCCCGAGGTGAACAGCACCTCGGAGAGCGCACCGGCCGCGCCGGTGGGCGCTGCGGTGCCGACCGGGCCGGCGCCGGCCGGCGCGTCAAGGTCGAGGTCCCGACCGAGGCAGAGGACCGGGGCGGAGAGCCCGGGCGGCAGCCGGTCGAGCAGCTGCCGCTGGGCCAGCACCGCCGCGAGCCGCGCCTCCTCGGCGATCATCGCGAGCCGGTCGGCGGGGTAGGTCAGGTCGAGCGGGACGTAGCCGGCGCCGGTCTTCAGCACGCCGAGCAGGCTGGGGACCAGGTCGACGTCGCGCTCGCAGAGCAGGCCGACCAGCGAGCCCGACCCGACCCCGAGAGATCGCAGCGCCGCGGCCACCCGGCCGGCGCGTTCCTCCAGCTCGGCGTAGCGGAGGTGGCGGCCCCGGGCGACCACCGCGGTCGCCTCCGGGGTGCGGCCCGCCTGCTGGGTCACCAGCTCGTCCAGCCGGTCGGCCCGGTAGCGCAGCTGCGGCCCCAGCCCCTGCCGCAGCAGGCCGGCCCGCTCGTCCGCGTCGAGCACCGGCAGCCGGGACAGCGGCCGGGACGGGTCGGCACAGCCGGCGTCCAGCACCCGGCGCAGATGCCTGACCAGCCGCTCGATCCGGACCCGGTCGAACAGGTCGGTCGCGTACTCGGCGCGCAGCCCGATCGACTGCCGGCCGGCGGCGCCGGGCCGGATGTCCAGCCGTAGCGCGAGGTCCAGCTCCGGCAGCGGTCCCGGCGCTTCCCAGCGCTGAGCCTCCAGCCCGGTGAACGCGGGGGGAGCCGCCCGGGTGCACTCGCTGACCGCCATCGTGAACAGCGGGTGTCGGCTCGGCTCGAGCGCAGGGCGCAGTCGGGCGACCACGCTTCCGAATGGCACGTCCGCGTGCTTACCCGCTTCGGCCAGCGCCCACCCGGCCCGACCCAGCAGCGCGTCGAAGCTGGGGTCGCCGGAGATGTCCAGCCGAAGCACCACCGGCACGGCGAGCGGGCCGACCGCCGACTCCAGCCCGGCACCGTCCCGCCCGGGCAGCGAGGTGCCCACCACGACCTCGTCGTGCCTGCCATATCGGGCGACGACCGCGGCGAACCCGGCCAGCACCACGGCCAGCGGCGGAAGCCCGCGCCGGTCGGCCAGCCCGGTCAGTGCGGCCGCCGCTGCGCCGTCGAGCTCGGTCCGGACCACGCCGCAGCGCCCGGACGGGACGGCCGGCCGCGGCCGGTCGGCCGGCAGCTCGACCAGCGGCAGCCCGGACAGCCGGCGTTGCCAGTGCCGCAGCTGGTCCTCGAAGTCGCCGCGGCGCTGCCGCGCCTGCTCTCGCGCCACGATGGCCGGGTACTGCACCGGCGTGGCCGCGCCGGCCGGCTGGCCGGCTGCGTGCCCTGCTGCGTGCCCGGCTGTGGGCCCGGCTGTGGGCCCGGTGCCGCGGCCGGCCGAGTACGCCCGGGCCAGGTCGGCCAGCACCAGCTCGGCCGACTCCGGGTCCGCGCACAGCGGGTGCAGCAGCAGGGCGAGCACGTGGTCGTCCGCGCCCAGCCGGAACAGCCGGACCCGCACCGGTGGTCCGGCGGACAGGTCGAACCGGGTGCGCAGCTCGGCGTCCAACACCTCGCCGGCCGCCCGCTCGCGGTCCGCGGGCCGCTCGCCTGCCTGGGTCGACACCGCCAGCTCCGGCCGCACCGGCGGGGTGAGGAGCTGGAACGGCACGCCGGCGTGCGCACCGAAGGCCAGCCGCAGCGCCGCGTGCCTCGCCACCACCTCCGCGAGCGCGGCCCGCAGCAGGTCGGTGTCCAGGTCGCCGCGCAACCGCAGCGCCACCGCGACCGTGCCGGCCGGGGCGCCCCACTCGTGCCGGAACCACTCCCGCTGCTGGGCGGCGGACAGCGGCAAACGGTAGGGCGGCGGGTCCGGGAAGTCAGCCACGTCGGTGGGGCGACCCACGGTCTAGCGAGCCTCCTATCCGGCCAAAGGAGCGCGGGGGGCCGCATTTGCCCAGCATTACCTAAGCTGATCGGCTCAGCGGTTCTCCCGAACGAGACGGGCCGAGTGTACTATTCGCTCCGGCAGGTCCCAGCAAACCGCTCTGATCGGGATGAGTCACCCTCGCGATCACAGCGCCGGAGTCAGGCGATGCCGCCGTACCCGGCCCGGCCGGTGCAGTGACGCTCCGACGGGAGGGGTACAGCCATGCGAACGTTCGACAGCAGGACCGCCGCGCTGGCTCCGGAGTTCGGCATCATGTGCGGGCGGTGGAGCCAGTACCCGGCCCTCGACTCGCTGCCCTTCGACTCGATGTGGTGCTTCGTGCCGCCCGGCTCGCGGACCGACGAGGACTGCCATCCCGAGGCCGAGCTTGTCGTCGTGCCGGACGGCGAGGCCAGGCTCGAGTCGCCGCAGAACACGGTGGATGCCTCGCCCGGCACCGCCGTCCTGCTCGGCAGCCGTGAGCGGCACGTGATCCACAACCGATCGGAGGGTTCGCCGCTGGTCCTGCTGAGCATCTATTGGATGCCCGATGGCCTCACCGAGGAGCGCCCAGATGCCCGCTAGCAGAGTTGACTCCGGCCCAGTCCTGATCACCGCGACCGCGCCCACCCCGAACGGCCCGCTGCACGTCGGCCATCTGAGCGGGCCCTACCTCGCCGCCGACATCGCCGCCAGGGCCGCCCGGGCCCAGGGCCACGAGGTGATCACCCTGTGCGGCTTGGACCCCCACCAGAACTACGTGTTGGCTAAGGCCGAGAAGCTTGGCCGCCCGGTGCAGGACGTGCTCGACCTCTACGAGGGCCTGGTCCGGGAGGCGTTCAGCCGCTCGCGGATCGACTACGACGTGTTCATCGAGCCCCGCGTCAATCCGGGGTACCGCCGCGGGGTCAGCGACCTGGTGACCGAGTTGGTGGCCAGCAAGGCAGCGGTGCTGACCGAGGTGACACTGTCCCGCTGCGACTCCTGCGGCCGGACGCTGCACCACGCCTATCTCACTGGTAATTGCCCGCGCTGTGGCGCCGGGTCCGGAGGCGGGACCTGCGAGGGATGCGGCCTGTTCACCACGGCCGCCAACCTGACCGGCGCCCGGTGCGCGTCCTGTGGCGGCTCGCCGCAGCCGGCCACCGCAGAGATCCCGGTCATCCAGTTGGAGGAGTGGCGGGATCGGCTCATGGGCATCTGGGCCAGGGCGCTCATCCCGCCGCGGGTGCGTGAGCTGATCGACCACTACCTGTCCACCGGCCTGCCCGACGTTCCGCTGGCGTACCCGACCGACTGGGGCATCCCGCTCGGACCGGACGGTCAGCGGGTGGACGTGTGGGTGGAGATGGGCCTGGGATACCTGCGCGAGGTCGGCCGGCGGTTCGACCCGACCGCCGAGAGTGCCGACGAGCTGGCGGGCGGCTGGGCGGAGCTCGGCCAGATGTGGCACTTCTTCGGCATCGACAACGCGTTCTACTTCGCCGTGCTGTTCCCGGCGCTGTTCGCTGCGGCCGGCCTGCCCGACGGCCATCTCGGCGGCCTGGTGGTCAACGAGTTCTACCGGCTGGAGGGTGCCAAGTTCTCGACCAGCCGCAACCACGCCATCTGGGCGCACGAGCTGCTGGCCAGGGAGGATCCCGGTACCGTGCGGCTGTACCTGTGCTGGGACCGGCCCGATCCGGTGGAGAGCGACTTCACCGAGGAGGCGTACCGGCGGTTCCGGGACTTGTGGTCCGAGATACGCGACCGCGATCGGGCCACCCTGCCGGTGCCGCTGGCCAGGCAGAACCTGGCGCGCGCCGAGTGTGCCCTCGAGCTGGCCCACTTCGACCCGGCCATGGCGATCAGATGCCTCCTGCCGACGTGTGGTTGGGACAGCGGCAGGACGGGGAACCTCCTGGCGCTGCTGCGCGGCGAAGCGCCGCCGGAGGCGTCGTGACCGAGCCCCAGCCGGAGGAGATGACCGTGACCACGGGTGTGCGGCGAGAAGCCGACAGCGATGTTCCCCGGTTCCACCTGGCGGGGATCGGTGCCGGTCCCGCCAACCTCAGCCTCGCGGCGCTGTTCGAGACGGCATCCCCGCTGCCGATGGCGCTGTTCGAGCAGCAGTCGCAGCCGTCCTGGCACCGCGGCCTGCTCTACTCGGGCGTCCAGATGCAGACCTCCTGGCTGCGCGACCTGGTGTCGCTGGTGGAGCCCGGCCATCGGCTGACGTTCCTGCAGTACCTGGTCTCGACCGGGCGGGTCTGGGCCTTCCTGAACGCGCAGTACCAGTCGATCCCGCGGCTGGAGTACGTCCAGTACCTGTCGTGGGCAAGCGAGCAACTGTCGCACCTCTACTACGGCACCCCGGTCAGCCGGGTCTCGTTCGACGACGGATTCTGGCTGTACGACGGCGACCGGCCGCTGGCCCGGTCGGAGCACCTGGTGCTGGGTCAGGGCACCGCGCCCTACGTCCCGGAGTCCTTCCAGGACGTCGACCCCGACCGGATGGTGGTCGCCGACGACCTGCGCGACTGGCTGGACCGGACCGACCCGCCGCGGCGGGCCTCGGTTGCGGTCGTCGGTGGCGGCCAGACCGGCGCCGAGTGCGTGCTGGAGCTGCTCGGTCAGCGGTACCAGGACATCCGCTGGTTCGGTCGCCGGCCGTGGTTCGCGCCGCTGGACGACTCACCGGGCGCGAACGAGTTCTACCGGCCGGCGTACGCCCGGTTCCTCCAGCAACTGCCGATGGACACCCGCCGGGACCTGGTGACGCGGCAGGTGCTGACCAGCGACGCGATAACTCCGGGCACGATCCGCACGCTGTACCAGGTCAACTACGAGCAGATGCTGCTCACCGGCAGCTTTCCGATCAAGCTGTTCCCCGGGCGGGACGTGGTGCGGGCCGAGCCCGACGGCGAGGGCCTGCGGCTGACCTGCCTGGCGCAGGGCGGCCAGGAGGTCCACCACGCCGACCGGCTGGTCGTCGCGGCCGGTCGCCAGCCCTCGCCGCTGCCGTTCGACTCGGAGCTGCTGGGGATGGTGGAGCTGGACGAGCACGGCGACCCGGTCGTCGACACCAACCTCATGGTGTCCTTCAAGGGCGGCGATGATCACCGCATCTACGCGCAGGGCCGGGTCCGGTACAGCCACGGGCTGTCCTACGCGAACCTCAGCCTGCTCCCGGTGCGCAGCGCGATCATCCTGAACTCGCTGTTCGACCGCGAGATCTTCGTGGTCCGGGACGAATGCCTCAGCACGATCTGGGGCTGACCAGGTGGACCCGATCAACTACGACGGTCGCTCGTTCCGGTCCTCCGCGGCGGAGACCGCCACGGCCGGCGGCCAGGGCCCGACCGGCCACTTCCATCAGGACGGCGGGGAGGTGTGGGCGGAGTTCGCCGGCGGCAAGGTGGTGCGCGGCAGGTGGGTGGGCACCTGCGCGCCGGACGGCACGCTGGAGTTCGCCTACTGCCAGTTGCTGGCCGACGGCGAGGTGGTCGCTGGCCTGTGCACGAGCAAGCCGGAGATCCTCGACGACGGGCGGATCCGGCTGGCCGAGCACTGGCGCCGGTTCGACCGGACTCGGTCCACTGGGATCTCCTACATCGAGGAGGTCGCCGGGCCGGGGTGACCAGTCAGTTGCCGTCAGCAAGTCGACCGAACTAGAGGAGGAGGAAGCATGCAGATTCTCGCGGGCGCCGGGATCTACACCCCGCCCAAGGACGAGCCGAACCACTGGATCGAGCACCTGCGCAGCCCTGACCTGAGCGTCGGCACCTACTCGATCCCGGCCGGCGGGAAGGACGACCAGCGGCCGCACTGGGAGGACGAGATCTACCTGGTGCAGACCGGCCGCGCCACGCTGGTGACCGACAGCGGCCGGGCGGAGGTCGGGCCCGGCTCGGTGGTCTACGTGCCCTCCAACGAGCGGCACGAGTACACGGACATCAAGGACGACCTGACGCTGATCGTGATCGTGGCCCCGCCGTACCACACCCGTGAGCCCGGGCACCCGTTGGCGCGGCAGGACACCGGAAGCTGATCGAGGACGGGCTGGGGACGATGACCGGAGTAGGTCGGGCAGACGAGGCGGCCGGCGTCGAGGATGTATCGGAGCGGCTCGCCGGCCTGACGCCCGCGCAGCGCGCCGCCCTGCTGCGGGAGGTCCAGACCCAGCTCACCGCGGGAGCCGGCGCGGCCGGACGGACGATCCCCCGCCGGCGGGCCGGCCAGCGGCTCCCGCTCACCCTCGGCCAGGAGCAGCTGTGGTTCCTCGATCAGCTCAACCCGGGCAACGTCGCCTACTCGGTGCCGCTCACGCTGCGGCTTCGGGGCGACCTCGACGTCGCCGCGCTGGGCCGGGCGTGGGAGCTGGTGGTGGCCCGGCACGAGGCGTTGCGGACGACGTTCGGGACCGCCGACGGCGCGCCGTACCAGGTCGTCGCCTCGGCCGTCGACGTCGCCCTGCCGGTCGAGGACCTCGCCGGGGTGCCCGCCGCCGACCGGGAGCGGGCCGCCGTCCAGGCCGCCACCGCCGAGATCAGGATCCCGTTCGACCTGCAGCGCGGTCCGCTCTTCCGGGCTCGACTGTTCCGAGCGGACACCCGGGACCACGTGCTGACCATCGTGGTGCACCACATCGTCTACGACGGCTGGTCCAGCTCCGTCCTGCTGACCGACGTGGCCCGGGCATACGCCGCGATCCGGTCCGGCCGGGAGCCGGTGCTGCCCGAGCTTCCGGTCCAGTTCGGCGACTTCGCCGCCTGGCAGCGGGCCAACCGCGGCCCGAAGGAGTTCGAGGCGCAGCTTGGGTACTGGGCGCAGCGGCTGGCCGGGCTGCCGACGCTGGAGCTGCCGATCGACCGGCCCCGTCCTGCCGTGTTCAGCCACCGTGGCGACACGGTCAGCGCCACGGTCTCCGGCGAGGTGCTGGAGGGCCTGCGCGAGCTCGCCCGGCGGCACGGCGCCAGCCTCTACATGGTCCTCATCGCCGCCTACAGCCTGCTGCTGACCCGGTATACGGGGCAGGAGGATGTGGGTGTCGGGTCGACGGTGGCGGGTCGGGTGCGGCCGGAGTTGGAGCATCTGGTCGGGTTCTTCGTGAACATGGTGGTGTTGCGGGTTGACCTGTCCGGCGACCCGTCGTTCGCCGAGCTGCTGGACCGCGTCCGGGAGGTGGTCCTGGCCGCCTGGCGGAACGAGGAGGTGCCGTTCGGGACGGTGGTGGAGCGGCTGCAGCCACCGCGGGACCCCAGCCGCAACCCGCTGTTCCAGGTCGGCCTGCAGCTGCGCCGGCAGCAGGTCCCGGGCGAGGAGAGCGCACCGTCCACTCCGGACTTTCCAGGGCTCGAGGTGGAGATGCTGGACCTGCACACCGGGCAGGTCCAGTTCGACCTGGGGATCACCGTGACCGAGTCGCCCGACCAGATCCGGCTGCTGGTCGAGTATGCGTCGGACCTGTTCGACCGGCGCCGGATGCAGCGGCTCACCGACCACTTCGTCCGGGTGCTGTCCGCGGTCGCGGCGGACCCTGCCGTCCGGCTGTCCCGGGTGGAGTTGTTGTCGGGGGTGGAGCGGGGTCGGGTGTTGGTGGGGTGGCAGGGGGTGGTGGGGGAGTTTCGGTCTGATGCGGTGCCGGTGCGGGTGGGGGAGCAGGTGGTGGCGCGGGCGGGTGCGGTGGC
>WNFY01000845.1_pt1 | contig 48785 bp, 42 predicted proteins | sample 5400091 | NCBI WGS metagenome assembly WNFY01 (sample SAMN13153364, study PRJNA577476) | soil metagenome | isolation source: 60 cm soil or saprolite under grassland replicate 1 | place: USA:California | collected 2016-06-15
ACACTACAGTTGCACTTCTTAAGCTGAACAACGGCCTCCTCTAAAAAGTAAAAAAAGCTTCATGCACGTTTCGGTGACATGTGACACTCTGTACTTGAGTAATACCAAACAGCGTCTCGCATGAAAGGAAAAGACCATGAAGCACCTTGAGCATACCACCTCTTCTGCACTGTTGACGACCTTGTCCGAGGTGATACGCTGGCGTGAATCTTTGAGAGAGTTGCACGCTCGTCTGGCTGGTCACTTCGCCCGCCCCGAACCCTACGCACGGGCCTTGCGTTTTGTGCAAGGCATTTTGAGCACCGTGGAGCGCAAAAATGGCTGGCAATTGGCCGAGCAGGCTCGCGAAACCACGCCCTACGGCATGCAGCGTCTGCTTTCGCAGGCCACTTGGGACACCGATGGCGTGCGTGATGAGATCCGCGCCTTTGTGTTGGAACACCTGGGCACCAGCGATGCCATCATCGCGCTGGACGAAACCAGCTTTCCCAAACGCGGCCTGCATTCGGCAGGGGTCAAAAAGCAATACTGCGGCTCCACAGGCCAGGTGCAGAACTGCCAGGTCGGGGTATTCCTCTCGTATGTCACCGCCGCTGGTCATAGCCTCATCGATCGGGAATTGTATCTGCCGCAAGACTGGCTCGACGATCCCGCCCGCTGCCGGCACGCGGGGATTTCTCCCTTGATCCCCTTCCGTACCAAACCCGAACTGGCGATAGGGATGCTGGAACGTCTGCACCAGGCACACGTTCCCTTCTGCTGGGTCGTGGCCGATGAGGTCTATGGTGGTCATCGGGAGCTGCGTCTCTGGTTGGAAGCCCATCAGTCTCCCTACGTGGGTGCGGTTCCTTGTGATGAACCCGTCGTGTTGCTCACCGCTTCCGGCGTGCGCCGCCTGGAGGTTCGCGATGTGCTGGCCAGACTTGGGGAGACGTGCCACTGGCAGCGACTGGCCATCAGTGAGGGCACCAAAGGACCACGCCTTTTTGAGTGGGCCTGCGTGCCGGTGCTGCAGCAGGGCCGAGATGATGGCTGGCACTCCTTGCTCATCCGTCGCAGCATCGGACCCACTCCAGATCTGACCTATTACCTGGTCTTTGCTCCCCCTCACACCTCTCTGCTGGCCAAAATCACCGCTGGGGGAGGAAGCTTTCGCATTGAAGAAGATTTTGAGAATGGCAAAGACCTTGGTCTGGATCACTATGAAGTGCGTAGCCTGCTGGGGTGGTACCGCCATATCACGCTGGTCATGCTGGCTCTGGCTTTTCTGGTCAGCAGTGCTTGCGCCGCTCGTCAGCTGGCGGTGTCTGCCCTGCCTTTGGGGCCGCAGCCGCCGACCGCTCTCGCGCCTCCTGATTTGTGCCCCCTCTCGGTGCCCGAAGCCCGTCATCTGCTGGCGCGCCTGCTGTTTCCTGCTCCCAGTAGTGTCAAACTGGTCTTGGCGTGGTCGGCGTGGCGACGCAGCCACCAGCAGCGGGCCAGTTTCTTCCATACCCGCCGCCGCCTCAAGGCGGGCTAATGCTCTGCCTACTTTCCCTGGGAGTTGCTTGAACGGGCAAGACAGTTCCCGAGGAATTCCCGGGGAAAGCGTTTGCGGGAACTCCCAGGGAATTCCTCGGGAGTCCCTGGGAGTTCCCGGGGAAACGCTTTTTGTTGCTTTTCGTTGTTTTTTCTCGCGCATGAGAACCTATCATGACCCTTGTGCCTTTTACCACCTGTTGTCTGCTCTTAGATGTCGATCCCAAGACCTTGCGGCTCTGGCTCACCTCGGCCCGCCTGTCTTGCACCAGGAGTCCCACTGATACGCGTCTCAAATGTCTCACGCCATTGCAACTGCATCAGCTGGCTGAACTGCATGGCCGCTTCCTGCCTGATCCGCTCCCAGGGGAAGCCAACCCGCCTGCCTGTTCACCCGTCTCGACTCCTGCCAGCGCCCAGGCTGCCTCACCTCTGGAAAGCGCTCGCCACTTCCCTGCGAGCACACCGGCTCCCGAGGCGGACCTGCGCCATCAGCTTACCCTGCTGCAAGCGCACGTCGCCTCTCTTCAGGAGCACGTCACCCAATTGGCTCTGGCGCTGGTACGCCAACAGCAATGGCAGTGGGAACAGCATGCCGCCCCCTGCCTGCCACCACTTCCCTCTCCTGTCGCCAACTCCACACCCGCTCCCCCTGCTGGTCGCATCGCGGTGATGGCCAAGCCCTCTGCTCTTCCTGAATCTGACCGTCCTCGCTCGCGCTCCCGTGCGCTTCCTCTTATCGAATATGGAGCCGATGGCAGCTACGTCGTCATTTCCCCTACCCAGGGGGTGCTTGCCCTCACTCCCGATTCTGCTGAGTGGTTTGCCTGGCTTTCTTCTTTGACTTGCTTCACCTTCCAGAGTCCACACGGCCGCTTCTCCGCGACGCGCAAATTCCGCGATGGCCGACGTATCCAGTCCTGGAACGTCCATCGCTCCCTGCATGGCCGCTCCTGCACCCTCTACCTGGGCCAGACCCACACCCTCACCCTGGCTCGTTTGGAGAACATGGCCGCTGCTGTTCACGCTCGTCTGACCGCCCTCTAAGCTCCTCGGTTTCCCCTCTCCCTTGTTGAGCTTCCCGTGTGCGCTCAGGGGATCATGCTTTGGAAAAAGTGCCACTGTAGTGGGATGCTCTGTGGAAGTCAGAAGCGGCCAAAGCCCGATTGCGGGATTGCAACAAGTATGCTCACAATGTTTCAAAGAGGGACCGCATGTCAGAAGCGGCCAAAGCCCGATTGCGGGATTGTAACATGAACGTGATTTGGCCCTGGATGCCCCCTTTCTCCACTCCTTGCCCTTTGCGGATCATATTCATGCTAACGAAAAGAAACTCATCCCAGGTTTCATGAGTCGGTTGATGAAGGGCTGGTCTTGCTCTCAAGTTCTCGCTTCTCTGCTTCTTTGCGCAAACGTTCCTGCTCGCGGCGTTCCAGTTGCAAACGACGCCGCTCCTCAGCTTTCTTCTGCGCCTCTGGATCAGCATTGATGAGATTCATTGTAGTTGCAATGCCCTGTCGGATGATCAATGGAATGGCCTCAAGCGCTCTATCCTCGCCAGTTGCTAACTCGATACGCTCATCTCCTGCCGGAACGCCCAATACATAATCAATTGTCTCCATGCGGTTGTTGCTGGGACGCCCAATGCCGATGCGCAGACGCGGAAAGCGATTAGTGTGCAGGTAGCGAATCACGCTATCAAGCCCATTATGACCGCCTGCCCTGCCATCGCTGCGCAGGCGTACTCTACCAACAGGAAGATCAAGTTCATCATAAACAACAAGTACGTCCTCAGGCTGTGCTTTATACCAGCGCACAAGCTCACCCACCACTTCTCCGCTATTGTTCATGTAAGTAACAGGTTTGACCAGCACCACTTTTTCGGAGCCAATGTTTCCGCTCGCCAGCAAAGCCCTACCGCGGCGTTCCCACTTCCATCCCTGCTGTTCTGCCAGCCTGTCCACGACGCGAAAACCAACGTTATGTCTTGTCTGCTCATATTCTCTGCCTGGATTGCCCAGACCAATTACCAGTTTCATAATGAAGGTTATCGACCATAGGCCAGGCGTGTCGCCAGGTAGCGTGGCAAGCCTGCCTTGATGATCTTCTCCTGTGTTTTCTCAAATGGATATGCAATGCGATAAAACGTGATATCCTGCGTCTCAGTATCGTAGATCATAAATGACGCTCTTGAATCACCATCCCGCGGCTGACCAACTCCACCGGGATTCACGATCGCGCGGTAACCCTCTGGAGCCTGCCATTCGCCCTCGGGCGGAGCAATCATCTCATTCGTCACGTTGATCATGCTCTGACTCAATCCCAGCAATGTCAGCAGTTCCTCGATCTCCTCGTTCAGGCGATCCTCCGCGCTCTGGATCGTCTCTTCAGGCGTAGTTTCCACATTCTGCCTGCGATCCCGCTCTGCATCATCTGTCTCCTCAGAGGAAGCGCTTTCTTCTGCAACAGGCTCCTCTGGAGAAGATTCCTCAGAAGATTCCTCGGTAACAGCTTGAGTTTCTGCTGGTTCTTGCTCATGGGACTCTGCATTGCTCTCCTGCTCGTCTGCGGCTGCTATTTCAGGCTCGTCATCGGCGTGCAACTGCTGTAATTTCACCACTTCGTCGGTAGCATCGGCGATTGCATTGTGCACAGGATCTGTGGCTGTATTTTCTGCCGTGGCTTTTGCCGTTTGTTGTGGACGTATAACTGCCAGTTCCGTTGTTTCAACGTCGTCGAAATTGTCACTTGCCGGGCCTGCGGAAGGCATTTCACCATTCTGTTCACCGTTGTTGTCTAATAGTAGTGTCGGCGTGTTCGCGATGGGATCAGGTTGCTGAAAGATGATGGGTACATGGGTGTGTCCAACGAAGCAGAAGCGCGTGTTAAAGTACTGGAAACTCCGCTCAGCCAGAACTTCGGAGGTCAGGTACTCCCAGAGCGGGCCATAAGGACTCCCATGTACCAGTGTACATTCTCCAATTTCGAGGCGCTCAGGCAGATTGATGAGAAATTCTCGGTGTTCTTCAGTGAGTTGTTGCGCCGTCCACTCTGCTGAGATACGCGCTGCCTCACTGAAATCCTCTAAATCGATCTTTCCAACCGCCGCCCAGTCATGATTGCCTGCTATAATAACGTCAGTACGTTCACGAAGCTTGTCTATACATTCATTAGGATCTGGTCCATAGCCAACGAGGTCCCCCAGGAACCACATCTGATCAATAGGTTCCTCCTGAGTAAGCTCGTCTATTTTTGCAAGCACAGTTTCCAGGGCTTCCAGATTAGCATGTATATCAGTAAAAATGGCGTAACGCATTTCAATATACTCTATTCAATATGTATGATACTCGTAGGTGTGACTATTCTACCATGTTTACGGTAACCTTACAACAGAGAAAGAGAGCGAACCTCCTTATTGCTTTAAATAGCTTTAAACTGTAGGTGGCAACATAGGTAGCGCAAATCCCCAATTCAGCAACGTTTCCGCATCCCTGTCCCGTAGATACTGGCTTGGATCATTCATAACGACGCCAATTAAATGATGCCCACCATTCGTCGCAGCAAAGACCAGGCACCAGCCAGCCGCATCGGTGTGACCCGTCTTGACTCCGATTGTTCCCCGATAACTCCCCAACAGCGTATTGGTAGTGATCCAGTCGTGCGCAGGATGCCGGGCCGTCGCAGGAAGCTTATAGTTCTTTGTCTGTACAATCTGGGCGAACAGAGGAATTTGTAGCGCGTACTCGGCCAGGCGCGCAAGGTCGGATGCACTGCTATAATGATCCTGGTCGTTAGCTAAATTGAGTCCGTGTGGATTGGTGTAGTGCGTTTGAAAGAGTCGCAATCTCTGTGCAAAAAGGTTCATCCTCAGCACAAAATTGTCCGTTGTCCCTCCCAGCGTATCAGCGATGACGAGAGCGGCATCATCTCCCGATGGCACCATCAACGCGTAGAGTAGATCTTTCAATGTAAGCGTCTCCCCGGCAACCAGATTGGCGCTACTCGCGTCGGGCGGGACCTGGTTAAGCTCGGCCTGCGTAACTGTAACAGGCTGAGCGAGATTTCCCGATTCGATGGCGATCAGCGCGGTCATAATTTTGGTTGTGCTTGCCATGGGGAGCGGTTTATAGCCATTGGTGTTCTCTAAGATATTGCCCGTATCCATATCAACAAGATAAGAAGCGATGGCGCTGAGAGCTGGTGCCGTTCCTTTCACAGTCAGAACTGGTTTTGGCGTTGGGATGGGCGTAGGTGTAGGTGTAGGTGGAACGGGTGTCGGTGATGGCGTAGGTGTGGGTGGAGATAAAGTTGCAGCAACACGCGCCCCGGCAGGTGTAAAAACCAGGACTGGTATCGTAATTACTAGCATAATAGCGAGTACCAGCAGGACGATAGCAAGGGTACGGCGTTTCATTCTCATACACCTATTATATAAATTTAGAAATATATATTGAATAAAATAATCGCGGTTTTCATCGTAGGGACGGGATAAATCCGGTCCCTACGGTAATGTGGTCGCATTATTTACTTTACAACCTGGGCCAGCGCGTATGATAATCTGTCACCTGTTCAAAAGCGTCAGCCACGCGCAGAATAATATCTTCGCCAAATGCCCTGCCCAGCAGTTGCAGGCCTACGGGCAATCCCTCGCTAAATCCGCCTGGGATCGAGACGCCGCAGATGCCAGCCAGGTTGGCCGGGATGGTGAACACGTCTTGTAGATACATCTGATATGGATCAGAGATCTCGCCAATCTTGAAGGCGACCGTTGGCGACGCGGGACTGACCAGGACATCGAAACGCTCAAATGCCTGCTCAAAGTCCTGCGTAATTAATGTACGAACCTTCTCAGCTTGCTTGTAATACGCATCGTAGTAACCAGCCGAGAGCGCATAGGTACCAAGCATAATGCGCCGCTTGACCTCTGCCCCAAAACCGAACTGGCGTGTCTTCTCCATCGCCTCCCACATATCTGTGGTGTCATGGTATGAATAGCCATATTTGACGCCATCATAGCGTGCCAGGTTCGCGCTAGCCTCGGCGGGAGCGATGATATAGTATGCTGCGACGCCATATTTTGTGTAAGGCAGTGAAACAGGGCTGACTTCGGCACCCAGTTCTCGTAGACGTTCAATGCTTGCCCGTACAGCCTTGACGACGCCTGGTTGTGTGCCCTCAACCCAGTATTCTTCTGGTACACCGATCTTCAATCCCTTGATATCGCCTGATAGCGCCGCTCTATAGTCTGGTACAGCATCTGACGAAGTGGTGCCATCCCATGAGTCATGTCCGGCGATGGCATGGAGCAGGATTGCCGCGTCCCGTGCATTACGTGCGAAGGGCCCGATCTGATCAAGCGACGAGCCGAAAGCTACCAGTCCGAAGCGCGAAACACGTCCATAGGTTGGCTTCAGACCCACCAGGTTACATAGCGAGGCCGGTTGCCTGATAGACCCTCCGGTATCACTGCCATATGCTCCCATCGCCATGCCCGCCGCCACCGCAGCCGCTGAACCACCACTGCTGCCTCCTGGCGCACGCTCAAGATCCCACGGATTGTGTGTGGGGAAGAACGCGGAATGTTCCGTGGAAGAGCCCATCGCGAACTCGTCCATATTGGTCTTGCCCACCATCACGATTCCCATGGCGTTGAGACGCTTCATCACTGTGGCATCATATGGCGGCTTAAAGTTCTCCAGCATACGTGAGCCGCAGGTGGTCGTGATATCTTTTGTGCAGATCACATCTTTGATCGCGAGCGGAATTCCGGTGAGTGGGTAGATATCCTCACCCGTGGCGAAACGTCTGTCCGCTTCCTCTGCTTGCTGTAAAGCGAGCTTATCGGTGATCAGCGTAAATGCTCGCACCTGTGACTCAACGGCTCGGATGCGCTCCAGGTGTGCCTTTGTCAGTTCGATCGAAGAGATTTTCTTTTGCCGCAGCAGTTCTCCCGCCTCGGAAATGGTCAATTCATACAATTCTGTCATGTATATTACTCTCCCTCCAACACCGCGTTGACCTTCAGACAGTTATCTTCCTGGTCGGGAGCATTCGCCAGCAACACCTCTGGTGGAAAGGATGGGCGTGGCACGTCTGGTCGCATAATATTGGTGAGGCGCGAGGCATGCGCCGTTGGTGAGACACCACTCACGTCTACTTCTTGCAGAATGCGGATATTCTCCAGGATAACGGAGAGTTGGCTTCCAAAGGTTTCGATATCTTCCTCGCTCAGGCCCAGCCTGGCGAGTTTTGCAACATGTTGTACCATCTCGCGATCAATCATTATGTTACATCCTCTTTAATATAATTACCAGCGAACATGAAAACCGCTCAGGTGCTCCGTAGGCGCTCTCCATGTAGTCTCTACCGCGCGCACATCAGCTCCCGCTGGTCCCTGTCGCAGTAGCGTGAGGAGACGTTCGAGTGCCGGTCGTGTTCCCTGGGCGAGCACTTCTACGTCACCATTACTCTCATTGCGAGCATACCCGCGCAATCCAAGGGCCAGTCCTCTCTGCACCACAAAGTAGCGAAAACCGACTCCCTGTACCTCACCGCGTATCACCGCGTACAGTTCCTCAACGCTGTTCTTGTCGTTCTGACTCATTGTTCCTAATTACTTATAGATATGGTAGAGTGTCCGCTAAATTTCTTGAATATCATAGCATACTCTTTTGTCTGAGCATAGCCCCCTGTTGTTACTCCAGGACTCTTCTTTCAGCCCAGTTTCAGGCATATGAAGTACTTTGAGTTCAAGGAATGTAACAAAAGCCGATCAAACTACGTAAATGGATTATCAGGTAATCAATCGGTGCCATGGCATTTCTACGTACGCATGTTCCTGTATCCCTTGTTTCTTCAGGTCAACATGGGATAAACTATTGTAGGTTTCGTATTTATGAACTCGTCGATGTATAAGCCCTCAGTTGGAGATAGGTATGCAGTCAGTACAGGATTTAGCAACCGCGGTACAACGTGTCGTTGGGAACGTTGAGCGGGTTATTGTTGGTAAGGCTGAATCGGTTGCTTTCAGCTTGATTGCCGTGATTTGTCATGGGCACGTACTTATTGAAGACGTGCCTGGCGTTGGTAAAACCGTTCTCACGAAGGCGATTGCTCGCTCTATCGGGTGTACCTTCAAACGTATCCAGTTTACTCCCGACCTGTTGCCAAGCGATGTGACAGGTGTTTCTATCTATAATCAGAAGACGGGGAACTTTGAGTTTCGTCCTGGTCCGGTGATAGCACAAATTGTGCTCGCCGATGAAATTAACCGCGCCACGCCTAAAACCCAGTCAGCTTTGCTGGAGGCGATGGAAGAATCGCAGATCACCGTTGATGGCGTTACCTATCATCTACCTGAACCTTTTATGGTGATGGCAACACAGAATCCCATCGAGTATGAAGGGACGTTCCCTTTGCCGGAAGCTCAGCTTGACCGTTTTATGATGAATATTAAGCTGGGCTATCCCAAGGCTGCCGATGAGATGAATATCCTGGACAGCCACCAGCACCATCATCCCCTGGAGGACCTCGCGCAGATTATGACGGCTGAAGAGCTAGTCCTTATTCAGCACCAGGTGCGCTCCGTTCATGTCGATCCTTCTATTCGCGAATATATTGTGGCAATTGCCAACGCGACACGCACACATGCAAGCATCTACCTGGGGGCGAGTCCTCGTGGATCTCTGGCGCTCTTCCGTGCTTCACAGGCACTGGCGGCGATGCGTGGGCGTGGCTATGTTATCCCTGACGATGTGAAGCTATTAGTCAAGCCAACACTTGCACACCGCATTATCGTGACTCCAGCAGCACGTGTCCGCTCGATCACTTCTACAGCTATTCTAGATGAGATTTTGCAGACTGTTCCTGTGCCAAATGCGTGGGTTGGTGGCGGAAAGGGGCGCTAGCCTATGCGACCCTGGCAAGCTGTACTGCTTATCATTATATTGGCCTTTTTCGCTATTAGCAGCGGTTGGAAGGTTCTTTATATCCTGACCTATGTGCTGCTCATTTTGTTTGTGCTTTCCTGGTTATGGGCTCGTTACAGCTTGCGAAAACTGATCTTTCGTCGCGCCACAACGGGTGGTCGTGTGCAGGTTGGTGAGATTTTCGATGAACGCCTGATGTTGGATAATCTGAGCGTGCTGCCGAAACTGTGGGTTCAGGTCGCCGATGGTTCAACATTGCCCGGTCACCGTGCTGGTTACGTTGCCAGTATGAGCGGGCGCAAACGCGCGATGTGGCGTGCCAGAAGCGTCTGCCGACAACGTGGGCGCTTCCAACTTGGTCCTGTCACCGCCACCAGCGGTGATCCCTTTGGTCTATTTCGCAGGCGTGTTTTTATGCATCCACCCAGCGAACTGCTGGTATTGCCTCGCGTATTGCCAATTACCAGTTTTGCGCTTTTCACCGGTGGATTGCCCGGTCGCGGACGCAGCTCACGCCGCGCTTTACAGGCAACTACGAATGCCACAACTATCCGCGATTATATTCCAGGCGATGCTCTCAGCCGTATTCACTGGCGGTCCAGTGCGCACTATAATAAGTTAATGGTGAAAGAATTCGATCTGGACCCCGCCGTTGATGCCTGGATCTTCCTCGATCTGAACGAGGCGGTGCAAACGGGTGAGGGCGAGCATTCGACGGAAGAGTACGGTGTCACTATCGCGGCAACGGTTGCCACCTATCTCCTACGCCAGGATCTTTCTGTGGGCATGATTGTGAATGGAGAGCAGCGCGAATTCCTTTCGTTGGATCGTGGCGATCGTCAGATCGAGCGCGTGTTAGAGTTGTTAGCGGTGGTCAGGGTAGGCTCTGGACCGGAGTTGAGAGAAGCCCTGGCTCTAGATGCGTTCCATTTTGGACGTAATACGGTGGCTATAGTGATTACACCATCCAGTTCTCGCGATTGGCACGAAGGGCTGCGTCACCTCCAGCGTCGTGGGGTGCAGGTTGCTGTAGTGGGACTGGATGCTGCATCTTTCGATAGTAGACCTGCTGATGAAGATACTCTGGTTCTGCTGGAAGGTGCCGGTATACCTGTAATGCGTGTAAAATGTAGGGAGCCTTTAGCTCAGATCCTGGAAAGCGGTTCGAATGCGCGTTATACTCAACGGAGGTAATAACAATGCGCGATGCTGCGATTGAACGACTTTCAAAGATTATCTCCGATACTCCGACAAAAGACGATGGTTCTGGTGATAAATCTCGCAAACCACTATTTGAGATGCATATAGGCCTGGCCGAAGGGTGGTTCTCGCTGGTCTTACTCGCCATCGTTGTCTATAGTACGATCTGGTGTGTGCAGGCTGTAGGTTGGGTTGATCACCTTGGGGTGCTGTCCTTGACTACCGGGCTGGGCTTGATTGCGGGCCTGTTCGCTGCAAAACAACGCCGCTCCCCACGCTTGCTTTCACATATTCTGACCTTTGTGTTTGGCATACTGCTGGCTTTCTGGCAGACAGCGAGCGCCTTCTACCAGGGAAGCACTACTGCTTTTGTGAATGGTATACAGCACTGGATTGCGGCTGTCTCCGTGGGCGGTACAGGCGATGTGGACGCGATTTTCTTTTTCTTCATTGTCGCGTTGAGTTTTATCCTTGCCTATACGAGCGCCTGGCTGGTCTACCGCACACGTAGCCCCTGGTTGATGATTGTTGCGAATGCCGTTGTGCTCTTGATCAATCTGAGTAACGTCAGTGATGGTTACATTGTCTTCCTGGTTATCTTCCTGATTGCCTCGTTGCTCCTGCTGCTGCGCTTCAATCTCTATGAGTCCATGCATCGCTGGCAGAAACAAGGTCTGCGCTATGCTGAGGGTCTTGGCTGGGATGTGATGCAGGCGGGCGCATTGATCTCCATTGGTATCCTGATCTTTTCCTGGATCTTGCCTGGCAACTATATGAATCCAACTGTTTCCCAGATCTGGAATCTCAATTCTAATCCCTGGACACAGATCCAGAATACCTGGAACCGTGTCATTTCCATTACTGGTGGCAGTAATCCAGCCAATCGTGGCAACTTTAGAGACTCACTGGCGCTGGGCGGCAATCCTAATCTCACTAATGAGGTTGTCTTCAATGTCCAGGTTGCGGATACTAAAGACGAAGGTCAGTATCTCGCTTCCCTGAGCTATGATAGCTATGATGGGCATACATGGACAGATGGTCCTGTTGATACTGGTGCTGTCAAAGCAAATACTGAACTTCCAACGAGTGCTGATCTGACCCATAAGGTCGTACAGAAAGTGACGGTGGTGAACCCTCCTGGAGAGCAGTATCCATACCTGCTGGGAGCGACCGAAATTGTATCCGTCAATCTGCCCGCTAAGGTGCAGACAAGTCAGTCCGCTGGCAATCTGATTGCCTGGCTGGGTCAGAACGGCTATCTGGTTGCTGGCCAGAGCTATACAATCACATCCAGTGTCTCTTCTGCTGACGTGCAGACGCTGCGCACGGTGCCTATGCCGAAGGATGCTCCGCAGTTTCCTTCTGGCTATGAGGGATCGTCCTATCCTGTGACCTACTACTATCCTAATATTCTGACTACGTACACGCAGTTGCCGAAGCTTAATCCGAATATCGCTAACCTGGCACGGTCGATTACGCGTGACCAGAAGACGATGTACGATAAGATGGTTGCCCTGGAATCGTATCTGCGTAGTCACTATTCATATAATGTGAATATACACCGACCATCGGATGTAGAAGGCGTTGAATGGTTCCTGTTCGATAACCCGAACCATGATGGTTTCTGCAACTACTTTGCCGCTGCTATGACGGTTATGGCTCGTTCTCTGGGCATTCCGGCTCGCGTCGTTGTGGGCTATACTCATGGTACATACGATGCAAAACACAATCAGAATGTTATTCGTGGCACAGATGCGCACAGTTGGACGCAGGTCTACTTTGCAGGTTACGGTTGGGTCAACTTTGAGCCCTCTGCAAGCTTTGCAACATTTACGCGCCCTCAGCCAAGCCAGTTCCCGTCGGTTGGATCGAGCAGTACCGGTGGTGCCAACGGCAACCTGACCATCCCCCCCGATCCCAGGCGCAGATTGAACAGGGCTGACGATACTGGAGATAGTGGTGCCAGCAATACAACGATAGGCACGCAGGTGGGACTCCCTGTAGGCATGGCTCTTGGTAGTCTTATTCTACTTATTCTGTTTGCCAGCCTGTTCTTTAGTTTGTGGTGGCGTCGTCTCTTCCACAATTACGCGTTGCCAGCACAATTGTATGGACGTGTCTGCACGTTAGCAAACTGGGGAGGGATTAAAGTACAGCCCTCACAGACTCCGTACGAGTATATGGGGGAGATTGCAGTCTGTACCCCGAAGGATGCTGAGACCCTTGAGCGCCTGGGAGACATCTATGTGCGCGATCGTTGGGCTGATCCTGAAAGTAAGGAGCATCCCCGCCGCAGCGGTGAGATTGCCGAACTGCCTGGCTTGTGGCAGCGATTACAACCCCATCTCTTCTTCTATGTCTTGCGCCATCCTCACTTCCTGCGCTGGTTCCCAGAGAAGGTTGGGAACTCCCTGGCTGCTTTCCGTAAGCGACGAAAGTCAAAGCACATCCCTGATGTAGAGGATATGTAGAGGCATGCCTCTACGGGACCACGCGACGACGTTTCAATTGCCCCGGCTGCTGGTCCTTTTGCTTGACCAGGGAGTAGAGTTCTCGTACACTATAGCTTGCGACCCATAGTTTGTGAAATTGTAGGTCGCAAGCTCTCTGTTCTATAGTAGGAGGACCCTATGCTCAGAAATGATGCGATGGATAGTGACCAATCACTTGTCTCATCCTCGACCGAGCGCTCGGTCGAGGTTCCTGGTGCGCCGCCTGTACGCTTGCAAACATTAGATCTGGCGCGACATGTTGCTATTGCTCCCGATGGAAATCGCTATGTTGTCGCAACGTATGATGATAATCGTATAAGTGGGCAATATGTAACTGCTGTTTATCCTCAGCAAAATGGCTATCTTACCCTTATCCGTCTCACTGTTAGCCAAATCAAATCAGAGACGCCGGAGCAAGCGATACAACTTCACACAACACTGATTCAGGCAATTCAGCAAGGGAAGTTGAACGGATTTATTCGCTCCCATTCAAAGTAAAGACAGGGTGCTGAGCCCTTTTCCCTTTGCTTGAGAAAATATTTTGTAGGCGTTCTGCGTTCGGACAGTTGTGACACTCCCGCAGGGCTGTGGCCCTGCGGCTTCCTCATAAAGGGAAAGGAATGACACGTCTGAAGGCTCTTCAACGTATCATATGTGACCGATACGAAGTGTTATCTTTATAGCTTATTCTTCTTGCGGCTTTGTCTGCTATAGATAGAGTAAGGGTTTGACTGTACGAAGACCTTTAAGAGCCTTAAACGAAGATGCCATCATTATAGATACCTCTTCAAATGCATATGCTAAAGGAGCACGAGCATGAGTGATAATGGGACGTTTGATAGGGATGCAAAACGAAAGCAGGGAGCAGTTCAGGGGTCTTCCCCTGGCGACACGCCTGAAAACGTTTCTCAACAGGAGGCAAGTGCCGCCGAAGAGAGAGCGAGGAGGCAAAATCATAATCTGCTCAACCTGGTCCGGGGTGGGTGGGAGGTAGTTGGGCACGTGGTCAGAAGAGATCCTGCGACTACCGCAAATCCGACAGCGCTTGCTCCTGTGGATCAGGGGCCCCTGGGGCAGGTAGATATCCTTGAGGAGCCCGATGTACCGACTGCCGATCTCACCCGGGACGCCACAAAGTGGTCGCGGCGTCGTGATGTTCCTCTCGCGATCCTGGCGTGGGCGGGCGTTGTTTTTCTCATTCTGTGGGCTGCCGGACATGTAACAAGAACAATCATTGTGCTCGTTATAGCAGCGTTGTTGGCTTATGCCCTGGCTCCTGCCGTTGCGTTTCTCCAGCGCTTTATGCCTCGCTTTCTGGCAACGCTGCTCGTCTACCTGGTGGTACTGACAGGTATCTCTGCACTGCTCTACTCTATTATCCGCACTACTGTTGGACAGATTTCTCAGCTCTCCGACTATGTGGTATCACTGCTTACTCCGAACAGCAGCGGCCTGTCTCCTCTGGCGCGTACGCTTCAATCGTTCGGCATCTCTCAAGCTCAGATCAATACGGTTCGTGATCAACTCATTTCGCAAACTGAGGGCGTTGTGGGCAGTATTGTGCCTTTCTTGACGGAATTCTTCAATGTTATCCTGGATATTATTCTGGTGGCTATCCTCAGTATCTACCTGCTTGCGGACGGCGGACGCGTGACCCGCTGGTTACGTCAGAATATGCCGCGCGGGCAGCGTAGCAGGATGCGCTTTCTACTCAATACCTTGCAGCGTATTGTTGGGGGCTATATTCGCGGCCAGTTGCTAATGAGCACCTTGATTGGCGCGCTGGTCGGCATTGGTATGACGATTATTCAAGTCCCTTACGCCCTTTTATTGGGCGTCCTGGCTTTCGTCTTAGAGTTCATCCCGGTCCTTGGCACGCTGGTTTCAGGAGCTATCTGTGTATTGCTTGCTTTGACCAGAGGCTGGCCCGTCGCGCTGATTGTGCTGATCTACTTCGTTGTTGTGCATATCATTGAGGGCGATATCATAGGGCCGCGTATTGTCGGCAAAGCCGTTGGACTCCATCCAGTGGTTTCTCTGGCGGCCCTGGTCGCGGGTGCCGAACTCTTCGGTGTCTGGGGAGCGTTGTTTGCATCACCTGTTGCTGGCGTCCTCCAGGCACTTATAGTAGCACTCTGGTCGGAATGGCGCGAGACACATCCCCAGGAATTTCAGCGTGCGAAGGATGCGATTGCTGAAAAAGTGCAGGACAATGTCGCCAATACAAATTTTGACCCAGACACTGGCAAGCCGGAAACTGCCAGTGCGGAGGTCGGCGATGTCGACAGGGAAGATAGACTACTCTCATAGAAACCTGACAGGAGATGTCACGAAATGGCAGGTATACTCTATTTGCAGTATCCCAGAGCAGATGTGCCCATGCCTCTGCCCACCTCCTGTACGAGAGGGAGTATATGCGAAAAAGTCGAAGAGGTCAATTGATGATGTATCAGGGTTGTTTTAGATGATAATTGGTGGTAATTGCCCTTGACATATCGCTAATGCATCCCGTATACTTGCAACAGTGGGGATTGCTGATGCAATCCTTCTCTCATACCATCTGTTGCAAAAGCTATCATTTTACTAGAAAAATCTCACGGAAGGAGATGGCGAGCATGGTTAAGAATGCACAGTTGCTCTCTAAAACACGCCTGCGTGGCCCTATCACTGTCGCTTACGGCCATGCTATGCCCTGTGATCTTGAGTGGAATATCTGTGATGCTGGCATGCGTCTACTCGCGCCCATCACTTTTGTGGCTCAAGGCATCACTGTGCCCATCTCCAGGGGAGGTCCGCCTGTTCTGACTGAATAGGTGAAAGGAAAAAGAGACACCCTAGACCGTGGGCACTGGCCAGAGAAGAAATCCAGTCCCACGGTTTTTTGTTCCTATTTTTTACCTCTCTTTGGTAGAGAATCTGTAGTGTGAACTTTATCCATCCGGGAGAAAAATCTTGGCTATCCATGAAATTACTGTAGATACTCAATTTGCAGAAAAGCTTGTCATCGACGCGACAAGGGATGCGGTGGTGATCGATGGCGTCTCAAAAATCTTTAAGAAGCCGCGTCCACTCTTGAGTCGGTTTGGTAAGAAAAGGAACGCTGATCAGGAAAAGCGCGAAGTGCGTGCGGTCGATGATGTGACCCTGACGATCAAACGGCGTGAGATTGTCGGTATCCTGGGCGCCAATGGCTCCGGTAAATCGACGCTTATCCGTATGCTCTCTACACTGCTCATCCCTGATGTCGGCTCCGTAAAAATCTTTGGTTATGATGTGGTGAAAGACGAGCGCATGGTGCAGCGCCTGATCAATCGTGTGAGCGTCGAAGCCTCCTTCTTCAAGAAGTTGTCTCCTATGGAGAATCTGATCTATGCGGCACGACTCTACAATATGCCTGCTTCGGTAGCGCGTGCAAAGATCAAAGAGATCCTGACACGACTGGGCATCAAACCCGATCGTATCGGTGCTCCACTGGAGAACATGTCGCGCGGTATGCAGCAGAAGGTGGCGATTGCACGTGCATTTCTCACTGCACCTATCGTCCTGTTGCTCGATGAGCCCACGACTGGCCTTGATCCACGCTCAAAGATCGATGTACAGAACTTCGTCAATGAGTTGCGGGATGTGCACGATGCCACCATCCTGATCACTACCCATGATATGGATGAGGCCGAGGTGCTCTGTGATCGTGTCGCGATCATCGATCAGGGCCGTATCGTCGCTCTGGGTACGACGGACGAACTGAAGAAGAATGTCACCGCATTGATGGGGCGCACAACGCCGGTGACGATGAACGAGGTTTTCATGCACTACACAGCCTCGCGCCTGCTTACTGAAGAAGATATCAAACGTTACGGAAGCTGGGAGAAGGCTTTTGAGGCCATCGAAGCGCAGCGCGAAGAAGAGGAATAAAAGGAATCGTCTATGTCTAGTATATTACATCAGGGAAGAGCAACGTACGCCTTCTTTGAACGAAACTGGAACCTGACAAAGCGTTACTGGGCCTGGGAAATTGTCTGGTTGGTCTACAATGTCGTAAACGCTTTGTCTGTTATATACCTGGGTGCTGGCGCAGCATTTATTACTGGTACTAAGCTCAATACGCAGTACCTGATTCTTTATGTGCTGATCGGTACTTCTGTCTGGTCATACCTGAGTGTTACCTTTGAGGGCGTGACCGATCTGATTACGATCGAGCGCTGGGAGGGGACCATTGAGCATACGTTTATGGCTCCCATTTCGCGCTTTACGCATCTGGTCGGTAGCTGTTGGTACGCGATTGTTCACGGCATACTCTTCACGTTTGTGCAGTTGCTGGTCGTGAGCGCGTTCTTTAAGCTGGACCTGAGCCATGCCAATTACCTGACGGCTGTGTTTATGCTCTTGATTGGTAGCGTCTCCTTCATCGGCTTTGGGATTGCCGCGTCGGTGTTGCCATTGCTTTACACTGAGCGTGGATCGCAGATGTCCTACATCGTGCGTGCCGTCCTGCTGCTGGTTTCAGGCGTCTACGCTCCAATTGCGATACTACCCGGTTGGATGCAGTTTCTGGCTCATGCCTCACCAGCTACCTACGTGTTGGAAGGATTGCGTGCCGCTCTACTGAACAATCAGCCGATCTGGTCCGCAGAGATCTGGAACAATACATGGCCTTTGATCGTAACAGGGATCATCAGCGTGCCTGTTGGCATCTACATCTTCAGTCTCGCTGAGCACTATGCGAAGCGTACAGGGAAACTAAAAAGAAACGGTTAAGCGTCTATTATGCAAACGAGAAGTGTGGGATTGGAGACATGCGTTGAAGCGGATTCATTCCACTTTCTCGGAGGGAAGGGAGAATATAAAAGTGACAGGTAATATAGAAATGATGATAGAAAAACTGCCGCAGGACTTTACGATGCGGCGTCCCACACTGGATGATATGGAAGCCGTGACTAAACTATACAATACGTGTGAAATTGCTACATACGGCCAGCCAGAGACGACCATCGCTGATATGCGCACCTTCTGGCAGCAACCTGCTTTCGATCTGTCAACAGATGCGTGGGTTGTGCTCTCTCCACAGGGCCAGATTGTTGGCGTCGCTGATGTTGATCACAGAGAGCATGCACGCATCTTCGCCGGAGTCGATGTGCATCCTGAATACCGTGGACGCGGCGTTGGGACACGCTTGCTACATATGGTAGAGGAGCGCGCATTGCAACATATTCTTGAGGCCCCTTCCGGAGCCCGGGTCGCACTTTTTACCCAGACAGGCGGCAATGACCTGGCTGCACAACGCTTTTTAGAAAAGCACGGCTTTACACTGGTCAGGCACTTCTGGCGTATGGGCATTGAGATGCACGAGGTTCCGCCCATCGCACAGTGGTCCGAGGGTATTACTGTTAGCACCATGACACCCGGTATGGAGCGTGCCGTTTTTGAAGCCGACGACGAAGCCTTCCGCGACCACTGGGGCTATATTCCGGACAAGTTTGAGGACTGGGCGCACTGGACCTTCAAACGCGAAGGCTTTGATCCATCCTTGTGGTTTCTGGCTATGGATGGCGAAGAAATTGCAGGCATCGCGCTAGGTGCGGACGAAAAAGAAGCAGGGGGCTGGGTGCACGTCCTGGGCGTGCGGCGTCGCTGGCGGCGCAGAGGTGTAGGATTGGCCTTACTGCATCATGCCTTTGCTGAGTTCTACCGCCGTGGCATTCACAACGTCTACCTGGGCGTAGATGCACAGAGCCTGACCGGAGCAACACGATTATACGAACGTGCAGGTATGCACGTTGTTCGACAATACAAAAGCTATGAGAAGGAACTGCGAGCAGGGAAAGAACTGAGTACACAGTCTGTCGAAGTGTAATCAGTGGGAATGGTGACCTGTCTGTAACACCTGTCCCTGTCTGCCTCTTTCTCCACATATTGGAGGGGCGTCGTTGAGTAACTACCCTACAAAACCGTTCGAGCCCTTAAAGAGAATGGAGAAGACCACCATGATCGTACGTTTACATAATCTATCAGCCCGGCCTCCTGCTTTGGCCGACGTGAAAGCTGTTACTGCGTTAATGATCGCGTGCGATCTTGCGGAATCCGGTGTCGCTGATCCTACGGAAGAGGACGTACGGAATAGCTGGCAAGCGGCAGGCTTCAATCTCAGAACTGATGCCTGGGTTATCATCACAAACAGGGGACAAATCGTTGGCTATGCCGAGGTGCGGCGTAGCGGTGAGCAACAACTTACTTCTCTCCTGCGGGTCCATCCCGATTACCTGGGGCGAGGTATTGGAACGCTCCTGGTCTGGTTAACGGAAGAGCGTGGACGTCAACTGATGCGTACTATTCAGCCTGATCTACGCGTGATGCTCACATGTGCAGTGAGTAATCTGAATCAGCGTGCTCATAGCCTGTTTGAGCGCGAAGGGTATACCCTGTCGCGACGCTTCTGGCGGCTGCTGATCCAGATGGAAGACGTTTCGGACCAATCCTTAGACGAACTCTACCAGCATGGAAAGCTCAAAGTAGACCTTGTCATCGACGCGCAAAACTTAATAGGCACCACTCAACTGGCGAAGCGTACTGGTATGTACGTCGCGCGCCAGTATGATGTCTACGAAAAAGAGTTGCGAGCAGGCAAAGAGCTACAGATGGGACAGGAAATAGCCATGCAGCGTGTCAGTGCTTGAAATTTTTAATGGACATTTAACCAACCGATCACTGTAGGGGCGCGATTGATAAGCCCCTACAGTGATCGGTTGGTTGGGGATGATGGCGCGACAAAGGTCATTATTATGCTATGTCGAGCTTCGCATTCTCTCTTATTAAAGGATATTTGCTGGTACCTGTGAATGCGTGTTTGTTACTTTTTATCTTCTTACTTAGTCCTAAGATGATAGAAATGGATGGAAGGACTCATAGTTAAAATAGAGAGGATTGGTATCGTATGTCGTTGAGAGCGGTACTGGCCATGAGCGCAGTGGATGGTGGTGCGATGCGTGTCGCCTTATTCATCATGGTCCTGGTGGCAGTCGCGCTGATTATAATCGGTTGCGTTATCGCGCTGCTGACCCTGTACAATCAGCGTAAAAATCAGGCCGCTAATAAAAATCTCAGAGAGTGAGAACATATAGCATGGCTCGACGTTCGGTCACTCCTCTGCTGATCGGTACCTTTATTTTGCGTGCCAATTCTGGTGCTGGCACGATTATCTTAGGCCTGCTGCTCGCGCAACTCGCGTCTTTGACGGCACACTCTATTACCAGTATCCAGGTTGGCCTACTTCCGGTTGCTTTTTATGTAACGGAATTGACGCTCGCACCTTTTATGGGCAGCTTGAGCGATCGTTGGGGCCGCCGTACATTCCTGATCATCGGACCGTGCCTCGGACTTTTTCAAGTCGGCTTGCTGCTCTTTACACCAACCAGAAATCCTTTGCCTTATCTGTTATGTCTACAGGTGCTGGCGGGCTTATCAGGTGCGATGTCAACGCCTGCAGTACTTGGTTATCTGGCGGACTTCACTGCCCAGGATCGAAGACGCCGTATGCGCGTGATGAGCTTCTACGAACTGGTTACCAGTGGTGGTATAGCGGTTGGTACTGTGCTGGGAGGCTTTATCTGGGAGCGTTTCGGACGCCAGAGTTTTGTCTTGTTAGCTTCTTTGTATCTGGTAGTAGCATTGTGTATGTTTCTCTCTCCGGTCGTAGGGCAGGTGGTGGATCATGCGAAGCTCAAATTTGTTGCTGGTCGCTATCTACGTATTCTTCGCATGCCCCGCCTCTTACTATTTATTCCATCTCTATCGCAGGAGTATACGTGGCCTGCATTGCTCTATGGGCTATCAATCATCGTGGTGTGGGCAACGACACCAGCCTTATATTGTGGGTTCCTCTCTTACTGGCTGGCATCTTCGCTGAGACCAGCTTTGCACCTGCCGCCCTGGCGTATCTCGCTGATATTTCAGAGGACGCAGTAAAAGATCGTGGATTGGTAATGGGACTCTATTCCATCTTCCTGGGCCTGGGACAGATTCTGGGCAATGGCCTGGGCGGTCTGTTTACCCATCGTTTCGGCTTCGATGGATTAATCTATTTAACTGTATTGCTCGCTGCTGTAGCTCTTATCTCTCTCCTGTGGCTCTTCAAACAAGATAGACGCTATCGTCTGTCGTGATACTGGGACCCGTAGCGGCATGGCTTGCCTGTGCCGGGTGTGTATGGAGCCACCCGGCACAGGCAAGCCATGCCGCTACGGGATAATTCATCGTACTATCTTTGCTGGACCCGCATCTTGATTCCGTTCAGTGGCATACCAGTCCCACGATAATACTGGATGATCTGCTGATTGGGTACCAGTTTAAGCTGGTAGTGACGCAGGATATGCGAAACCATTGCCTTGATCTCGACTTTTGCGAAATTTACACCAATACAGATGCGTGGTCCACCACCAAAACCAACCAGCGCGTAGGGGTTCTTCTTATGTTCTTCGCGTGGTGGCGCAAAGCGATCAGGGTCAAACTTCGTCGGGTTGGCGAAGATAGTTGGCAGTAGGTGCGATGCCGCGATCGAATAAAACACATAGGAGCCAGCCGGAATGTGATAGCCTTTGAACTCAAAATCCTCGATAACACCACGTGGTCCATTGGCTACTGGTGGATACATCCGCTCCGCCTCGCTCAGAGCGTTCTCCAGCACCCTCATCTTTTTGGTACTCTCCAGCGTTGGATCCTCGTCTGCACTGAGCAGCGTATCTTGCTCAGCAAGCACACGTTGTGTATAGTCAGGATGCTGTGTGAGCAGGTAGAGAAGCCATGCACTCAGGCTCGTCGATGTTTCATGTCCGGCGACCAGCAGAATATTCGTATGGGCGATCAGTTGCTCATCGCTTAGTGCGCGTCCCTGATCATCGCGTGCGCGTACCAGCATGCCCAACACATCGTCGGTTGGATGGTTGCGGCGCTCCTCAATCTTAGGATGCAGCAGGCGATACAGACGCTCTTTGAGTTTGCTCATGCGTTGCGTATAGTCAAACTCATCACTGGCAACCATGCCCAGATTGAGCATCTGCACAAAGATCTCGCGGAATTGGTCGGTCTCGCTGCCTCTGTTCAGTCCAACCAGTGCTTCGGCAGCTACATCAAAAGTAATCTTGCGTGCCTCATCATACACATCGATTCCGCCTCGTTTTACCCAGTCGGCAGTTCGTTCTTTGATTACACGCATCATAATTGGGAGATAACTATCCATGTAGCTGATCGTAAACGCTGGATTCATCATACGCCGCTGCTGATCGTGTTGCGCGCCATCCATCGTCAATAGACCATCGCCGAATAGTTCGATTACGCCCATCATTCTGCCCCAACCTAAATGGTGCGAGAATGGTTGGCGATTCGTCGAGAGTACAAAGCGGTTAGCTTCTGGCCCGACCATATAGATGATATCTTCACCAAAGGGTCGTGCCCGGAAGATTGGACCGTGCTGCTGGTACGCGCTGGCTAAAGCAACTCCTGGCGCTGTAGAATAGTTTTCAGGCAGGGAGATGGACGGTAGGTCTTTGACCGTGTATGTCATGTAGAAAACCTTTCTCAGATTACTTCTAACAAAGATCTTTAAGCTAACAAAGTTCGGAAAGTGGTAAAAAAAGAGCATTACACTTCTTTTTTGGCGCTCCACGCTCTTAGAAGAGAGTAGATCGTCTGTTCCATCAATAGCCTGGTACGCTGTTGTCCCTCGCTGATACGTCCATTCATGCTGAGCGAAACCAGTCCGTGCAAGACACCCCAGATGACTTCTACCGCCCCATCCAGATCTGCAATATTCACCCCATTTAAGCGTGCCCACACTTCCAGTGTACTGCGTGCCAGTAGAAATGCCTGCTCAGCCTCCATTGGAAAATCAAGACAATCGAAGCTAATTCCATCCTGCCCATGCATTACATGGTACAGTTCCGGATATTGCAAGGCAAAATGCCAGTACGCACCAATCATCTGCATCAATTGTGCCTCAGGATCTGTACTACTCGTTCCTGCCGTCTGCAAGGCAGCCAGAAGTAGTCGAAATCCCTCGTGCAACAATTCCGTTAGAATAGCTTCTTTACTTGCAAAATACTCATAGATTGTCGGAGGACTGTACTCGATACGTTCCGCCACTTTGCGCATCGTAACCGCTTGCCAGCCCTCTTGTAGAGCGATTTCCCGTGCAGACAACAAAATACTCTGCCGGACTTCCTGCCGCTCTCGTTCCCGCCTCTGCTTTATTCCCATTACCCTACCCAGGTTCCAAAATCTAACTTTGTTCAGAAACAGCGTAACATGCCAGAATGGTACTTGTCAAGCCTTAAAAATCTTCGGAGCAATTTGGAGCCTGCATTATACTGAAGATAGAAACAAAATACGTCGAAGGGTGGTGCTGGATGGCCAATACCTGGGACGATCTCATGAAGATGCTCGTCCGTTCTCATCCGCAGGATTTCGTGTCTTTGATCTTTCAAGGGGCACTCTATCAGAATGATATCACCAGTGAACTCAAAGTTCGTTCGATTGAGGCAGATTTTCTCTGTAAAGCTAAACGTAATGGTGAAGACATAGTAGTTCACGCCGAATTCCAACGTTACCACGATTACACAATGCGACGACGTATGTGGGAGTACAACTGCGTTACAGATTATCTGACAGGCTTACCTGTCTGTTCTTTTGTTCTTTATCTACGTGAAGATGACTATATTGTCGAGCCTCCGTATAGGCGTGTCCTGTCTGATGGAGAAGTAATTCATGCCTTCAATTACACGAATGTCTTTGTATGGGAGATCTTGCCAGAAGTACTGAAACAGGCAGGATTGGAAGGGATGTTGCCGCTTTTGCCTCTAACAAAGGGTGCAGACGAAGCGCGAGATACTATTGTAAATGATATGATTAATGGATTGAGGACAGCAGGCAAAGACGATATGCTAGCATTAGGATACGCATTTGCCGGATTAGTCTATGAGACAGAAGCCGATCAACAATGGCTCAAAAGGAGGTTCGAGATGCTTCATGATATGTTTGAAGAGTCCTGGTCCTATCGGGAGATGGTACAAAAAGGCATCGATTTAGGCGTGGAAAAAGGCATTGAACAGGGCGAGGTAAAAGCTTCGCGATCACTGCTCATTCGGTACATAGAGATCAATTTTCCGGAATTGGTGTCTCTGGCACAACAACAAGCTGAACGCATCAACAAACCTGATTTGCTAAATGCTCTAGTTGGCAAGCTCTATCTGGCACAGACAACGGAAAGCGCGCGTCAAATCCTTATGGAGGTTGATAAGCCGACAGATACGCCTTCATAACTATCTACTCTGCTCCTGGAGTCGGTCTGGGGGTAGAGATTTTGAATGTCCCTAATACGCGTGCAACAGCTTTACGCTCTTCTCCATTTGTATTATAAATCGTTGACTCCAGTACTGCTGTCGAGCGACCCCGGTGGACGATAGTGGCCTCTGCTAAAAGCTCTCCTGTGCGTACTGGGAGCAGATAATTGATCTTGGCTTCGATCGTGCTGACGGGGGTGTGTAGTGGCAGGACCGACATCAGCGCCATCGCCATTGCCGTATCTGCCAGGGTGAAGATCACACCGCCGTGCACAATCTGTTGTGGATGAAACAGGCGCGCATCGACCCGGATGCTGACGGTTCCTATACCATCCCGGGCATTATCAATGTGCAGGTCCAGGAGTTGAAAATAGCCAGAGCTCTGTGCGCTCTGGCGTAGTGCTTCCAGGGACGGGGATAGTCGGTCAAATTGTGCCATAACTTCTGCTACCTTCCACGCACGATGCGCTCGATGTCGCGCTTCACATCACGCTCCGCGATAGCCTCGCGCTTGTCATAGAGCTTCTTACCACGGCAAAGACCCAGCTCGATCTTTGCCTTGCCACCTTTAAGGTATAACTTAAGTGGAACGAGCGTCAAGCCCTTGGCTGCTACTCTACCTGCGAGCTGATTGATCTCGCGTTTATGTAGCAACAATTTACGGTTGCGCATCGGCTCATGGTTGTAGCGATTTCCATGCTCATAGACGGCAATATGAGCGTTTTCCAGCCAGACCTCGCCATTGCGTATAATTGCATACGAGCCACGCAGGTTAACATGGCCTTCACGGATAGATTTAATCTCGGTGCCGACAAGTGAGAGACCAGCTTCCATCGTGCGCTCAACGATGTAGTCGTGGTACGCCTGTCGGTTGACCGTAATCACTTTGATCGGCACGTGAGTAGACGGTGCCTGTTCTTTCTTTGCCTGTGTTTGCTTTGCCATAAAAAGACTCCTTTAAGGGACGTGTATCTGCTGCGTTTTCTTCTAAGGGTTGCCTCTCTCGCAGCAGGAACACTGCATGTAAAGATCTTTTACAATGCAGGTAGTTGCGCTCTTCGCGCAACGTGCCAATGCATACACATCAAAAAAATGTTTCTTGACTTCTGCTGGCCTGAGCACCTACGATTACAGGTAGATGTTACATATTACAACAGCTATGCCTGCGCGTCGAGAGGTCTTTTCAGGCATGCGATGTTACCCCTCAACGTAGAAATAGGCGTCATAGCAAAAGACGAAAAGTGTTTATGCGTCCTGCTATAAATCGTTCCATCGTGTCTATCTTCTAGAGAAAGGCTTTGTCATGTTCTACCATCTGGGCAAGATTGCCACCCGCTATCGCTGGTTGATTGTGGGCCTGTGGATGGTGGCTGTTGCCGTTGCGTTGCCATTTGCTCCTCAAGCCAGCCAGGTATTGCAATCTGGTGGCTTTGTCAGCCCCGACTCCGAATCGCAGCGAGCCATTGATGTGCTGGTACAAAAGCTGCACGTGGACCAGACAATCGTCCAGGTGATTTTTACCGGCCAGCGCTATACGGCGGATGATCCGCGCTTTGTTCAACAGACCCGACAAGCTATATCACGCTTAAACGGTTGGTCAGAAGTTTCTCAGATCGTTTCGTTTACAGATAATCCGCGCCAGATCTCCACTGATCGCAAGGCTGCTTATGTAGATATACTGCTGAAACCTGATCCCGATAGTGCTGCTAAACTTCTTCCTGAGCTAAAACAACGCTTACAAAAGGTGCCTGATCTACAATACAGTATTGGCGGTGGCCCTGTCTTCTATGAGGATATTCAGTCTGTCAGCGAGAGTGATCTGCGCCGTGCGGAATTACTTGCTTTCCCCTTTGCACTGATTGCGTTGCTATTTGTGTTCCGTTCGGTCATCGCCGCAATCCTCCCGGCACTGGTGGGTGGTTGTGCCGTGGTGGTCTCTCTTGCGCTGATCTTTGGCCTGGGCCATGTGACGCCGCTCTCCATCTTTGTACTTAATATCACGACGCTCTTTGGTCTCGGCCTGGGTGTAGACTACTCGCTCTTCATAGTGAGCCGCTTCCGAGAGGAGGTTGCGCATGGTCGCAGTATCGAAGATGCCATCGCCCTGACCGTAGCTACGGCTGGGCGTGCGGTCGCTTTCTCCGGTCTGACAGTCTCTATCGGACTCTTTGGTCTGACCTTCTTCCATATTAATATGCTGCACTCGGTCGGTATCGGTGGTGTAATGGTAGTATTGCTGGCGGTCCTGGCAGCTCTGACGCTGCTTCCTGCGCTCCTGGCAATCCTCGGATTACGCATCAATGCCCTGCCCGTACGCTTCCCACGTTTCTGGAGGCGTTCAACTGCTGAATCTGCTGGTAATATGGTTGCTACTGATCCACATTCTGGTTTCTGGTATCGCCTGTCGTGGCTTGTGATGCGCTATCCCGTGCGCTTCTTCGTGCCTGTACTGCTTTTGCTTATTAGCTTTGGTCTCCCTTTCGTTGGGGTACGTTTCTCTGCTCCCGATGCATCGATCCTGCCGAAGTATGTTCCATCGCGCGCGGCATACGATCTACTGACATCGCGTTTCAATGCCAGTGATACAACGCCGATTCTGCTGGCTGTGCAGATGAAGGGCAATGTATTGACGGATGCAAATGTTCGTGCCCTGTACCAATATGTACGTCGTATCGAGGCTGACCCGCGTGTGGAACGCGTGGATAGTATTGTCAGTGCCGATCCACGTTTTACGCTGGATCAATATCGACTGCTCTACGACAATGCGCAATTTATCAGCGATCCATACCTATCCGTGCTCGTCAGGTCCACAGTGGCTGATAATACTGTGCTGGTGCAAGTAATTAGCAAATACAGTATGCTTGATGCACATTCACAGGCATTAGTGCAGACGATCCGCAATACGAATCCTGGGAATGGTATCTCTGTGCTGGTCGTTGGTGGTACTGCTGGCAATATAGATTATGTGGACTCGCTCTATTCCGATTTCCCGCTAGCGTTATTGGTGATCTCGGTTGTTACCTTTGTTGTGCTGTTCTTGCTGTTCCGTTCCGTCGTATTGCCACTTAAAGCAATCCTGATGAATACGCTCTCAATCCTGGCGAGCTACGGTGCGCTGGTCCTCATCTTCCAGGATGGCTTCTTACACCAGGTGCTTGGCTTTACTCCACTGGGCTTTGTAGAGGCATCCAGCCCTATTCTGCTCTTCTGTACCCTGTTCGGTCTCTCGATGGACTACGAGGTCTTCCTGCTTTCACGCATTCAGGAGTCGTTCTGGCAGACAGGCGATAACACACGTTCGGTAGCACTGGGTTTACAGCGCAGCGGCGGCATTATCACCAGTGCAGCCGTGATCGTGATTGTGGTGAGTGCCTGTTTTGCTACTGCCGATATGATCCTGGTCAAAGCGCTTGGGTTGGGTATGGCTCTGGCTGTTCTGCTTGATGCTACCCTGGTGCGTGGTCTGCTCGTTCCCGCAACGATGCGTCTGCTCGGTAATTGGAACTGGTGGCTTCCATTCGCAGGTGTGCAGCGCCATCCACCGTCTCTTGCCGAGTACCTGGTACCAAACGATCGAGGATCATCAATGTCTTCTGAGTTCGCTGGTACCCAGGATACAGATATGAGCGTAGGAGGGAAGAGATGAATAAGATCTTTGTACGGAAATCACGTATCATGAGTCTGGTGGTGGTGTACCTGTTGCTGGCTTTCTTGCTCACTTCTTGCGACTTTCCCGGTGTGGTCTCTACTTCAGAGCAGTTACCCCAGGTCAGCACTACTCCGCAAACAGCTAATCTGCCGCCTGTGCACTTTCCACAGGATGAGGCCGCGCACAAAAATCTAAATGAGTGGTGGTACTACACAGGACATATGAATGCGACCGATCCCAACGGGAAAGCGCATCTCTACGGCTTCGAACTGGTTGTTTTCCAGATCCTTCGGAGCGACCTCCCGCCCATCTATGCCTCGCACTTCGCCATCAGCGATGTCACGGGTGGCGAGTTCCACTTTGATCAGCGCCGCCTGACCGAGCCGAACGCCGTTATTCCCAATGGTACCTCAACGCAGGGCATTAATGTCAGCCTGGGTGACTGGTCGATTCAGGGCGTCAATGGCCACGATCGCCTGTCTGCCAGGATGAAAGACTATGCCATGCAGTTGAATCTAACGGGCCTTAAACCCGCTACTCTACATAATGGCAATGGCTTAATCACTTATGGACCAGCAGGTTACTCGTATTATTACTCGCGTACGCGTATGGAGGTCGCTGGAACTCTCTTAGACCACAATCAACCGTTACGCGTAAGCGGCACGGCGTGGATGGATCACCAGTGGGGAAATTTCCTCACCAATCTCGGCAGTGGCTGGGATTGGTTCAGCGTCCAACTCAATAATAACACGGAGATGATGTTGTACTTCATCCGTGATGCTTCTGGCAATGCCCTTTCGACCTATATCGGTTACATTGATGCGAAAGGCCAGGATCACCTCATCCCGGCCAGTTCGCAGCGTGCAATCGTGCTCGGCCATTGGACCAGCTCGAAGACAGGCATCACCTATCCTTCCGGCTGGCGTCTTAAGATCAACGATCCACAGTTGCAAACAACACTGACGCTTATTCCGCAGCTCAAAGACCAGGAGCTGGTTGTGGGTGCATCCACAGGCAACACTTATTGGGAAGGTGCTGTGAACATCAATGGTCAACAAAATGGCAAAAGCATCTCAGGCGAGGGGTATGTAGAATTGACAGGGTATACTGCCCCGTAGCGGCACGCCTTGCGTGTGCCGAGTGTGCGTGGGGGACGACACTCGGCACACGCAAGGCGTGCCGCTACGGGCGAAAAGATCGATCATCCTATCTGCTCTTTTTGTTATCATCTTGTCGCATAATACAGAAACACCAGAAATACCCATTTTTACCCGTAAGCGATGGCCTTGACCCTGGAAAATCAATATGGCGCGCCTTGCTGGCAAATATTCCACAGGCCAACAGTGCAACCTCGCTCACAATCACAAATTATCAGGAAGATCGTGCCGTGCGCGAAGCAATACTGGCAGGCGTAACGCAATGGGAGGAAGTCTTACAACCGCAGATGCTACGTTATGTCGCGTCAAATCATCTGCAAGTCTACTCTGGCAATCCAGGTCAACCACAACTAATCGACAGGACGAAAGACTCACTAAGTGGGCAGAGTGAACGTACGATCCTGACTGCTCGTATTGTAATCGGGCTCTGGAATGGCAGGCGTAACGATCCTCGCCTCTCCTATAACGGAAGCGTTGTTATGCGGGCAGATGAAATCCTTGCCTGGCGTGCAGAAACACCAGCGCATTGCTTATCCTGGCGCAACGAAACGCTTCAGCGACGGCTACCAGTGGAAGCACAAACAGCAGGTCGCCCAGGATCTGGAACTCCTGCAACAATATTACCTGCGTGGCTACCACACCCTCAATATCCAGGGAAAAATCGTACGCATGCAGGTCGATAGCCCCTATCTGCACATCACTCCTCTCAAAGAGACGCTTGCCGGTGAGAAGTGACGCTCGGCTATCTTGTCTCTCCTGGCAACTGGATCAACGATTACGAGTCTTACAACCATCGCTTTCTAGCCGAGGTCGATCGCAACATTTTCCAATTGAACCCACAAAACGACCAGCTAGCCCTGCGCATTGCACTTTACCTGGTAGAATACTGGCGACAGCAGGCTCGCTCAGGTAACTATAGCGAGCCTGTACTGATGGCACGTCTCCTATCCGCTAAACTATCTTTGTAAATGCCAACGTACTTGATGCAAATAGTATCAATCTCTTCAGCGCTAACTGGCTCTCCGTGCTCACGATGCTCATTACGCTCACTGGTGGGACCATGATCCTGCTCTGGTTAGGCGAATTGATCACCGAGTATGGTCTCGGTAATGGTATCTCCCTGATCATTTTTGCTGGCATCGTCAGTACGCTCCCTGACTGGATAAAGCAGCTCACTGTGACAACGACTTCTGCTGGCAGTTCTCTTGTTGGTCGGGCTATTGACTATCCTGGGCATGGTCTATCTCTATCAGGGGCAGCGTCGTGTCGTCATCGAGTATCCCACGAAGCGTCAGGTGAGGCGTGATATGCTGATTGGTTCATCCAAGAAGACCTATATTCCGATTCAGGTCAATAGCGCTGGCATGGTTCCGCTCATCCTGGCCTCTTCCATGCTGCTCTTCCCCTCGCTCATCGCGCACTACCTGGCTGGAAGCTCAGTCACGTGGCTGGCGAGTATTCCTCAATGGGTCGGTACCTATCTCGCCAATACCACACTCTGGTACTACTGGCTCGTCTATTTCGTGCTGGTCGTCGGCTTTACTTATATGTATGCCTACATTCAGTGGAAGCAGCAGAATATCCCCGAAACTCTCCAGAAGCAAGGTGCTTATGTACAGGGCATGCGCCCGGGCGAACCCACACGTACATACTTGCTGCACATTCTGAATCGCCTGACGCTGGCTGGCGCGATCTGCCTGGGCATCGCTGCTATATTGCCTTTCGTAACTCAAATAGGAGGAAATCAACTCTTGAGTAGCACAAAGCTATTGATCTCGGTAGGCGTCGTGCTGGATACGATCAGACAGCTTGATGCGCAGTTGGTGATGCGCAACTATTCCGGTTTCCTATTGTAAACTCTTACATGGCAGGATGGTGCGCGCAATGACTACCATTTGCCCTTCAACTATACCCATGTACTCTTGCTCTATATTGTACTCGTTCTTCCCCTGAGGCTGCAATATGACATATGCCAGGATGTTGTTGAACAGGAGGTGGTGCCTGATCCGCGCTGTTTCCTCCATACGCTGCAGGTGTAGTACGCGCGTACGAAGACCTCCGTATATCGTTTGTTTGATAAACGATTGCCGCTTTATCAGCCATCGCTCCCTATCACCAAGCGTATTTTGAAATGGCGTGGAAACCAGTTGATAGAATCGTGCCGTTGATCTCGCTGCAAATATCCTCCGTCCCTCTACCGCATAGGAGAAATGGACATCGCCTCCCAGGATCAGAATGTCTTTCTTGCGCCTTTTCAAAATGCGTAGTAATACATTCCAGCTCCCTGTAAAGGCAGGCCAGTGATCAAAGCCCAGGCGGCGGGCAGCTTGCAGCTGGAGCCGTGCGAACTGTTTGCCAATGCGACTATTCAACCATAGTCGTACGCCTGTGAGATACTCGGCAAATCCTATAAATGGTGGGAGCAGTACCGGTACTGATGAAACAAGGATACTTATGCTCGCGTCGTTCTTGTGCATCCAGTCGCGTAATGCTGTCGTTTGTTGTTGACCCATAATGTGTGTTGGCGCATAGTACTCATCTGCTTTATTTCTGAAGATAGAGGTACGGTCTGCGCGGGAGTTTGTAACGAAGATGGGTGGCGTTGTTGGAATAGTATAGTGCCAGGCAAGCTCGTTACGTCCATACACGTTGTCTTTGGTACAGACACGCAGCGCTTCAAGCGCATCCTCACCATCCTTTTCCGCTGTTTGCATGATCTGCAATAGCGGATGCTGGCTATTTTGACTTTGTGCCAGATTTCCCCAACCCTGGTAGATCCAGTACGCAACTAATCCATCTACGAGCACTTGCTCCATGCCATTGCGTATCATCTGCATTTTCCAACCGGGAGTAGCCCCCCAGTTATTGTGTATTTCGTGATCATCAAATATCATGAAAGTAGGTATTGTTGCGAGTACCTGCCTGACTCCTTTTTCAATGGTCCAGACATATTCGTAAAGGCAGGCGAAATCTGTAAACATTGTAATTTCGTTCTTTTTCTGTGTATCTGGGTGAAGTCGTAGTAATGTAGAGGGCGGTTCATCGGCGTAGATTTGATCGCCAATCAAGAGGAGCAGGTGCGGCCAGACCTGTTCACGTTGCTCAAAATGTTCTGTAAGCCAGTTCCCGAATACGTTGAGCGTATCATCCTGTGGGCGATCAAGCTTACGACATGAGCCATAAACAAGCCGCAATGGAGAGGTATGTTGTTCTCTTTCCATGTCAATGCCATCCAACGTACGGAAGCACTGAAGCAAGGGCATAGCCTGATCTGCTAACATACTTTTGTGTTCGTCACCTGTGTAAAGCTCATACTTATACCAGGTGCCAGGTTGCAGGCCATGCAATTGAGGTGCAGCATAATAGCGTCCTCCCACCATAGCGGTACGGACGCTAACACTTCCTGCTTCGCCTCCTTGTTCGCTATATGGGGTAGCTCTGAGTGTAACTACACAGGCTTGAGAAAGTTCGACCCAGATGATCACGTTCGTTGTATCTATAGCACGTATAATGGGACCAACACGGAGTTGTACCATAAGCTCTTTTCCTTTTTTCAGTTGTTCTCACAGAAATATTCGTGCTATCTGTAAATCTCTACGTTATCATATCAGGTAGGATGAAATGTGCGCAAACAAGGGAGGAAACATACAGAAGACTGGTAGAAGATGGTAGAAGACAAAATTGAATCGTTGAAATTGTACGCTGATACATTACTAGTATTTAATGTGTCTTGACAGGCTGCATATGCTCTACATACTTTACATCATTGTTTCTCTTTGTATCTTTCTTTCTGCCCTGCTGTTGTGGCGTATCGCCGTGAAGATTTATTCATTTGTAAGCAGCTCCAGGAAGGGAATAATAAGGCCGAGTATGGTAAACTACAGATAAGCCTCAAGAATGTCAATAGCCAACTTGGGGATTGTTGACGGAAACCTGGGCGAGTATGGTATACTTTGTTGCGATACAAGGGGGAATATTTGTATGCATGTAGCGATACATGGCTAAACTCGTAATGACATTATACATTGCAATGTATTACAATGTAACATATTTGTTAATCTGGCCAGCGATTTCCAAACCCCTGTCGGCGAGAAGGGTGCCTGGGACCATTGACACCTGTGAATTTACAGTACGTACTCACGGATGGGAGCGCTGATCCAACAAATTGCCATTGCATATGTTAGCAGGAACCGACCGGGATTTCATGGAAGCGAGATCATACACGTCTACTTTTGAAGAATCTGCCGTTGTTGAACGGGTTGCGCGCATCGTTTCTAGCGTGCGCGGAACGAAACCTGATTACACGCGTCTGGCTGCTGAATTAGAGCAAGCTATCCCTTTTGATATCTTTGGGGTAGTACTTTTGCGCCATGATCGCGAGGCTGTACGTGTGGTAGTATGCCGTCGCGAATCTGGTTCCTGGCGTGCATTTAAACATCAACTCCCGCGCGAGGAGTCAAAATTAGAGTGCGTATTGCAGTCTCCCAGGTTGCTAATAGGTGATTATCCCGAAGGTCTGGATGGTCCCCCCGCTGTAAGTGGCGATGCCCTTAGCGGGTATCATCAATTGCGTTCAACATTAATTGTTCCTCTTGCGGTTGAAGAGAGCGTGCTGGGAACACTTGAACTTGGTAGCACTGTTTCTCATATCTATGCTGATCAAACATTACAACGCCTTGTCAGTGCCGTTGCGCGTGTACTTGCTTCGGCCATTGAAAGTGCTCAGTTAGGTGGAAGTGATGAGATACACAATCGCCAGCGCCAGGTACTGAAGGATGTCTCCAGCGCTCTGACTTCGAAGATGGATCTCTCCACGATCCTTCATCAGATTGTCAATGGTATTGCAAAGGCTCTCAATGTCGCTTCTCTTATCGTGATGCAGGATCGACATCGTCGATTTTTCCGCATTGAGGCGCAATCCGGGTTAGATCAGGCGGCTTTAGAGCAGGTGTTTCGTCAGCAGATACCGGTCAGCGAGCAGTGTATTATTGGTCAAACGTTGCAGCGTCGACAACCTTTTGTGTCTCATGATATTGTCACCGATGAGCGTTTTCCTGACAGTAGCGCTTTTTTCACCATTTTTGGCGTCCATTCTGTTTTTTGCTATCCACTGGTGACTGGAACGACGGTCTATGGGGCGCTGTTGCTCTGTTCAACGGAACCGGGTGGCTTTACGCCGCTGAAGGCTGATATCCTTTCTCTCTTTGCCAATCAGGCTACTGTAGCTATTCATAACGGCATGCTGCTTGAGTCCGCGCATCAACGCAGCCGTTTTCAAGAAGCTATAGAACGCCTCGAACGCGGACTCAAGCAGCGTACCGCAGCTTCTGCTGAGCACGATCTGTCCACTGCTGAGCATGAAGAAGATGCAAAGAATGAATATATGCTCCTTGCTCGCGTACGTGAGGAGACACAACGTACCTTTGGCGTCAGCTTTTCAAGCCTCTTGCATTTTATCAGTGACCACCTGTTGACACAGAGTGAGCGCGATTTGCAGGCTATTTTCTCTGCTGGTCAGGATGAGCAGCGCGTGGAGGCTTCTATCAAGCCGCTCGATGACGTGTCGTTACACTTTACATCTCCTGAACTGGCACCTTCGTCGCAAGAGGGTCCAGAACCACTTGCGGATACACTCTCTCTCCTTACACAAACGGCTGAAGCAGCTTTAATGCGTACCGGTATGCTTGGTGAACTCAGTCAATTGCTGATCCAGTTGAAACAATCGACCGATGGTGTCAGGGATGCCTGGTTTGTGGTTGATCCTGATGGTTCCTGCGTATATATGAATCCTGCGGCTGAGGCGCTGTGTGATATGCGTCTGGAAGGGCTAAACGCTTATAGTCCGAAACTCCTTGCTCAGTCGCCAGGGCAGACTGCCTCAACAACACTGGAACATGCCTTTATGAAGTTGTTACCGCGTATCCGTAACGCGGAGGAAGTAACATTGTATTTACAAGACTTTACTCAAGGCAATGTTTATCGACAGGAACTGCGCTGTGTTCTGGCATCAGAACCTTTGTATACACGCTCGGCGCTGCAACGATCAGCTAATGGACATAGCCCTCTCACGCTGGAAAATGCGTCTTCTGACTATCACTATCAGTTTATACGCTACCCTCTTTATAATCAGCAGGGTCAGTTAAGCGCTCATGCATTGCAGGTGCGCGATGTCACTGAACAGGTACGTGATGAGAAAAACCGTTCTGCTTTGCTCTCGTCTGTTTCACATGATCTGCGTACTCCATTAACGACGATCAAGGCAGCAGTGACTGGTCTGCTTCAGACCAATGTAGCATGGGATGAGCGAGATCGTCTGGCTATGCTTGAGGATATCGATGCCGAAACTGATCATCTTACTGTACTGGTGAATGCCCTGGTAGAACTATCTCGCATAGAAATGGGGGCGCTGGTCCTTGAAAAGGAGTGGTGTGATGTAGCGGAAGTGGTGTATGGGACTGTGTCGAAAATGGAGCGTGCCCTGGCTGGTCGTCCTGTAAGGACGTTCTTCCAACACCGTCTTCCTTTGATTTATGTTGATCATGTCCAGCTTGAACGGGTCTTCTACAATCTGCTTGAGAATGCGATCAGTAATAGTCCTGAGCAAGCAGAGATTATCGTGAATGTGGGTGTGGTCGGCGACCCTCAAAAGATGTTACGTGTTCAGATAATCGATCAAGGTAGCGGTATTCCTGAACGGGAACGTGAGCGTATCTTTAAGTCTTTTTATAGTTTGCGGTCCTATGGCAATGGATTGGGACTGGCAATTTGTAAGGGTATTATTGAGGCGCATCAAGGTCGTATTGGGGTGGAAACTGCCGCTGATGGTGGATCGTGCTTTGTCTTTACCTTGCCTGTTCATCCTCATGCTGCGGCACAGGTCGGTTTAGAAATGTTCCCTTTTGCAGAGAGTGAAACGGCAGAAGAGAGTGGCGCTTCTTCTATGAAGGGAACTGCGGCTCGTGAATCTCTAGGGAGGGGAGAGTTATGAGAGCAAAAGGAAAACGTATCCTGGTTGTTGATGACGAACCACCTATTCAACGTATTTTGCGTCGTAACCTTACTATGGGGGGGTATGAGGTTCTGGTTGCCGATGATGGCAAACAGGCTGTGGAGATGGTACAACTGCACCAGCCAGATCTTGTTTTGCTTGATCTGTATTTGCCAGGTGAACTCAATGGCCTCGAGGTCTGCAAGAAAGTTCGCGAACTTTCTACACAACTCCCGATAATTGTCCTCTCTGCTGTAACTGAAGAGCGACAAAAAGTGCGTGCTCTGGATCTGGGGGCAGATGATTATTTAACAAAACCTTTTAGTAATGATGAACTTCAAGCTCGTGTGCGTGCTTGCCTGCGTCGTGCTCAGGTGATGGAGAATGCCAGTGAAAGTGACCCGGAGGAACTCTGTAGTGATGATGGCTATCTTTATATGAATGTTGTACGTCGTGTGGTACGGGCAGGCGAACACGAGGTACGCCTGACTCCCACGGAATTTGAATTGTTGCGGCAGTTGATGTTATACGCAGGGAAAGTGCTCACACACCGTTCTTTATTACGAGCGGTATGGGGTCCCGAGTATGGCGAAGAAGCCGACTATCTACGCGTCTATGTGCGACAACTCCGACTCAAAGTAGAGATGGAGCCGTCACGACCTCATTATATTTTGACAGAGCCAGGGATCGGTTATGTGTTTCGTACGAAAGTTGAAGCACGAAATAATTAACGCAAATTTAATACGAAAACGCCTTTTTTTATAGTTATCTAATGACTTTGGCACTACACTATAAGCTGTATGCTCTTGACGATCCTGGTTCTTGAGAGGAAATGCGGTCTGTCAGAAGGTTATCGTGAGGTGAACTGTTTTGTGCCAGGAAGAGAAAGAGTCAATAATGAGCGAGCGTAGATGTGTTTTAGTGAGTATTGAGGGAATAAAAGATGGCGGATCAATGTCGACCGCTTCGTGTACTAATCCTGGGCCTGGGTGATAATTTTGGTCGTGTAGTGACTACTAACGTTCAATGCTGGGGCTACGAGGTTATAGTACAACCCGCTGCTTTGAGGATAGAGACTGATCAAGATGCTCATGGTCAGTCACAGGTTTTTGAAGGAGATATACTTTTGTACGATCTGGATACATCTTATCGACCTTTGATGATAGGGAAGGATTCTCCTGTCGTACAACGTGGTTTGCTCGCTTCAGATTTTCTCGGTGATGCTGAAGATCAATGGCCTCGTGCACGACTGACGATAGCCTTAAGCAGTCGTTCTGTGTCGCGCACAATGCTGGAGCAGATTGGGGCTATTGCGTTGCTGCAAAAGCCCTTTGAGATGGGACGCCTGCAGCGCTATCTGCGCGTTTTAGAGCGCCTGTTGCGTCCAAACACTGCTGAAGAAACTCAGCTCCGTTCTCCTAAAGGGGAGAGTGTGCGCGTCCTGGTGGTAGACGATGATATGGATATTGCACATGCAATACGACAATGTTTGCTCTATGAATCTGGATATGAAGTGGCAGTGGCGTATGATGGTTTGGAGGCTTTGGAACAATGTTTGGAGTGGCATCCACAATGTATCGTAACAGATCTCATCATGCCGTGGATGAATGGCTATCAAGTGATGCGCTGTCTTTCTGTTGGAGCGCAACAAATTATGCCTGCGATTGTCGTGATGAGCGCTCTGAATCAATTGGAGAGGCCGGTCAATCGTTCGTACCTGGATGGTAAATCCGTCATGTACGTCGATAAGCCATTCCATATTGATCATTTATTGAGTGCAATCAGACAGGCATGCGCCTGCAAATATTTAGATGATACGGAATGGTAATAAAATCGCTTGCAACTATTAATGGAAATAGGTTTCGTAGGCTAGTCTGACAAAGGAACTAGAGAAGATGGAGCAGCAAGACCGCATTATGGATGGGGACTTACAAACGTTGGGTCTCCAGTCCATCCTAAAAATGCTCGCGTTAAGTGGAAAATCTGGCAAGCTATTTGTGTCTTCTGGACCGGAGACGCTCTCCATTAGCCTGCGTAAGGGGCAAATTGTGGGGCTGCACGAGGATGGCGTGCCCCAACCTGATTTGCTGGGGATGTTGTGTCTGGTCGGTCGCCTGGATCCACCACGGGCACAGACCATCCGCGAACTGGCTCAGGGAGAGATGCAGATCGCGTTGATGATGCTGGTGGAGCGCGGCTGGATGAGCCATGCTGAGATGCAGCGCCGCCTTGAATTTTCGGTCACACAATCCATTAGCCACGCCATGCGCTGGGTCAATGGCCGTTTCGCTTTCCATCGTCAGTTGGTTCCAATGGAGAGTAAGATGCAGCCCCTGGATGTGGACTCGGTGTTATTAGAAGCGTTACGGCAGGCTGATGAGTGGGAGGAAGTTGCCAATGAGGGAGTGACGCAGTTGACACGGACAACGGTGGCTCGCTGGCAACCAGAGGTGAGCAAGGACGTGCGTAGCCTGGGATTGAGTCAGGAATGTATCGAGGTGCTCTGCCTCTCCAACGGAGAACTTCCTTTGCAAGCCGTGTCGCTGGTCTTGATGACGCCGGAGGCGCGCATCGCTCACTTGATGACGCGCTTGCTTGAGCTGAACTTGATCGAAGTCGTGGATACCGCTTTAGAGACGGAGTTACAGCAGGATCTCTCCAATATCATTATTAAGTGCCAGTATACGCTTGCACAACAACGCAGTTCAACGAATCCGGAGCAGCATCTTCTCGGTCTCATTACCACGCTTTCTGAATGTATCAATGGCTTGCTCATCCATCATGGCAAGTATGCGCGGGGGTTGCGTGGGCGTGGACATATTCCCCCTATGGATATTGTACGCTATCTAGAGCGCCGCTTTGCCAATCCATTGCAACTGCTTGCCAAACAACAGTATCCTATCCTGGAGACGACGAACTTCGTCTATGGTCAGCTTGATTGCGAACCTATTTTAAGCCTGAATAAGGTGGTCAAAGGCGATCAGCTGGAGGAATTCTACTGGGAGGCAGTCCAGGGGCTGGCTGCTTTCCTGCGCCTGATCTTCGCGGAGCTGTTGCGCGACGAAGTTGGCAATTCACATACCGGGCGTCAGCTCAACGTTGCCTGGAAGATCTTTCTTTCAGAGATCGAACATGAGGTGCAACAATATCAGGTCTATCGTGCTCATCGCAATAACCAGCTCGCACATGGACGTGATACTATACAGTCGTCGCCTCTCGGCATTGTACAGAATAGGAACGGGGGCGTGGAAAACGAAGCAGATGCTTCTTTCTGGTCACCTGAAACAAGAAGGAGGTCAGTTTAATGGCAGAACCGACGGTGCTGGTTGTAGATGATAGTCCTACAGTGCGTAAGATCGTTCAGATGACACTGCAGCGAGAGCATATTCGTGTGATTACTGCCGGTGATGGACTGAGCGCTCTCACTTCTGTCGCCGATGAAATGCCTGCTGTCATTCTGCTTGATATCCAGTTGCCACGTATGGATGGGTACCATATTTGCCAGATAATACGCAAAAACTTGCAGTTTCGCCAGATTCCTATTATCATGCTCAGTGGGAAGGACGGTTTGTTTGACAAGATGCGTGGGCGGCTTGCTGGTTCAACGGAATATCTTACCAAGCCTTTTGATTCCGTCGAACTGGTGCAGACCGTCAAAAAACATCTTGCAAACTGGCAGGAGCGTATGCCTGTACAGCAGGAGGGGATGCGACCTCGATTGCGCTACCGTGGCTAGATTTGTTCACTTTCTACCTGCTTATGAGGTAGAGATACGTCAGTGAGATAGCCCTTATTTCCCATCCCACTGGTGTGGTTCATAGAGGAAAGGTTATAATTGGATGCCTGGGCAAAAAGTTCTTGTTGTGGATGATAGTTGGACTGAGCTGACCATGATCGTGGCTCCTCTTCGTAATAGTGGCTTTGAGGTTGTCACTGCTGTCGATGGCGATGAGGCTGTCGAAAAGGTTTTTAAAGAACATCCACAGTGCATTGTTCTTGATGTCGTTTTACCAAAACAGAATGGTTTCCAGTTGTGTCGGAAACTCAAGAATTCGGATGTCAGCAGGCACATTCCGATTATTTTGTTGACAAGTAAAAGTACCCCGTTAGATAAAGCCTGGGGACTGAGACAAGGGGCTGACCTCTATATTACGAAGCCTTTCAATGGCGATGAACTGGTTGCCAGTGTTCGCCGCCTCGTTTAACAGATGGCAGACGGGTACGTTGGAGAGATGCGGGCGGAAACCAGATGTTGACAGGCAGAGAGGCACCAGAAGTCACTTTTGCCGATTGGGAGTTGTGTAGTGTCTAGCGAAGATCTAAGAAAATCTCAACGTGACGCATTTGCTGCTATTCAGCAATTACGAACCTTGTCGCCTTCAACTGCACAGGCTCTGGCTGTACAGGGTGGTCTGATTCGTCCAGAGGATGATCTCATCGCAAGAGGTGTTCCTCCTGTTGTCGGTGAACAGTACCTTGTATTCTCTCTAGCTGATTGTGAATTTGCTGTAAAGGCTGAATTAGTTCAAGGTGTCGAGCGACTGGTCGATTTCACTCCCGTGCCTAATATTGCTTCCTGGGTGAAGGGTGTGATTAATTTACGTGGCTCTATTATCTCTGTCGTTGATCTACGGATGTTTCTAGACCTGGAGCAGCTTTCCTCTTCCTCACAGACACGCTTGCTTTCGCTGCAATATAATGAGATGGTGATCTGCTTTGTGGTGGATGGTGTCAGTGAGATGTTGCCTATTCCTCCTGCTGCTATCATCAATGGAAATATGCGTCAGGCTAATATCCCACAATGGGCTCTTCCCTATGCTGCCGGATGTGCGGTGTTCACTCACCGCATGATGGTAGTTCTGGATGTGTCTCGTCTCCTCTTCTCGGAGAAAATGCAGCATTACAAGGCTCTTGGATAATTTAAAAGAAAAGATTATGGCGGTCGCACTACGATCGCTTATCTTGATAGATATATTTTTATCAACAGGGAGGTCTGGCGTATGAATCCTGAGCGCAATAGGGGTGGAATGACAGTCAATGCGCTGATGCAATGGGGGCTGGTTGCTTCAACCGCTATCCCGGTCATCTCGTTTGCTTTGCTTGGCTTTGCATCTCTTTCATTAGATCATTCCACATTAATACTTGCAACGGTCGCTTGCGCGATCATCGTGTTGCTTGGTGTGATGATTGTAAACTACTTTGTACAACACCGGATACGAGACCGCGTACAACGATTGGTTGAGGTGTGCCGGGACTACGCAAGTGGTGATCGTACAGTTCGCGCTGTAGTAAACGGCGATGACGATTTCGCTATGCTGTCAATGTCCATCAATACGCTTCTCGATAGCCAGGGTAGTTCTTCGGCTGCGATGTTAGGGAGCGTTGGCAGTGATGCGGCTGCTTTGCAAGCACAGATCGAAAAGCTGCTGCAAGAAGTGAGTGCTGTCGGTGATGGCGATCTGCGTGTTCAGGCTGAGGTAACTCCTGATACTCTGGGTGTGCTGGCTGACTCCTTCAATTATATGATCGAGGAACTGGCGAAAGTGGTGGGGCGTGTACAGTCAACGGCTGTACAGGTGACGAATGCGACGCGCCGCATCCTTGATCGCTCGGCAGAACTGGCGCAGGCCTCTGAAACGCAGGTGGCGCAGATCTCTCAAACAACTGAGGCTGTAGAGGCACTGGCTATCTTTATTCAGAACGTTGCTCGTAATGCTCAGTTGAGTGCTGAGATGGCACAGGAAGCACTGCGCAATGCCGCTAATGGTCAGCAGTCTGTGCGTCAGACGATTGAGGGTATGCTGCTGATCCGCGAAAACGTACAGGAGACCTCAAAGAAAATCAAGCGCCTGGGCGAACGTTCGAATGAGATCGGCGAAATTGTGCGTATTATTGAGGATATTGCGGATCAGACGAACCTGCTCGCTCTAAACGCTGCTATCCAGTCTGCTATGGCTGGCGAACATGGACGCGGTTTCGCCGTTGTGGCCGATGAGATCCGCCTCCTGGCAGAACGTTCTACGGAGTCAACCAAGCGTATCGCAACGCTGGTAAAGAGTATTCAGGGCGATACCTATGAGGCTGTGGTCGCTATGGAAGATAGTACGCAGGAAGTGGTGAAAGGATCGCAACTTGCCGATGAAGCGGGTCGCGCCTTGAACTCGATCTACGGTGCTGTCGAACGACAGGCGCAGATGATCGAGAGTATCGCTCGTGCTGCAAATGATCAGACTTCTGTCTCTGAGTCGGTAGCTATGACGATGAGCCGCATCTCTGAGATTACGCGCCAGACGGATGCCGGTACGCAAGAGGCTGCTGTGAGTGTAAGTTACCTTGCAGAGCTTTCAGAGCAGTTGCGTGCGTCTGTGTCAACCTTCCGCCTGCCTGATCGTGGCAATGAGATGCTCGGCTCGTTCCCAAATATGACTTCGGTGGGGGAGATAGGCGATAATAATGGTGGTCAGATGTTTGCTCCACCAGTGATACAGGGGATGGACAGCGATTGGGGCCAGAACTTTGGCAGTAATTTCCCTCCGTTGCCCGAGCCAGGGAACTCCGGGTCTCTGGTGGCACTCTCTTCTTCTCGCACTTCTGCGGGCCAGTATACTTTTAATAACCAGCAGGACTTTGCTAATCAGGGGAACTTTGGTGGACAGCAGTCCTTTAGCAATCAAGGGAACTTTGGTGGACAACAGGGCTTTGCCGGACAGCAGTCGTTTAGTGCGCAGCCATTTGATGGTGGTAACCATCGTGGCTTTGGCGCTCAGCCATTTGGTAATCAACAGGATTTCGGTGACTTTGGTGGGTTCGACAATCAGGGAAACTTTGGCAGTAATGGCGCGCAACAATTTGGACCGGGTCCAAATTTTGGTGCACAGAATCAGCAATATTCTCAGAACAGGAACCAGCCGCTTTCACCTAACTCAGGCCTTTTACCTCCTCCAGGACAATCGGGACAGCCTGCTCGTCCGCGCTGGCAACAGGGAGGACCTGCTCAGAATATACAAAATTCACAGAACCAGGGCCAGTTATCGTACAATCAGGACCAGACGCCCTTCCCAAATAATGGGTAGTCTGGTTAGTAGCGTGTTGGTGTTACGTTGTGCATAGTAAAGCAATTTATGAGTGTACAGGTAACACCAGGATAGTTAAGTGGGTACGCGCAACATGTCGAATACATTTGATAAACTATCAGTCCTCGATTCGTTTATCGAAGAGGTGAATAGCTATTTGCCGGAAATCGAGACGAACTTTGAGCGTCTGGCGCAGTCACCTGGCGACATGGATGCCCTTGAAGAAACTTACCGCCGCACTCATACCATTGGCGGTTCTGCTTCCATGATGGACTTCCCTGGTCTGGCACACGTGGCACATGGCATGGAAGACATCCTGGGTGATGCTCTGGATGGCATAATGACGCTCGATGAGCCTGCTCTAGGCCTGTTACAGCGCTCGTTAGGTCGCCTGCATCAACTCCTGGAGGGTATCCGCAGTGGCATCGATGAAGAAGCGGTTATCGCGGAAGACGATGCTGATTATTCTCGTTATCGGGCTCTGATTGAGGCTCCGGATCAGTCAGATCAATCGATGCAGCCTACGTCTCCCCATTACGCTGTTTTCCCTGCACAGGTGGCTACACAGAACAACGGGCTTCCTGCCTTGCCGGGAGAAGAGACTGCTCAGGAGCAATACTCTTTTTCTGCTCCTGCCCAGTCTTTTGATATGCCTGCTCCTATGCATTCTATGCCTTCCGCGATGCCATCATTTGATGAAGTACTGGCTTCGTTCCGCACTCCAGTTGTGGAGTCTGGTGAGGAGGTTTCGTGGCCTGAAGAGCCCGTTGCGGGCACACAAGCCGCTGCTTCCTCCACGCTGTCGCCAGAGATTTCTACTCTGCCGACTCCATCTTATGCGAGTGCTCTCGATACGCTGGTGGCTTCAACACGTCAGGTTCCTGCCATAGAACCTCCTGTATCATCTTCTGCTCTAATAGAAAATGAATCGCCTTCACATCCTTCTGGCGATCTTTCGCTCCCTCAGAGCAATGTGCCTATGCCTGTTGTCCCGCAAGATGCTGAACTTGCAGCACAGGTCGCTTCTTTCTCGCAGGCATATGAGAATACACAAAATGGTGCACAAAACTTAGAGGTACAGACATCTTCATTAAAAAATCTAATTGCTCAATTACGTGCGTCTGCGTCTCTCATTGAAGCGCAACGCGGCGAGTTTAAGGGCTTCCTGGATGGTTCTAAAGATGCCCTGGATCGTATGGAAGACTGGGCGGGTCAGGCAATGGGTCTGAATTTGCGCAATAGCCCCGAACAGGTGCGGCGCTATCTCCCGTTGTCGGTTATGTGGGTGGCTAATAGTAAACTGAAAAAGCTTCTTGACTTGCTCTATCAGATTACTGGCAGCGCTGAGTTAACTGATGAGCAGATGAGCATTGCTCTTCAGGAATTAAGATCCTCGCTTGCTTCCTGCGGTGATGTGTTCCGCCAGGTGCAGGATAAAGCTGCTCATATGACACCGGTGCCTGCCTGGACACCGTGGGAGATGCAGGTTGTCCGTGATCAGGAGGCTTTAAGAGAGCGTGTGACCTTCGAGCGTTATGGAAATCCTGATGCTCTAAGGGCCGAGGTAGAGGCTCAATTACGTGAGGAATTGCGTCAGGAATATGAGTCACGCTCGATTACGCTTGCAACCCGTGCTGAACTAGAACAGCAGATACGCAATGAGGTGCGCCAGGAGTATGAGGAACGGCACCGCATACAAGAACGTATCTCTGGTCCAGGAATGCCAGAGGCACTGCAAGAACTGGAGACGCGGCTCCGCCGTGAGATAGAGATTCAGGTTCGCCAGGATTACTTGAAGCAGATTACCAGTAGCGAGAGCGAGTTTGCTCAGTTGCGCCAGTCGCACGATACAACATCTTCTTCTGTGTCAAATTATGTAGACCGTGCAAGTGAAGTCACGGAGCGCTTTGCATCTTCATCTCAGTCAGGTTCGTCTGTATCGCTGACATCGCCTTCAAAGATGTCCATGCCGACGATGCCAGCGCCTGCTCTGACTGCTCCCGTACCTGCAAAGACACAATCATCTTTTACTACTGACCTGGGCGAGGAAGCCGCAGAGATTTTTCGTGCAGAAGCTGAAGAACATCTGCAGACGATCAGCATGCACGTGGCCGCTCTGGAAAAAGCGCCGCAGAATCTTGAACTGATACAGGTCATTCGCCGCGCTACTCATACGCTGAAAGGTGCGGCCGGGATGATGGGCTTCCGTGCTATCGCTGATATCAGCCATATCTCAGAAGATCTGCTCGATAGCATTATGGAGGGCACTACTACTATTTCACCCTCTGTTTTGAGCCTTATCCTCGATACTGCTGAGACCCTGGATATTCTTATCACGGGGCGTGATGCAGATTCTATGAGTGATGAGGCCAGGGTGAAGGCTCTGCGCATACGTTACACAGAATTGCTCGGCGAGCATAGTACCCCGCTGCCGCAGGGACACGTTGATGAATACATCGATGCAGAAACTGATAGTAATGATGATGATGTCATGGCGGGAACTGGCGCGGTCGCAGGGGTCGTTGCTGGTGGACAGACACTTGAGACAAATACTCAGCGTGCATCCCGAGGTGATCTGAGCGTCCGGGTGCGCCTGCAAAAATTGGATGAACTGGTCAATCTCTTTGGTGAGTTGTTGGTGAACCGTAGTGTGTTGGAAGAGCGTATTCAACGCCTTGTCCGCCTGGTTTCTGATGTTGGCGTCAGTAGCAATCGCCTGCGTGACGTTGGTCAAAAACTGGAGAGCCGCTTTGAGGCTGCAACGCTACCTAGTGGGCGTTCTGTGCAGGCCATGCCCGGTGAGGGTGATCAATCTCTTGCCTTACATCACAATAGGAATAGTAATGGTCATGGCCTTGAACCGTCGCACCTGGCGGAATTTGATGAACTGGAACTTGATCGCTATACAGAGTTCCACCAGCTTGCTCGTGGCTTGAGTGAGGGTATCTCGGATATGGCGACCCTGAGTACTGAGATGGATGCCATTATTCGCGAATGTGAGAGTATCTTCGCACGTGAGAACCGTCTCAATACCACGTTCCAGGATCGTTTGATGAAGGTACGCCTGGTACCTCTCTCTTCGATGACGCCGCGTCTCTATCGCTCTGCACGTGCGGTGGCTCTCAAACAGGGAAAGGATTTTGAGTTCCTGCTGGAGGGTGAGGAGACAGAGGTTGATCGTACTGTGTTTGAAGAGATCGCTGGCCCATTGCTGCATCTCGTTCGTAATGCTGTAAATCATGGCATTGAAGCGCCCGATGTACGCGTGCAGAAAGGGAAATCACCCGTTGGACAGATTAAGCTGTCGGCTGCATATGAAGGGAATCAGGTTGTGATTACTGTAAGCGAGGATGGTGCTGGTATCGATCCCGAGCATGTACGCAATATCGCTATTCGCCGTGGGCTGATTCGTCCTGAGCAGGCGCTTAGCGAGTCTGATGTGCTTGATCTCATTTTCCTTTCTGGCTTCTCGACTGCTGAAGTATTGAGTGAAGAAAGCGGTCGCGGCGTTGGTCTGGATGTTGTACGCGATAGCGTCTCACGCCTCAGAGGGACGCTTGTTGTTGACTCAACTCCTGGCCATGGCACGTCGTTCATTATGAAGTTCCCCACAAGCCTGGCAATCCAGAGCGCTATGATGGTGCGTGTTGCTGGACAGCAGTTCGCTATTCCTACGGTGATGGTGGAAGCTATAGGTCGCCTTGATAACTTTAAGCGCACGACTATAGCCGGGCAACCAGCAGTACTTGTGCGCAATGAGGCCTATGCATTAAGTACATTGGCGCAATATCTCTCTCTGCCTTCGGCTATGGTTGATGAAAGATCACAGATGTTGCTGATCAATGCTGGTGGTCATCGCGTTGCCCTGGTGGTTGATGAGATTAAGAGTAAGCAGGATATCGTGACGAAAAACCTGGGACCGCATCTGCGTCATGTTCATGGTGTTGCAGGCGGTACTGTGCTTGGTAATGGTCATGTTGTGCTCATTCTCGAATTGACGGAATTGCTCTCGCAGCGCCAGAGGGTAGAACTGCCAAATGCCAGTGCGACACCTGTTCGTCTTGAGGGGACCTCTCCTGTTTCTGTCAGACAGAACATCGATGTGTCCTCTATCAGGCAGAGTACGGCACCTGTGCGCTCGTTGCCTCCTGCTGCCTCTAAGCCTGAGCGTGGAAAACATATCCTCGTTGTTGACGATAGTCCGAGTGTGCGTCGCGTGGTGAGTAATATGCTGAAGCAACATGGTTGGGAGTTTCAGATGGCACGCGATGGGGTCGAGGCTCTAGAGATGATCTCCTATGAGACACCCGCCGCTGTGCTGCTTGATATTGAGATGCCACGTATGGATGGCTACGAGTTGATTGCGACGGTGCGTGCTCAGGAACAGTACCGTACGCTTCCGCTTGTTGTACTCACTTCCCGCGCTGCGGCAAAACACCAGCAGCGTGCTACGCAGCTTGGTGCCAGTGCGTATGTGGTGAAGCCATACCAGGATGAAGAGTTGCTGAATACACTCAACGCCCTGGTTTATGGTGCCGTTGTTCGTTAGTTTCAATCCCCTTAGGAGAGGCGGAAAAGAACAATAGTCCTGACCACTCCCGCTGAGGTGCAGTATACTGATCAAGACCGAAATGGTCAAATCGAAATGCAGTAGGGAGGCGACAATGTGGGCGTTGAACGGGCTGTAACTCGCTGGTATGCGTTGCGTCAAGTTCTTGTTGAGGAGATTGCACGCCTGGAGGCGCAACTCACTTCAGTTCCTGATCAAGAGGATGCCTGCCCGACAGGTGATGATGAGGTTATGGGTGTCGAAGCTTTACATGAACAACTGGCAAGGGCCAGGGAGCGTCTGCGTCTCCTTGGCCCTTGTCCAAAACCGATGATGGGATGATAACAGGTTAGACGGGTATGCGACTTATAGCCTGTGCTATTCGTCTACCCATCTCCTGTGTCCCTAGCACCTCTTTTCCTTCTTCACGCAGATCCTCTGTACGATAGCCTGCATTGATGCTCTGCTCCACCGCCGCCTCAATACTGTCCGCTTCTTGTTTTAGATTGAGCGAGTAACGCAGTAGCATTGCTGCCGAGAGAATAGCAGCGATAGGATTGGCCTTATCCTGTCCGGCAATATCTGGTGCGGAGCCATGAATCGGCTCGTAAAGGCCAAACAACCCATGCCCGGTCTGGCGCGTTCCCAGGCTTGCTGAAGGAAGCATTCCCATCGAACCCGCCAGCATTGATGCCTCATCGGTAAGGATATCGCCAAACATATTTTCGGTCACAATCACGTCAAAACTCGCGGGACGACGAATCAGGTGCATTGCGCACGAGTCAACCAGGAGATGATCAAGTGCAACATCTGGATAAGTGGCGGCGATACGATCCGCGACCCTGCGCCAGAGCCGGGACGAACTTAGCACGTTGACCTTGTCTACCGAAGTAACTTTTTTACG
>WNFY01001175.1_pt1 | contig 48713 bp, 52 predicted proteins | sample 5400091 | NCBI WGS metagenome assembly WNFY01 (sample SAMN13153364, study PRJNA577476) | soil metagenome | isolation source: 60 cm soil or saprolite under grassland replicate 1 | place: USA:California | collected 2016-06-15
TCGCGGGCGAGCGCTGGGAAGGCAGCGGCACCGTCGCCTGCGGCACCGTGCTGATTCCCGTCTCAGGCAGCGGCCAGACGAAGTCGCTGAACGGCGTCTAGGAACCGCCGGGCTTCCAGAGCGGCTCGTCCCCGCCGTTGGCAGCGCGCGCGAGGATGAAGAGCAGGTCTGAGAGCCGATTCAGGTAGACGAGCGCTACCGGGTTCACGGGGCGCTCGTCTGCCGCCCACAGGGCGACGCTCTCCGCGCGGCGGCACACGGCCCGCGCGAGGTGTAAGCGCGCGGCCGCCTCCGTCCCGCCGGGCAGCACGAAGCTCTTCAACGGCTCGAGCAGCTCATTCACCTCGTCGCAGTCGCGCTCGAGCGCGTCGATCTGCGCCTGCGTCACGCGTAGCTTCCCGTCGTCCTCCTCGTAGGGGACAGACAGGTCGGCGCCCAGGTCGAACAGATCGTTCTGAACCCGCTGGAGCCGCGGGTCGCGCGCCTCGACCTGCGCCCAGCCGACCACTGAGTTCAGCTCGTCGACGGCGCCGTATGACCGCACGAGCGGGTCGAGCTTCGAGACGCGCGAGCCGTCGCCCAGCGACGTCTGGCCCTTGTCCCCGCCGCGCGTGTAGATCTTCGTCAAGCGGACGGGCTCGTCCGGCTTCCGCGGGCTCATCCTTGCGCGAGCTCGCGGCTACGGAGGCCCAGGATCGAGCGCGCGATCACGAGGCGCTGGATCTCGCTCGTCCCCTCGTAGATCTCGGTGATCTTCGCGTCGCGGTAGTAGCGCTCGGCCGGGAACTCCTTCGTGTACCCATAGCCCCCCAGCACCTGGATCGCCTCTGCCGTCTGCCGCCGCGCCATCTCGGATGCGAACAGCTTCGCCTTGGCCCCTTCCTCCGTGTGCGGCCGGCCCTCCTGCTTGAGCCAGGCGGCCCGGTAGACGAGCAGCCGCGCGGCGTCGATCTCCGTCGCCATGTCCGCGAGCTTCCACTGGATCGCCTGGAAGTCGGCGATCCGCTTGCCGAACTGGCGCCGCTCGAGCGCGTACTCCCGCGCGACGTCGTACGCGGCCTGCGCGATCCCGAGCGCCTGCGCGGCGATCCCGATCCGCCCGCCGTCGAGCGTGGCCATCGCGACCGTGAAGCCCTTACCCTCCTCGTGCAGCAGGCGGTCGCGCCCGACCTCGGCGCCCTCGATCACCAGGTCGACCGTGGACGACGAGTTGAGCCCGAGCTTCTCCTCCTCGCGCGTGACCCTCACCTGGTCGCCGTCGAGAATGAATGCCGACACGCCCTTCGGTCCGGGCGTGTCCGGGTCGGTGCGCGCGAAGAGGAGGACGGTCCCGCCGAAGCTCCCGTTCGTGATCCATTGCTTCGCGCCGGTGATCCGCCAGCCCTCGCCGTCCGGCCCCGCGGCCGTACGCAGCGAGCCCGCGTCCGAGCCGGCCTCCGGCTCCGTAAGCGCGAACGCGCCGATCGCCTCGCCGCGCGCGAGCGGCGGGACGAACCGGCTCCGCTGCTCGTCTGTGCCAAAGGTGAGGATCGGGAGCGTGACCGCGCTCGTGTGCACCGCGACCGTGACGCCGACCCCGGCGTCCGCCCGCGACAGCTCTTCGAGCACGACGATGTACGACAAGAAGTCCGCGCCCGCGCCTCCGTACTCCTCGGGGATACAGACGCCCAGCAGCCCGAGATCCGCGAGCTTCCCGAGCAGCTCACGCGGGAAGCCGTGCTGCCGGTCCCACTCCCCAGCATTCGGCGCGATCTCGGCCTCTCCGAAGTCCCGCGCCAGCGCCTGGATCTCGCGCTGGTCCGCCGAGAGGTCGAACACCATCAGGGCCGCGAGTATAGTCGGGGCCGGTTTGCCCTCCGGAACCGCTCACGCGACGCTGCCGTGGCGCTGGTACTCCGACCCGGAGACGCTGCCACAGGAGCAAGAGCGGATCTTCCGCCGCGCCTGGCAGTACGTCGGGCCGGGCGAGCACGCGGCGCTTCCGGGCGAGTACTTCACCAGCCGCATCGGCGACGTCCCCGTGCTGGTCGCCCGAGGCCGCGACGAGCGCCTGCGCGCGTTCCTGAACGTCTGCCGCCACCGCGGCGCGGTCCTCGTCGAGGGACGCGGGCGCCGCGAGACCCTGCAGTGCCACTACCACGCCTGGACGTACGACCTCGACGGCCACCTCCGGACGGCGCCTCGCGCCGACCGCGAGCCCGGGCTCGAGACCGAGGGGATCTGCCTGCTCGAGCTGCCGGTCGAGGCCTGGGGGCCGCTCGTCTTCGTCAATCCGGATTCGGACGCAGCGCCGTTGGCCGAGACGCTCGGGCCGGTGCCGGACCACCTCGCTGCCGGCGGGATCGGCGTGGAGCAGCTGCGCTTCCGCCGCCGGACCGACCTCGAGGTCGCGTGCAACTGGAAGATCGCCGTCGAGAACTACCTCGAGTGCTACCACTGCGCGATCGCGCACCCGGGCTTCAGCGCCGTCGTCGACGTGCGGCCCGACGCGTACCGGCTGGAGACCTACGCGCTGAGCTCGAGCCAGTTCGGGCCGACGAAAGGGGACGCTGGCCCGGTCGAAGGCCAGTTCCACTGGCTCTGGCCGGTGACGAAGCTCTACGCGCTCCCGGGCCCGCAGAACCTCGTCGCCGGACCGCTCGTCCCGGTGGGCCCCGACCGGACGGCAGGCTGGTTCGACTACTACTTCGCCGAGGACGTCTCGGACGAGCAGGCGGAGGAGCTGATCGCGTTCGACGACCAGGTCGGCCTCGAGGACCGGCAGCTGGTGGAGTCGGTGCAGCGCGGCGTCGGCTCGGGCCTCCTCGAGAGCGGCCGCCTGCTGCCGCAGAGCGAGCGGCTGCTTGCCCATTTCCAGGAGCTCGTCCGGGAGGCGCTGGCGTGAGGCTCGCAGGCGCCCTCGTATCGCTGGCCGCGATCGCCTTCCTCGCCGGCTGTGGCTCCGGTTCGCCCTCGGCGGAGAGCGTCGTCCGAGCCTGGAGCGCCGCCCTCAACCAGGACGACAACAACACCGCAGCCAGCCTCTTCGCGCAAGGAGCGGAGGTCGTCCAGAACGGGCATGTCCTGACGCTGCGCAACCGGCACCAAGCGGTCGCCTGGAACAGCGCGCTCCCGTGCTCCGGCAAGATCGTCTCGATCCACACGCGCGGCCAGACCGCGACCGCGACCTTCGTGCTCGGCGACCGCCGTCACAGCCAGTGCGACGGGCCCGGCCAGGAGGCGACGGCGATCTTCAAGGTCGTCCACGGGAAGATCGTGCTCTGGCACCAGACCAACGCGAAAGGCCCTACCGGACCCACGGTCTAGGCGGCGGCGAGCTCCCGGCGGATCTCGCGCAAGGCGCGTTCGCGGAGCGTGAACGCTTCCACCACATCCGGATCGAACTGCTGTCCCGCCTCCGCCAGGATCTCGTGCCGCGCGTCCTCCCACCCGAGCGCACCGCGGTATGGCCGATCGCTCGTCATCGCGTCGAGCGCGTCCGCGACCGCGAACACGCGCGCGGCCATCGGGATCGCGGTCCCCGCGCTCCCGTCGGGGTAGCCGTGCCCGTCCCAGCGCTCGTGGTGCGAGCGCACCACCTCGAGCCCGCCGCCCTGCAGCAGCGTGACATCGCTCAGCATCTGCTCCCCGAGCACCGTGTGCGTCTGCATCACGCGCCGTTCCGGAGTCGTCAGCGGGCCCGGCTTCTGGAGGATGCTGTCCGGGATCCCGATCTTGCCGATGTCGTGGAGCACGAAGCCGTAGGCGACGCTCTCGTCGTCCGCGAGGGCCGGAGCCACGATTCGGGCGAGCTCGGCCGCGTAGCGGTGGACGCGCTGCGAGTGCTCGCCGGTGCGTGTGTCCTTGGAATCGAGCGCGCTCGCCAGCGCGCTCACGGTCTCGCGGTACGCGCTTTCGAGCAGCCGCCGCTGGCCGCGCTCGAGCTCCAGAAGGTGCCGCAGGTCACGGGCGTAGAGAAGCAGCTGCTCGTCCGGAAGCCGCTTCCCCGTGGCGCGGTACGGCGTGCCGTGCAATCCGCCCGCCAGGCGTTCGACCACCGCGAGCAGCTCGAGCGGGCTGAACGGCTTCAGCATGAAGGCATCCGCACCGACCTCGCTCGCGATCGTCTCGTTCGCCTGGTCGGAGCCGGTCAGCAGCACGATCGGGATGTCGCGCGTCGTGGGCGACCCCTTGAGGACGGCGCAGAACGACACGCCGTTCTGTCCCGGCATGCTCACGTCGAGCACGATCGCGTCGGGACTCGATTGGATGATCCGCTGCCGAGCCTCGTCGGCATCGGCGGCCTCGTCCACGTCGACGTCGACCGCTTCGAAAGTCGTTCGAAGCAGTGCCCGCAGACCATCGTCGTCGTCTACGACCAAGAGGCGGACGGCGCGTCCTCCTTTCCGGTGCGGGCTCAGCTCGGGTCTGAGCTAAGTGTTGTTCCTAATAGATGTAGAAACCCGCACCAGACTTGCGGCCTAATCTGCCTTCAGTCACCAGTTCTTTCAGCAGCGGGCACGGCGCGTAGCGCTCGTCACCGAGCCCGTCGCGCAGAACTTCCATGATCGCGACGCAGGTATCCAGGCCGATCAGGTCGGCCAGGGCGAGCGGTCCGAGCGGATGATTGAAGCCGAGCTTGGCGATCGTGTCGATCGCCTCGGCCTCGGCCACACCGTCGTGGAGCGCCCAGACGGCCTCGTTGATGAACGGCATCAGGATCCGGTTCGAGACGAAGCCTGGGAAGTCGTTCGCGACCGCGGGAGTCTTGCCGAGCTCGCGGCCGAGATCGGTGATCGCCTCGGCAGTCTCGTCGGAGGTCTCGCGCCCGCGCACGATCTCGACCAGCTGCAGCACGGGCACGGGGTTGAAGAAGTGCATGCCGATGACGAGCTCCGGGCGGCTCGTCGCAGCGGCGAGCGTGGAGATCGGAATCGACGAGGTGTTGGAGGCGAGAACCGCCTCGGGCGGGAGAATCTGGTCGGCTCGCCGGAAAACGTCCTCCTTGACGGCCGCGTCCTCGACGACCGCCTCGATCATCAGGTCGGCCGGGACGAGATCCTCGACCGGCTCGACCCGGCTCAGTACCTCGTCGGGGTCAGGCCCGCCCTTCTCGGCGAGCTTTCCGAGGCTCTTGCGCATGACCTCGAGCCCGCGGTCGACGGCTCCGGGAGCCGCGTCGTGCAACGAAACGCGCCTGCCTGAAGCGGCGACGACCTGTGCAATTCCGCCGCCCATCTGGCCGGCGCCCACCACCAGCACGTGTTCGAACCGCACGCGCGGAGGCTATCGCCTAGTCGAGCCTGCGCACTTCGAACAGCACGAGCAGGCCCCATGCGGCTCCGATGACCACGCCCACGTCCCGCGAATGTCCGACATCCAGGGCCGACAGCGCGCCCCACGCGACCAGATAGCCCCAGCCTGCGGCCTCCAGTGCAAGACCGGGCTCGCGCTCGTCTACGTGCGTACTCCCGCTCGATGCGCTCGGCCGCCCCTCCCCTTACGGGGCAGGGAACGAGCCTCCTCCTAGAGCACCTGAGCCACGGTTCAGACCTCGATGAGCAGGGCGTCGCCCTGCCCGCCGCCCGAGCAGATCGCCGCGAGCCCGAGCCCGCCGCCGTTGCGGTGCAGCTCGTGGATCATCGTCGCGAGGATCCGCGCGCCGGAGGCGCCGATCGGATGGCCGAGCGCAACCGCACCGCCGTTCACGTTCACGCGCTCAGGGTCGGCGCCGAGCATCTCGACCGAGTTGAGCGCGACCGACGAAAACGCCTCGTTGATCTCGACGCGCTCGACGTCGTCGATCGTCTTGCCCGCCTTCTGGAGCGCGATCGCTCCGGCCTTGGCGGGAGTGCGGGCGAGGTAGGCGAACTCGTCGGCGACGTAACCCTGCGAGACGACCGTCGCGAGCACGTCGAGGCCGCGGCGCTTCGCGAACTCCTCGCTCGTGACGACGAGCGCCCCCGCGCCGTCGTTGACTCCGGGCGCGTTTCCCGCGGTCGTCGTCCCCTCGGGATCGAACACCGGCTTCAGCTGCGCGAGCTTCTCGATCGACGTGTCGCGGCGAGGCCCCTCGTCGACGGCGAAATCGCCGACCGGGACGATCTCGTCCTGGAAGCGACCCTCGTCGATCGCCTTCACCGCGCGCTCGTGCGAGCGCAGAGCCCAGCGATCCTGGTCCTCCCGCGGGATCCCGAGCTCACGCGAGACGAACGAGGCCTGCTCGACCATGTGCCGGTTGTCGAAGGACGAGGTGAGGCCGTCGTGGGTCATCAGGTCGATCAGCGTCCCGTCTCCGAGCTTGTAGCCGAAGCGCGCCTTCTTGAGCACGTAGGGCGCGTTCGTCATCGACTCCATCCCGCCCGCGACGACGACCTGGGCGTCGCCGGCGCGAATCATCTGGTCGGCGATCTCGACCGCGCGGACCGAGGACGCGCAGACCTTGTTGATCGTGTCCGAGGGGAGATCGATCGGCAGGCCCGCGCCGATCGTCGCCTGACGCGAAGGCGCCTGGCCGGCGCCGCCCTGCAGCACCTGGCCCATGATCGCGTACTCGACCTCCTCGTTCTCGACGCCTGCGCGGTCGAGCGCTGCGCGGATGGCGATCGCGCCGAGCTCCGTGGCCTCGTAGCCGGCCAGCGCGCCGCCGAGCCTTCCAAAGGGCGTTCGGACTGCGGAGACGAACACCGATCTCGACATGCCAACCAGGGTAACCACTTGACGGGAGCGCGCAGCGGCGCCTACTCTGAGCGAGATGACTTCCGTTTCGCTCAACTGGGGCTGGGCCTGGCGCTACGAGCGGAGCGGGAGCGTCGCCTGACCTGACCTAGACGCATCCGTTCCGCTCGAGACCTTCCGCACGGAGGGTCTTTTTGTTTGCCATGAACGCACTCACCGTCATCTCAACCGATCTCCTCACCCCCCTCGGGGCATACCTCCGCCTCCGCGAAAGTCGGCGGGCGAGCTTCCTGCTCGAGTCCGTGGAGCGCGGACGGCTCGGCCGGCACTCGTTCGTCGGCTCGGGCTCCCGGCTCGTCGATCTCGCGGAGGCGGAGCAGCTAGCGCTTACTGTTCCGGTCGTCGGGTACGTCGGCTACGACCACGCGGCGACGCTCGAGCCCACTGTGCAGCTCCCGGACGCAGGCCGCGGGCTTCCGGAGAGCCGCTTCGTGGTCGCCGAGACGCTCGTCCGGTTCGACCACGGGCTCGGGATGGCCGAGGTGCTCGCAGGCGACCCGCTCGAGGTGGCGGATCTGCTGGAGGGGCCGCTGCCCGAGACGAAGCGCGGCGGCGACCGATTGGCCGGGTCGACGCGCCGCCTCCCCTCGCGCCACCAGTACGAGCGCGCCGTCGTCAAGGCGAAGGAGCACATCCGGGCCGGCGACGCGTTCCAGATCGTCCTCTCCCAGCGTGCCGAAAGGCCGACCTCGGCGAGCGCGCTCGAGCTCTACAGGTCTCTGCGTAGGGTCAACCCCTCTCCCTACCTCTTCCTGCTCGAGCTCGACGGGCTCGCCCTGGTCGGCTCCTCGCCCGAGACGCTGGTCAAAGCGGAGGGCCGCCAAGCCTCGCTGAACCCGATCGCCGGCACGACGCGGCCCGGCGACGGCGACGCGGAGCGGCTGCTCGCCTCGGAGAAGGACCGCGCGGAGCACGTGATGCTCGTCGACCTGGGGCGCAACGATCTCTCACGCGTCTGCAGGCCCGGCACCGTTCAGCTGGCGCGCTTCCTCGAGGCGGAACGCTTCTCGCACGTCACCCACCTGGTCTCGGAGGTCGTCGGCGAGCTGCAGGACGGCGTCTCGCACTTCGACCTGCTGCGCGCCTGCTTTCCGGCGGGCACCGTCTCGGGCGCGCCGAAGGTGCGGGCCATGCAGCTGATCTCGGAGCTCGAGGGCTACCGGCGCGGCCCCTACGCGGGCGCGGTGCTTTACGCGCTCCCGGGCGAGGCGCTCGACGCGTGCATCGCGATCCGGACGATCGTCCTCGACGACGGCGTCGCGCTGCTGCAGGCGGGCGCAGGGATCGTCGCCGACTCCGACCCGGCGGCCGAGCACGACGAGTGCCTGCACAAGCTGGCCGCGCTGGAGACGGCGATCGAGCTCGCGGAGGCCAGACGGTGATCCTGCTGATCGACAACTACGACTCGTTCACCTACAACCTCGCGCACCTGTTCGGCGAGCTCGGCGCGGAGGTCACGGTGCGGCGGAACGACGCGATCGATCCCGATGAGGCGGAGCGGCTCGCGCCGTCGCACCTCGTCCTCTCCCCCGGTCCAGGCCGGCCGAGCGACGCGGGCGCGTCGGTGGCGATCGTCCAGCGGCTTGCACAGCGCGTGCCGACCCTCGGCGTCTGCCTCGGGCATCAGGCGATCGTCGAGGCCTTCGGCGGCGAGATCGGGCAGGCGAAACGGCTCGTTCACGGCAAGCCGAGCGAGATCAGCCACGACGGCCGCGGGCTCTTCGAGGGACTGCCGCAGCCGTTCGAGGCGGGCCGCTACCACTCGCTCGCCGCGACGCAGATCCCGGACTGCCTCGAGGTCTCGGCGACCTGCACGGACGACGAGGTGATGGCCGTCCGCCACCGCGGGCTGTTCGTTGACGGCGTGCAGTTCCACCCGGAGTCGGTCCTGACGCCGTTGGGCCCTGAGCTCGCCCGCAATTTCCTGGAGCGTGCCGCGTGAACGTTCAGCAGGCTCTCGCGCAGCTCCTCGACGGGCACGACCTCTCGCGCGACGCGGCGCGCGCGGTGATGAACGAGATCATGGGCGGCGAGGCGACCCCCGCCCAGATCGGCGGCTTCCTCGTGGCGCTGCGACTGAAGGGCGAGACCGCGGACGAGATCGCCGGCTGCGCTGAGGCGATGCGGGAGCACGTTCTCGCGGTGCGCCCGGCGCGCGACGACCTCGTCGACACCGCCGGCACGGGCGGCGACGGGGCGAGCACGATCAACATCTCGACCGCCGCCGCGCTAGTGGCTGCTGCCGCGGGCGCGGGCGTCGCCAAGCACGGCAACCGCGCCGTCTCGTCGGCGTCGGGCTCTGCCGATGTGCTCGAGGCGCTCGGCTTCCGGCTCGAGCTGCCGCCGGCGCGGATCGAGCGCTCGATCGACGAGCTCGGCTTCGGATTCCTGTTCGCGCCGACGCACCACCCGGCGATGCGTCACGCGGCTCCTGTCCGGCGGGAGCTGGCGACGCGCACTGTTTTCAACGTCCTCGGGCCGCTGACGAACCCGGCCGGCGCACGCGCGCAGGTCGTCGGCGTCTACGCGCCGACGCTGGTGCGGACGATCGCCGAAGTGCTCGCGCAGCTCGGCGCGCGCCGTGCCTTCGTCGTCCACGGCGCGGGCGGGATCGACGAGCTCTCGCCGGCGGGCCCCAACCTCGTCTGCGAAGTCGCGGACGGCGGGGTGCGCGAGCGCGAGATCGACCCGCTCGAGCTCGGCGTTGGCCGCTGCGATCCGGACGAGCTGCGCGGCGGCAGCCCCGAGGAGAACGCGGCCGCGATTCGCGCGGTCTTCGAAGGCGAGAACGGAGGACGCCGCTCGGCGGTCCTGCTCAACGCTGCTGGCGCGATCGCTGCGGTCGGCCACGCGCACGACCTCCGCGAAGGGCTCGGCCTCGCAAAGGACGCGCTGGACTCGGGAGCCGCCGCGACGCGGCTCGAGGAGCTGATCCGCTTCTCCCAGGCTGCGGAGGTCCCGGCGTAATGGGACGGTTCCGCGACGCGCTCGCCGGGCCAGGCTTGGCCGCGATCGCCGAGGTCAAGCGCCGCTCGCCTTCTGCCGGCGACCTCAGGCCGAACGCCGACCCGGCACGGCTTGCGGCGCACTTCGAGGGCGCGGGTGCGGCGGCCGTCTCCATTCTCGTCGACGAACGCTTCGGCGGCACCACCGCGGATCTGGCCGCCGCGCGATCCGCGACCAGCCTGCCGCTGCTCGCGAAGGGCTTCTTCTCCAGGGCGGACGAACTGGCGGAGCTCCGCCACAGCGGGGCGGACGCCGTGCTCCTGCTCTTGCGAGACCTCGACGACGCCTGCGTTCGAGATCTCATGGAACGCGCGGCGGAGCTCGGCCTGGACACGCTCGTCGAGGCGCACGACGCGGAGGAGCTCGAGCGCGCGGTCCGGCTCGACGCGCCGGTGATCGGCGTCAACGCACGGAATCTCGACACCTTCGAGATCGACCGCCGGGCGCAACTCGCCCTCGTCGAGCAAGTCCCGCGCGACCGAGTCGTGGTCGCCGAGAGCGGCATCGGCTCGCGAGCGCAGGGCGCCGAGGCGGAGCTCACCGGCGCCGACGCGATCCTCGTCGGCTCGGCCCTGATGCGCGCGACCGACCCGGCCGCAAAGCTCGCCGAGCTGATCTCGCGCCCGCTCGTCAAGGTCTGCGGACTGACCCGCGAGGAAGACGTAGCGGCCGCTGCGGAAGCCGGAGCGGATCTCGCCGGCTTTGTCCTCGCTCGAGAGACGCCTCGTCGTGCTGCGGGGGTATTGGCCGTCCCCGACACGATGCTCTCGGTCGCCGTGCACGTGGGCGAGATCGGGGAGGAGGCCGACCTCGTCCAGCTCTACGGGCGCGAGAACGGCCACCGGGCTCGCGACGGCGTCCTGCTTCGCAAAGGCCGCAAGGTGGCGCGCGTCGTCGACCGGCCGTGGCAAGAGGAGGACCCGACGCACCTCGAGCGTGCTCGCGAGGCCGAGGGCCGGGTCGTGCTCGCCGGGGGCCTCTCGCCCGAGAACGTCCAGGAGGCGATCGCGGCAGTGCAACCCTGGGCGGTCGACGCGAGCTCGAGCCTCGAGACCGAGCCGGGAATCAAGGATCACGCGCGCGTGCGCGCGTACGTGGAGGCAGCTCGATGCAGTGGCCCTCGCGTTCCTGGGGCGTCGCCGGCGGTGCGGGGCCGGAGGGCACAGTGCTAAGCGGCACGGGCCCGGAGAGCCCCGTGCCGACTGCGGCGTCAGGCGGCGGCGGAGCCGGGCTCCGCCCGGCGGGAGCCGACGCCGGCCAGGGGCGCGAGGGGACCTACGGCGAGTACGGTGGACGCTTCGTCCCCGAGACGCTGATCCCCGCGCTGGACGAGCTCGAGGCCGGCTGGCGCGAGGCCAAAGACGACGACTCGTTCAACGACGAGCTCGACCGCCTCGGGCGTGACTACGGCGGCCGACCCACGCCGCTCACGCTGGCCGAGCGGTTCGCGCCGGGCAAGCGGGTCTACCTGAAGCGCGAGGACCTCCTCCACACCGGCGCGCACAAGCTCAACAACGCGCTCGGCCAGGCGCTGCTCGCGCGGCGGCTGGGCAAGCAACGGATCGTCGCGGAGACGGGCGCGGGCCAGCATGGGGTCGCAACAGCAACGGTCTGCGCGCGTTTCGGCTTCGAGTGCGTCATCTACATGGGCGCCGAGGACATGCGCCGCCAGCGGCCGAACGTCGAGCGCATGCGGCTGCTCGGCGCCGAGGTGCGGCCCGTCGAGTTCGGCACCCGGACGCTCAAGGAGGCAACCAGCGAGGCGATCCGCGACTGGATCGCGACCGTCGAGACGACCCATTACCTGATCGGCTCGTGCGTCGGACCGCATCCGTACCCGGAGATCGTGCGCGAGCTGCAAGCGGTGATCGGGCGCGAGGCGCGGGAGCAGATCCTCCAGGCCGAGGGCCGCCTCCCCGAGGTCGCGGTGGCGTGCGTCGGCGGCGGCTCGAACGCGATCGGGCTCTTCTCAGGGTTCCTCGCCGACGATGTCCGCCTCGTCGGCGTCGAGGCCGGCGGCGCCGCGAGCCTCGGCACCGGGCGGACGGCGGTGCTGCACGGCTCGCGCTCGTCCGTGCTGGCAGACGAGGATGGCCAGGTGCTCGACGCCGAGTCGATCTCCGCCGGTCTCGACTATCCGGGCTCCGGGCCCGAGCACGCGTTCCTGCGCGACAGCGGCCGCGCCGAGTACGCCACGGCGACCGACGACGAAGCCCTCGCCGCTTTCAGGCGCCTCGCCAGCACCGAGGGGATCCTGCCGGCCCTCGAGCCCGCCCACGCGTTGGCCCGCATCGCCGAGCTCGACGAGGAGCTCGTGCTTCTCTGCCTGTCCGGCCGCGGCGACAAGGACCTGGAGGAGGTCCTCTCGCGGTGAGCGTCCACGATTTCGAGCCGACCACGTTCCACCTCTCGATCGGCTCGCACGAGCCCGTCCTTCGAGTCGCGAGCGGCGACACGATCCGCACCTGGTGCGTCGACTCGAGCGGCTACGACCGCAACCAGGAGGACCTCACCGACGGGGGCAACCCGATGACCGGTCCGTTCTACGTCGATGGCGCGGAGTCCGGCGACACCCTCGCCGTCCGCTTCGACCGAATCACGCCCAATCGCACGCGCGGCGTCACGGGGGCGCGCATCGCACCGAACGTCCTCAATCCGGACTTCATCCCCGAGTACGGCTACGTCGACCAGCGGGACGTCTGGTGGACGCTCGACCTCGATCGCGGTACCGCGCGTCTCGAAGAGCCTCCCGAAGGGCTAACCGGCCTCGGCGAGCTGCAGCTGGAGCCGTTCTCCGGCTGCTTCGGTGTCGCGCCCGACCGCGGCCAGGCGATCTCGACGGCGACCTCGGGGCCGCACGGCGGCAACATGGATTACCGCGGCTTCCGCGAGGGCGTCACCGTCTACTTCCCGGTTGCGGTCGAGGGCGCGCTCTTCCACATCGGCGACGGTCACGCGCTCCAGGGCGACGGCGAGATCGTCGGGACCGGGATCGAGGTCTCGATGGACGTCGAGTTCACGCTCGAGGTCGTCAAGGGCAAGCGGATCCGCTGGCCGCGCGCCGACGACGGCACGTTCGTCATGGCGGTCGGCAACGCGCGGCCGCTCGACCAGGCCGTCCAGCACGCGACCACCGAGCTCGTCGCGCTCCTGCACGAGGACTACAGCCTCGATTATCCCGCCGCGTCGACCCTGCTCGGCCAATGCATCCGTTACGACGTCGGCAACGTCTTCGATCCCGCCTACACGATCGTGGCAAAGATCGAAAAGGCGCTGCTGGAGAGACTCTGAGCGCGCTCGTCATCTACCTGATGTGCGGACCCGATACCCCGGAGCTCGCCGAAGCTGCGGCCGAGGGCGGGGCCGACCTCCTCGAGCTCGGCTTCCCGTTCTCCGATCCGCTGGCCGACGGGCCGGTGATCCGCCGCGCGGCCGAGCGGGCGCTTGCGCAGGGCATGCGTACCGGCGCGTGTCTCGAGACGCTCGCGGCCACGCGGGCGCGGCTGCCCGAGATGCCGCTCGTGCCGATGACCTACTCGTCGCTGCTCGAGGCCTACGGCTGGGAACGCTTCGCCGACGACGCGCGGGCCGCGGGCGCGACGAGCCTGATCATCGTCGACCTGCCCGCGGACGAGCGGGCGGACTTGCGCAGGATCCAGCTCGTGGCGCCTACGTCGACCGACAAGCGCATCCGCCTCGCCGCGGAACGCACCGACGGTTGGCTCTACCTCGTAACCCTGACCGGGACGACCGGCGCGCGCGACGGGCTCTCCCCCGCGCTGGCAGGGCTCGTCGAGCGAGCGAGGACGGCGACGAAGCTGCCGCTGTACGCCGGCTTCGGGATCTCCACTCCCGAGCAGGCCCGCGCTGCCGCGGAGCTCGCGGACGGCGTCGTGGTCGGCACCAGCGCGCTGGAAGCCGCCGAGCAGGGCCCGGCCGCGCTCAGGGACTACGTCAAGTCCCTCCGCACCGCTCTGGACGCTGCAGCCGTTCCCGCCTAGTGGCGAAAGTCTTTGTCGACGGGCGCAACGTCCAGCGCTCGCAGTGGCCGAACCTCTCCGACGAGGAGCTTGTCGAGCGCTGCCGCGACTGGGCCGAGCGCCACGGCCACGAGGTCGTCCTCGTCTTCGACGGCGAAGCTCCCGCCGGCGCAATCGGCTCGGGTGCGGAGAGCGCTGACGACTGGCTGATCCGCGAGGTTCCGAAGCATCCGGGCGCTTGGCTCGTCACGTCCGACCGTGCACTTCGCGACGCGGCGGCCGCGAACGCCGAACGCATCATCGGCGGCGGAGGGTTCCTCCGCGAGCTCCTAAGGCATCGCTAGCGATGCCGACCTCAGGACGCGCCGGCTCTGCCGGTGCGTTCCGTCTGAGTCGGCCGGCCGACACGAGGGTCTCTCAAAGAGACGCCGGAAATAAAACGTGCGCACTTTCCGAACTTCGTCTTTCGGACCCCTTGAACTCGGACCTGCCGGGCTCTAGTTTCCCCGTTGCACCGAGCAAGGGACGCGAGTAGGACGAAGCCGTACCCGAGGGCACTAGGCGGAAGCCGAAGGTCAACGGAGACGGGGGACGAAAGCGCACCCGGCTCGGTGAACTTCTTTGGTCCGGCCTAGCTAGTAGCCCTTGCCAGTGGACGTGCTGCCGGTGCCGGTCTCGCCGCCGCCGGTCATGCCCCCGCTGCCGCCGCCGGTGAGCGCGCCGGCCATGCCCCTGCCCTTGTGGTACTTGCAGTAGAACGAGATCACACCCGACTTCGGGATCGTGACGCTCACCTTCGCGTCCTCGCCGGCCTCGAGGTCCTTGTCGATCCCCTGTGAGTCGATCGTGAAGTTGTGCTCGACCGAGCCCTCGTTCTTGAGCTCGAGCGTGACGTTAGAGCCCGGCTTGCCCTTCAGCACCGTCGGCTCGAAGTAGTAGTCGTCGAGCTCGACCTCGGCCTCGCTGCTCACCGACTTCGTGCCGTGATTGTTCGCCGGGACGCCCGCGACGGTGGTCTTCCCGCCTCCGCCGCTGCTCTCGGTGCTGTTCGACTTCGACTTGCCGCCGTATCCACCGCAGCCCGTTGCCAGCAGGACGACGGCCATGGCCAAGAGCGCTTGCCTCACGACAAGAACTACGCGCCTGGCACCCAGATGGATTTCGAGGAGGCCAAGGTGGCGAAATGCAAGACCTGACCCCGTCTCTTCGCTGGATTCTCCTGCTTCGGCGACAATTTCGACGTGCTCCGCAACGGGCTTCGCCACGTCCGATTCATCGGCGGCGGCAGTGGCAGCGGTAAGTCCACCGTCGCGCGTCGGCTCGCCGCCAAGCACGGGTTTCGTCTGTACCTCAGCGAGCGCTTTTCCGAATACGCCGCTCGCACGACACCTGACGACGCTCCGCTCCTGCACGCCTTCATCGCGAGGGACACGGACGAGAGATGGCTCAATCGCCCCCCGGACGTCATGCGCGACACGTTTCACGGCTTCCAGGGCGAGGGCTTCCAGCTCGTCATCGACGACCTCCTGGCGCTGCCGTCATCGCCGCCCGTGCTCGTGGAGGGATTCACGCTCCTGCCCCGCCTCGTGGCACCACTTCTGACTCGCCGGAACCAGGCGGTCTGGCTCATAGCGACGCCCGAGTTCCGCCGCGCGGCCTTCGACAGTCGTGGCTCGACGTACGACATTCCCGGGAAGACAAGTGATCCCGAGCGCGCGTTGGCGAACTTGCTCGAACGCGATCGCCTCTTCAGCGAAGACGTGACACGCGAGGCCTCCGCTTTCCGACTGCCGGTCATCCACGTCGAGCTCGGAACGAGCGTCGATCAGTTGGCCTCGGGCGTTTCCGAGGCTCTCGGGCTCAAAGATCTCTCCTAGCTCAGCGCGGCTGCGGAACGATCCGGATGTACGGCTTCGGCGACTCCCACTCGCCGAAGGTCTCCTTCGCCTCGTCGTTCGAGACCGAGCCCGCGATGATCACGTCTTCGCCCTGCTGCCAGTTGACCGGCGTCGCGACCTTGTGCTTCGCGGTCAGCTGGAGCGAGTCGATCACGCGCAGCACCTCGTCGAAGTTGCGCCCTGTCGTCATCGGATAGACGAGGATCAGCTTGACCTTCTTGTCCGGCCCGATCACGAAGACGTTGCGCACCGTCTGGTTGTCGGCGGGTGTGCGGTCCTTCGGGTCACCCGAGACCTCGTTCGCCAGCATCCCGTAGAGCTTCGAGACCTCGAAGTTGCTGTCACCGATGATCGGATAGTTGGGCGCCTGGCCCTGCGTCTCCTCGATGTCCTTCGCCCAGCCCACGTGGTCGCCGGTCGGGTCGACCGAGAGGCCGATGATCTTCACACCACGCTTGTCGAACTCAGGCTTGATCTTCGCCATGTAGCCGAGCTCGGTGGTGCACACCGGGGTGAAGTCCTTCGGGTGCGAGAACAGAACCGCCCAGGAATCGCCGATCCAGTCGTGAAAACCGATCGACCCCTCGGTCGTCTCCGCCTGGAAGTCGGGCGCGGTGTCGCCAATCTGCAAGGCCATGTGAACCTCCTTCGAATGCTCTCCGGATGATCTTCTCACGAACGCCGTTGTGGTCCAGAATCTTCCCGTGAGGAGGGTCGCAAGCGCGTGCGCCGGCGCGCTGCTCTGGGTCGCCTCGGTGGCGCTCTACGCTGCCGACGGCTTTGGGCTGGCCGTGGGCCTGCTCTGGCTGTTCGGACTCGCGCTCGTCGGGACGGCGCTTTACGAGCGGATTGCCCGCCCGGCGAGGATCGACCTCCTCGCGCCGCTGCTCCTGATGGCGGCCTTCGCGCCGCTCTATCTGATCCGCGTCGCCTCACTGCCGGTGCAGGTCAACTCGGACGAGGTCGCGATCATGCTCTACGCCAAGAAGTACGCGGCGATGGCGAACCCGGACATGTTCGGGCTGAGCGAGTACTTCGGACACCCCGTGGCCCTGTTCGTCGTCTGGGGGAAGCTCGGGAACCTCTTCGGCGGGGTGACGCTCGACCACATGCGCCTCCTGCACGCGCTCGCCGGGCTGCTGACGATCGGGCTCTCGTACGCGCTCTTCCGGCAGCTGCTCTCGGCCCCGTGGGCGGTCGTCGCGTCGGCCGTGTTCGGGGTCAACCACGCGTTCCTGATGATCAGCCGAATGGCGATGCGAGAGAACACGCCGGTCCTGTTCGAGGTCGCAGCACTGGCGCTGCTGCTCTTCGGGCTGCGGCGGCGCAACCTCTTCGCGACCTTCTGCGGCGGCGCCCTCGCGGGCATCGGCTACCACGTGCACTTCCCCGGCCGGATGATCTTCCCCGTCTGGCTCGTGTTCCTCGTCGTTCTGGCCGTCGTCTACCGGAGCTCGCTCGGCTTTCGCCGGCTCGGCCGGCTCGGGGGCGTCGCGGCGGCGGGCTTCGTCCTCGTCGCCGCCCCGTACGTGGTCGCGTACCTGAAGGCGCCCGCAGACCTGACGCACCACCAGCGGGAGGCGCTGCTCCTGACCCGCGACGGACGAGAACTGCAGAAGAACTGGGTCTTCGCCGACAGCATCGGCGAGGGGATCGAGAAGAACATCGTCTGGGGCCTGACCGCGTTCAACACCGACCGCGTCGACGAGGCCTTCATCTACCCGAACTTCGGCCACGGCATCGTCGATCCGCTCACCGGCGCGTTGCTCTGGCTCGGCGCGCTGACGGTGCTGCTGCGCGCGATCTTCCGGCGAGGACCTCCGTGGAGCATCTTCCCGCTCGTCGGCTTCCTCCTGCTCTGGCTCGTCTTCGCGTTCCTCGTCGGACAGGCGCCGGACTACCCGCGCATGCTCGTGATCCTGCCGTTCGTCGCACTCCTCGTCACGGAGGCGATCCGCCTGCTCGCCGGAGCCGCCGCCCGCGTCGTGGCGGCGCCGCGCCTCCGCCGTGTCGCGCCCGCGGCTGTCGCCGCTGCCACGCTGCTCGCGATCGGCACCTGGAACGGCTTCATCGGGTGGGACTTCATCGACACCGGCCAGCTCTACGGCGACGACATCGGCGGCACCGGCCGCTTCGTCCAGTCGCACAGTGGGATTCCGGGCGAGCGGTTCTACATCTCGGCCGACCAGGGCTCGCTGGCGTACTACGTCTGGGGCACGCCGGGCATCTGGAGGGAGCGCCTGCAGATGTTCACGCGCGACGACAGCCAGGTCGGAGGGGTGGTCGAGCCGAGCCTGCTGCCGCGGTTCAACGTCGACCCGCCCTTCGTTATCTTCATGCGCGCGGAGCTCTGGAACCACGTGAAAGACGACTTCGAGCGGCGATACCGTCACGTCGGCGTGCACGAGATCACGCCTGACGGGCTGCACCTCGCGGTGGGCGTGCGCCGCGCATGAGACCGATCGTCGGCATCACGACCGACATCCAGCTGGCCGCATTCGGCGCCTGGGAGGAGGAGTCTGCGCTCGTTCCGACGGATTACGTGCGCGCGGTCGAGCGCGCCGGCGGTCGGGCGCTGCTGGTGCCGCCGAGCGACGGCGGGATCGAGGAGACGCTGGAGGTGCTCGACGGGATCGTCTTCTCCGGCGGCTCCGACCTCGGTCCCGGCACCTACGGGCACGACCCGCATCCCGAGACGAAGGGCGTGCTCGAGGAGCGCGACCGCGCCGAGCTGGCCTTGATCCACGCGGCGCTCGAGCGCGACATGCCGGTCCTCGCGGTCTGCCGCGGCAGCCAGATCCTCAACGTCGGGCTCGGAGGCGACCTCGTCCAGCACCTGCCGGACGTCGTCGGGCACGACGAGCACAAGCACACGCCGGGCGAGTACGCCGACCACGACGTCACGCTCGAGCGCGGCACGCGTCTCGGAGCGCTCCTCGGGGACCACGCGCCGGTCAAGTCGCACCACCACCAGGGTTTCGGCCGGATCGGCTCGGGCCTCCGCGAGGCCGCACGCGCCGAGGACGGCACCGTCGAGGCGCTGGAGGACCCAGCGCGCCGCTTTGCGCTCGGCGTCCTCTGGCACCCGGAGGCCGGGGAGGACACGCGCCTCTTCGAAGCGTTCGTCGAGGAGGCCCGCCGCTACCGAAGAGAGCGGCGGGCCTCCTCATCGTCGTAGCTCGCTACTGCGAGAGGTCGATCCCGCTGGTCGAGCCGGTCACGCCGTTGGTCGAGAACGCGTAGTGCACGGTCGGCGGGTTCGGAACCCTCTTGTGGTTGACAGCCGACGTCGCGAGCCTCAGCCCGATGAAGTACGTCCCGGCCGATGAGGCGTTCCACTGGACAGTGAACGTGCCGTTGCCTTGCGCGGCGGTGATGGTCGCGCCCGAGACGACCGCGCAGGACGGGGTGTTGACGGTGCTCCCGGAGCCCTGGCCGAACAGCGTGCTGAAGTTGGCCGTCGTGATCGCCTGCGAGACGACCACCGTGTTCGACCCGGCTGCCGCGTTCACGCGCACCCAGTAGTCGAACGCGGTCGGGTTGACCGACTGGATCCGCCCGTTCCTCACCGTGTACGTGAGCGTGGCGAGCGTCGTCGCCGTGCCCGCGGAGAACTGGCTGCAGGTCGCGCCCGTCCCGGTGATCTGGCTCACCGGCCCCGGCGGGGGCGGAGGTGGCGGTGGTGGGGGTGGTGGCGGTGGTGGAGGTGGTGGTGGTGGTGGTGGTGGCGGCGGCGGCGGCGGAGGCGAGCCGCAGGTCGGGAACTTGAAGCTTCCGATCCGCGTCCGCCAGTTGAACGAGGACGAGCCCGCGGGGTAGTACTCGTTCGTGTACCAGAAGGTGCAGTCGTCCACCGGGTCGACGGTCATGTCGCTGTAGTCGCCCCAGCGGTTGCTCGTGGCGGTCTGGCTACCTGCACCGGGGAAGAGCGTCGCCTCGCCCTGGGCGAGCTGGTTCAGCGGATCGCCCGCGAGGCGTCCGGCGTAGCGAAGCTGCGGCACCGTCGTCGCGCTCGAGGCGCTGAACCCAAGCGCCAGGTCGCCCGAAGCGTCCATGGCCGCGCTGCCCATCCAGCGCCAGGTCGTGTCCGGCTGGTAGGTGCTCTGCTGGTAGACGGTGACCGGCCCGGCCGTGACGCCGCGCAGCTCGAGCCACCGGATGCCGGCCACGCCTCCGGATCCGACCGTGTAGTTGGTCACCAGCGCCTCGTGGTCGCCGAAGTTGCGGTACGCCGCCCTGAACATCATCCGGTCGGCGATCGCGTCGAGGCTCGAGCCGTTCGGCTCGGGCACGCAGGCGCGGGTCGCCGGGCAAAGCTGCGTGAAGCCCGCCGCGGCCGGTGTGGCGAAGAGCGTGAACGTGGAGTTGGACGGCGTCGCGAAATCGACGTGGAAGTGGTAGATGCGGTACGCGCCGCCGTTGGGCCACTCGACGAACGAGTCGGGCGCGCCCGCGGGCGGGAGCGTCGAGCCGTCGAGGTCGGCAGGCAGATAGGTCTCCTCCGAGGAGCCGCCGGTGATACCGGTCGTCACGAAGGTCGCCGCGCTTCCGGCCAGCATCGCGGCGCGGTTGAACGCGAACGGCTGCGGCCCGAGGTAGGCGGTTCCCGACGAGTTGAAGACGTTCATCGACATGTAGTAGGCGTCGGGCCACACGCCGAGATGCGGATAGTCGAAGAAGTTCGAGCCGAGGTGGAAGCCGTAGCGGAACCAGCTCCCGGTCGCGTCGCTCGTCGTCGAGACGGCGATGCACTCATCGGTCGGCACCGAGACACCGGCGAACTGGGTGATGACCCAGCGGTTGGCGAGCTGGTCGTAGAGGACGACCGGGTCGCCGTCGCCGTTGTTTTGGCAGACGCCGCCGAAGCCGCTCCAGAGGGTGGTGATCCCGGCCGGGCCGTAGACCGAGCCTCCCGTCGACTTGTTGAAGACCTGGAAGCCCTCGTTGACGATCTGGACGTACTGCGTGGCCCCTACCTCGCCGTTCGTGTCGGGCGGGGCGCAGTTGCAGCCGACCCCGGGGAAGGGAATCCCGTCGAAGTTGAGCGTCGGCGCAGGCATGCTCGCCGGGGCGAGCGTGTGCTGGACGACCGGGTCGGACGCATTGCGGTGTCGCCCGATCCGCGGATTCGCAGCGGCTTCGCGCTCCGGCAGCGCCTTGAGCGGCAGCGCCGGGATCTCTCTCAGCGCCGGCGAGACGTCGTTCTTGTACGAGTGGCCGACGTAGACGCGGCCGGAGCTACCGGCCATGGCGAGCGGCGCGGAGCCGCTTACGGCGGACGGACCGTTCGTGTGACTCGATCCACCCGCAAAGACGACGGCCGCCTGCACCAGCACGGCCAGGGCAAATAGCGCGGCGACGGCGCCTATCCGCCGCCGTGCCGCGCCTCGAAGAAGAACCTCGGTGAGCTTCCGTCCCCCCATGCCTACCTCCAGATCTCAGTTGTTGACCGCAGCGCGCGACGACTGCGGTGACGGCGGCTGGATTTAACAACAAGACGCCTTCAGGCGCCAGGGTGGGCCTCGTCGTGACGAGGCAGTCCATCGTCAGGAAGTTCTTCCCACGGCGCGCGAGACGCGACGAAGACGTGGAACTCCGGGCGGATCCCCGGGTCGCCGTCGAGCGCCCCGAAGCGGATCGCGATCTCGTCGCCTTCGGGCCACTCGTTGCCGAACAGGCTCGAGCCGCAGACCGAGCAGAAGGCCTTCACGCGCCCGCCGTCCGGCCGGTAGACGCTGATCAGCTCTTCGCCGGCGAGCAGGCGGAAGCCCTCGCGCGGGACGCGCCCCTGGGTTCCGCCGAACGCGCCCGAGTGCTTGCGGCAACGCGAGCAGTGGCAGTGGTTCGCCCAGAGAAACGGCGCCGTGACCTCGAAGCGGACGCGGCCGCAGAGGCACGACCCGCGCAGCGGGTTCTCGGGGCTTGGCGCTTCGGCCATCTCAGTCGGATTCTGCCTGGGCGGACCGCAAGGGGGCAGCTGCGAGCCGGGTCACGGAAGCAAGGGCTTCACCGGCACGTTCAGCTGTAACGGACGGCTCGCAGGTGACGGTGACGCTCTCGGGCAGCGGCCGGTTCGCAGCGATAGCGCACCTGGTGCCGAGCAACGCGCCGGTCGTGCCACTCAAGCTCGACATCGTCGGCACCGAGAACGGGCAGGTCATCTTCAGCGAGCACGTCGTGAAGAAGCGGATGCACCCGCGCAAGACCACCCTGACGTGCTCGGGCACATTCACGCAGACCGACCCGGAAACCGGCCAGCCGATCACGATCACAATCGATGTGATTGGGTTCTTGCCGAGCGGCCGCCGCTAGCACGGCGAACGATCAACGAGTTGAAGCGAGAGGCGCCGTTTGCGGCGCCTCTTCTCGCGGTCCTCAGTGGCAGGCCGTCGACCCGCTATCGGTGAACGTCCCGCCGGCCTCTGGAATGAAATGCCAGGCATAGCTCGCCGCGAGCAGCGTTAGCTCCAGGACTCCGAACGTGTCGTCCTGCCGGACCTCGCTGTTCGCGATCGGCGCTCCGAACGGCCGGAGATCCGCTCCGCCGGTGCCAACGACGAACTCGCGGACGCCGCGAGCGGGGTCGGCAGCTTCGGCTGGCGTTTGCGGGGCGAACCGCTCGTAGTTGTGCTCGTGGCCGTTGAGAAGCAGTTCGACGCCCGCGGCATACATGTCCTGGAGGAGCGCCATCGTCATCGGCGTCCCGCCCTGCGTCACTCGCGAGCTGAACGGCGGGTGGTGCCAGTATGCGAGCGTGCATCGGGCGCCTTCGTGCGCGGCGAGGTCGGCGCGCAACCAGCGCTCCTCCGTCGATCCCGGCCCACAACCACCGATCTCGTCGCAGTTCGAGTTCAGCGAGATGAGATGCCAGGCGCCGATGTCGAAGGAGTAGTAGCCGCGGGAGGGGTCACCGGCAGCCGTCCCCCAGTACGAGAAATATCCCTGCGCGCCGGCCGCGCAGCCGTCGTCGCCGGTCAGCTGGTACTCGTGGTTCCCCGGCGCGGGATAGGTGATCGCCTTCATTCGGCCCCAGCTGGGGTCGTACGAGTAGATGAAGGCCGCCAGCGCGCCGCAGTAGTACTGCAGGTCGCCGAGCGCCAGCACCGCGGTCAGCCCCGCGTTCACGAGCAGGTTCGAGGTCGCGAGCTGATGGCACCGGTGCGCCATGCCACGGCCGTCGTTGAACGCGACGTTGTTCGGATCGCAGGCGATGTCACCGGCCGCTGCGACGACCGGCCCGGCGGGGCGAGGGAGCATGACGCCGACCGTTCGCGACCGGACCAGGGGCCGTAGCGCCACGTTGTCGCGTCCCGCGAGCGCGGCGAAGATCCGGTGGCGGCCCGGCCGCGTCACCCGCGCGTAGCCGACCGTGGTCGTCGAGAACCCGTTCGGGCGCCCGTCGACGTAGATCACCCAGCGACGGGCGCCGTGGAAACGCACGTGCATCTCGACGAGGCGCTGCAGCCCCGTGGCGCTGATGAGCGAGATCGAGCGCCTTCCCGAGGCCGTTGGAGGACCGGGCTCGCCAGAGGCGGTCGCACCCATGATCGTTGCGGCGAGAAGCACCACCGCGAACGTCCGTATTGACCTAGCAGGCGTCGCAGCAGCCCTCGCCGCGCCAGCTCTCTCGACCCTCTTTCAGGGCCACGCCTGCGATCAGCAGGGCAGCCGCAGGGTCGGCCCACGACCAGCCCGCGACCGCGTTCAGCAGCAAGCCGACGAGAAGCGCCACGGACAAATACGCGCACAGCATGTTCTGCGCGCCCTCTTTGACCGTTGCGGACGAGTTCAGCTTTACGCCGACTCGGCGCTTGGCCAGCGCGAGCAGCGGCATCGTCGGAGCCGTGAACGCCGCAAGCCCGATTCCGACCCAGCTCGTTCCCGGGTGGTCTCCGCCGGCGAGGGTGCGGACGGCCTCAACTCCGACGTAGGCGGCGAGGACAAAGAAGCTGACGGCGATCAATTGCTGTGCCCGGCGCTCGGCTGTTCCCGAGTGGAGGCGCCGGCCCGTGAACAGCCAGACGACCGTGAACCCGGCGAAGCTCTCGATGAGGCTGTCGGCTCCAAAGCCGATCAGCGCGATCGAGCCGGCCGCAATCCCGGCGCCGACTGCGATCGCGAATTCGACGAAGTGCCAGGCGATCCCGCTCCAGGCGAGCAGGCGAGCCCGGCGCTGCAGCCTCAGCCGCTCTTCGCCAGGAAGAGGAACGCGATGTTGAGGAACGTGGTGTAGTTCCACTGGACGCTCGCCTCGACGATCTTCGCGTTCCGGGCGGAGGGCACGAGGCCGACCCCCTGGGAGATGAACTCCGTCACGAGCCCGGCGAGGACCATCGTCGCGTAGAAGCTGGCGAGTAGGAAGCCGGCCATCTTCCAGCCGTAGTACTTGCGGTAGATGTCGAGGACGGGGAGCACGATCAGGTCGGCGAAGATGAAGGCGAGCACGCCGCCGAAGCTGATGCCGCCGTTCCAGAGCACCGCCGCCAGGGGCACATTTCCGATCGAGCAAACGAAGGAGACGATCGCGACAGCCGGGCCGATCACGGGCCCCCAGAACTTTGCCAGCGTCGGGTGGTGCTCCAGGAAGAGCGACTGCCACCAGGAGTCGGGCACCCAGGCGGCAAATCCATCACGAAGTAATTCGCGACCGCGGTGAAGCCGCGCGGTGTCCGCAGTCGCTGCCACCAAGAGCCTTCTCCTCCGACCGACATGTCCATCTCGGCGTGACCTTCCATCCTCCCGAGCACGCCGCGATCGGCCTGCTCTCGAGCTTCTTCGACCAGCCTCGTGGTCAGGAAGAGACGAAACGCCAGGGCGAGCAGGACGATCATCAACGGCCCGCCCACGAACTCGCCGAGGGTGAACTGCCAGCCGAGAAGCAGCGCCATGATGATCCCGAGCTCGCTCACCAGATTGGTCGAGGCGAACTGGAAAGCCATCGCAGCGGTGAAGTCCGCCCCTCTGCGGAAGAGCGAGCGGGCGAGGGCGACGGCGGCATACGAGCAGGACGAGGAGGCGGCGCCGAGACCGGTGGCAACGGCCAGCGTGCGCGGCGAGTCGTCGGGGAGTAGTCGGCGCATCTCGTCCTTCGAGACGACGGCCTGGACGATCCCGGAGAGCGTGAAGCCGAGGATCAGCGCCCACAGAATCTCCCAGAACATGCCGAAGGCGAACGAGAGCGCATCGCCCAAGCTGCCAAACACGTCGACCGCGAGCGGGACCGTCAGCAGCGCTTCTACGCTCGACCTCCACAGCCGTCCTCGAGGCCCCAGATAGCAGCGATCTCAGCGGCCGAATAGCGGCGCTCGACGATGAACTTCTTCGCTTGGCCCGCGAAGGCAGACCACCGCCAGCACCGACAGCAGCACGGGCCATGCTCCTTCGATAGCCGCACGGCCCGGCTGTAGAGTCGCGCCTCCGACCGGCTCAGGTGCGTGATCCGGTCGTAACCGATCAGTCTCCTCGCGAGGCGGACCGAGACGTCATACGGATCGGTCGGCACAAGCGGATCACCTCGATAGCTCTTCAAGCCGCTGAGCTGCTGCTCGTAGTGAGCCAAGTTCATCGTTGTGCAGCAGGCTCCTTGCAGCCGTGCTGACGAGGGAAGCGTCGCGAGAGACGAGGCCTGCAGCCCGCACTGATTCGAGTGCCGGTCGCGCAGGACCGCGAACCGCTGCTGGGGGGCGTGCGCACGAACCGGTCGACTCGCAGACGTGTCAGGACGAAAGCCGAGCGAGATGTTGCCGGCGATTGCAAGCGCGATCAGCGCCAGCGTGAGGCCGAGAATGGCCGCGAGCGCGGCCAGAGGCTGCCAGCGCGCGCTCCCTCTTCGCAGGTTGTTGAGATTCGTCCAGAGCTGCCGTAGACGCTTGCTCATATTCGCTCCCTCCTTCTAGTCACGCGCGGCTCCGCTTCAGCGCCGTGACCAGATCGTGGACGATGTTCCGAGGGGTGAGGTCGACCCCAGGGCGAAGCGTGGAGACCCAGATCCCGCGGCGATCGAAGATGCGGGCGTCGGCCGAATGGCTATTCGCGCTTCCAGTTTCGGCCGCGGCGACGACGTAGAAGGCGCGCCAAACCTGGCGCAGCTTCTTGATGCTTCCGAGCAGGAAGTCCATGCCCAGGGCGTGACGCCTGAAGGAAACGGCGCACACTCGCTGGCGAGTCGACACGCGGATCGACGGTGATCGCGAGGGCGACGACCTGTCGCCGCGCCGCCCTCGGTAAGAGCGGGAGCGCAACCCCAATCTGCGAGGCGATGATCGGGCACTTTTCCGTGCACTTGGTGTCGGGAAAGGTGACGAGCACCACCTTGCCGCGCAGGTCCCGCATGCGAACGAGGCCGCCGCGATAGCTGCGCAGGCTGAAGTCCGGGGCGTGGAGGCCTCGCGGGGGTGTGCTCCCTCGATAAGGGCTCGTCGGGGTCGCGAGCGGGGCCGGCGCCTGGCGCCTGCCCGTCGTCATCTGCACGATCAGGACTCCGATCACCACGAGGAGCCCGAGCGCGAGCGTTCCCTGGACGACACGGACGCGCCTCATCCTCCAACTCCGAGGGCGCGCAGCGATTGCTCGAGCTCCTGCTGGGAGACCTCGCCCGGCGAGTGGACGACGACGTGTCCGTCTGCGTTCAGGTAGTAGGTCTCCGGCAGCCCGGTCAGCCCATAGCGGCTTTCGGTCGAGGCACTTCCGTCACGGACCGCGACGTAATCGATCTTGTACTTGCGGAGGAAGCGGCGGGCGTCGCTCGCGAAGTCGTTGATATCGAGCCCGAGAAACACCACCTGTCCTCGGTGCGCGCGAGCGGAGGCCCGAAAGCGCGGCGCCTCGGCAGCGCAAGGGGCGCACCAGGAGGCCCAAAAGTTGAGCACGACCGGCTGACCCCGGAGCTCGCGGAGAGACACCTTTCCGTCAATGAGCGCACCGCGCGCGGCCTTGGCCAGGTGTCTGGCCGCCGCCACAGGACGGGCAACCTGAACTGCGGCGCAAGTGGCTTCTTGCCGGCGCGCACCTCACTCACGAGGCGCGCGCCACGCCCAGCATCGACGATGCGCCAGGCAAGCAGCGCGAGCAGCCCGGCCACCATCGCGAGCGCCGCGACCTGGAGCATGCGCAGGAGCGGCTTACGGCGACGCTGCTCCCCCATCGCCTACTCCTTGTCCCGGCCACGGCCGTGGCCGCGCATCAGCCACATCATCAGGAGCATCCCGAGTGGGCACGCGAGAGCGCAGACGGCGATCAGGTAGGAAAGCATCGCCGTCAGCCCCCCACCACGGGTTGCCAGCTCGCACCGGAGTTCGTTGAGCGGTAGAAGGTGCGGTCGAAGCCGACGACATACGCGAGCTGCGGATTGCTGGCCGACCAGGCGACCGGCCCCGCGCCGGAAGGCAGATCGAGGACCGATCGCCAGCTCCGTCCACCGTTGGTCGAGAGGGCAACGCCGGCCCCCGTCGCGAGGATTCGCCTAGGATCGCGCGGATTGACGGCCAGGCCCATCAATTGGACTCGCAGCTTCTGTTTCCAGCTCGAGCCGCCGTCGCGGCTCTCGAGCAAGCCTCGCTGCATGTCGCCTGCCAGGATCCGCTTGTCCGGCAGCACCGCGAGCGCCATCACGTTGCCGCCGACCTCTTGCGAGACACGCGCGAAGGAGTGGCCGCCGTCGCGGGAGCGGTACAACCCCTCGCCAGCGACCGCGGCGTAAAGCGTTCGTGGGTTGCGTGGATCGACGGCGAAGCCGTGGATGTCGAGGCTGGGCAAGCCGGACGGCTGAACATCGGCCCACGTTCTGCCTCCGTCGGAGCTCTTCTTGAAGACGAGGTGGCCGGCGAGCCAGATGGTCTTGCCGGCCGGCCGCGCTAGGTTCATCGCATCGTCGCCCGAGAGCGCATCGAAGTGCCAGTGCCGCCCTCCGTCCGAGGACGCGTAGAGCCCGTAGTGCGTTCCGAGAACGAGCTGATGCGCGTTGCTTGGACTAACGAGCAGCGAGTGGTAGTCGGGCGTGTCCGGGAGACTGGCCGCGGCTTTCTGCTTCACAGTCGGCGCGCCGGAACTCCCGTCTCCACCGCCGCGCAAAGCAACGATCGCAATGACAGACGCAAGGCTGGCGAGCGCAAGTGCGATCGAGCCATACAACCACCAGGGACGCCGAGGCGCCGCCTCATGCTTCGCCGGTTGTGTCTGCCGCCCCTTCGGCGGGCGGCTCTTCCTTTGCTTTGCCATCGATTCCTCCTTCGAAGACGGTCCACGGATGCGTGCGCGCCGATGGGCGCGGCGTGGCCGAACTCAGAAAAGGAAGCGCTGCAGAACCGGTGGTGAGGCGCGGCCGAGCGCCCGCCGGGGCTGGGGCACGATGAAGCCCACGAGCACGATCGCCGCAAATGTGTACGTCCAGATCTCGATCAGCGCCGGCATCGCCGAGGCCGCAGAGAGCGTCTGCTCGACGGTGTTCATCGGATGCTGGGTCGCACATGCACACGCGATGCCGATCGCCATAACGATCAAGACGAGGAGCAAAATGAAGACGATGAACGGCAGCCGCTCGCGAAGGCGCTGAATGCTCGGCACCAGCCCAGGATAGCCTGCTGAAAAGGCTGCCCTAGTACTCGTCGTGTCGGCGCCACCACTCGTACGGCTTGGTCTGCGGATAGCCGGCGGGCGAGTCCTCCCAGTCCTCCTGACGGCCGAGCGGCGTCAGGTCGAGGAAGGTCCACACGCTGCCGAGCGCCTCGACGCCGCGGTGCGTCGTGAAGTAGGTGCGAAAGACGTCCTCGCCCTCTCGCAGGAAGACGCTGAGCCCGAACGACTCGCCATCCTGGTAGACGTCAGGCTGCGGCGTCTCCGGCCCGACTCCGAAATCGACGTTGAAGTCGCTCTCGAACGACGAGAACCAAGGGATCGTCCACCCCATCCGCTTCTCATACGCCTCGATCTTGGCGAGCGGGGCGCGGGACACGAGCGCGAAGGACGTGTCGCGGGCGTGCAGGTGCGCGAGGTGGCCGATCTGGTCGACGAACATCGAGCAGCCGTCGCAGCCCGCGTCCTGGCTCGGCCCGAACATGAAGTGGTAGAGGAGCAGCTGCGTGCGCCCCTCGAACAGGTCGAGCAGACCGGCCTTGCCGTCCGGGCCGTCGAAGGCATAGTCCTTGTCGATCCGGACTCTCGGCAGCCTGCGGCGCTCAGCGGCGAGCGCATCGCGTGCCCGGGTGGCTTCCTTTTCCTTGGCAAGAAGCGCGTCGCGCGCTGCTTGCCAGTCCGTGGGTGAGACGACCGTGGGAAGGTTCATAGGCTCCTCTCTCTCCTCGCCGACGGGGGAATAGTGGCGAAACGCGTTAGGGTCGGCACGATCGAGGTGAGCCCTTCGCGCTACGACGCAATCGTCGTCGGTGCCGGGCACAACGGCCTGGTCACCGCGTGCTACCTCGCGCGCGCCGGGCTGCGCGTGCTCGTTCTCGAGCGGCGTTACGTCGTCGGCGGCGCCTGCGTAACGGAGGAGACGTTCCCCGGCTACAAGGTCTCCACCGCCTCGTACGTCAACAGCCTCTTCCACACCCAGATCGTTCGAGACCTGAACCTCGAGCGATACGGCTACGAGGTCCTCCCTCGCGACCCGTCGTCGTTCACGCCGTTCCCGGACGGGCGCTCGCTGATGATGGGGCCGGATCTCGAACAGACGCGGAAAGAGATCGCGAAGTTCAGCAAGCGCGACGCGGAGCGTTATCCGCAGTACGAGGCGATGCTCGAACGCGTAGCGGCGCTCGTCGAGCCGACCTTGACGATGGCGCCGCCGGACATCCTGCGGCCGCGCCTGGCCGACCTTCGCGCGCTGCTGACGCTCGGCCTCTCGTTCCGGCGGCTCCGCGACGGAGCAGGCGAGGCGGTGGAGATCCTCACCGGTGCCGCCAGGCCGATCCTCGACCGTTGGTTCGAGTCCGAGGAGCTGAAGGGGACGCTGGCGACCGACGCGATCATCGGCGCGATGGCGAGCCCCTCGATGCCCGGCACCGCGTACGTGCTCTTCCACCACGTCATGGGCGAGGCCGGCGGGACGCGCGGAGTCTGGGCGTACATGCGCGGCGGAATGGGCGGGATCACGCAGGCGCTGGCAGGCGCGGCGCGCAACCTCGGCGCGGAGATCCGCTGCGAGGCCGAGGTGCAGCGGATCCTGGTTCGGGACGGCCGCACTGAGGGCGTTGCGCTCGCAAACGGCGACGAGCTCCACGCTTCGCTCGTGGTGAGCAACGCCGACGCCAACGTCACGTTCCTGGAGCTGCTCGACCGGAACGAGCTTCCGGAAGCGTTCGTCGCCGACGTCGAGCGGATCAACTACGCGAGCGCCTCGCTGAAGATCAACGTGGCGCTCGGAGAGTTGCCGAGCTTCCACGCACTGCCGGGCTCCGAGCCCGGCCCGCAGCACCGCGGGACGATTCACATCTGCCCGGACCAGGACTACATCGAGCGGGCCTACGACGACGCCAAGTACGGGCGGCCCTCGGCGCAGCCAGTGATCGAGTTCCAGCTTCCGTCGGTCGTCGACCCGACTGTCGCGCCGGAGGGGCGTCACCTCATGTCGATGTTCATCCAGTACGCGCCCTACGAGCTGCGCGACGGCTCGTGGAACGACCAGCGCGACGCGTTCGCAGACCGCTGCTTCGCCATCGTCGACGAGTACGCGCCCAACTTCACGAGCTCGGTGATCGACCGCCAAGTGCTCGCGCCGCCCGACCTCGAGCGCGTTTTCAACCTCACCGGCGGCAACATCTTCCAGGGCGCGATGACGCCCGGCCAACTGTTCGCGTTCCGGCCGGCACCGGGGTGGGCCCGGTACCGGACGCCGATTCGCGGCCTCTACCTGTGCGGCTCGGCCGCGCATCCGGGCGGCGGCGTGATGGGGACGCCCGGCTACAACGCCGCTCGAGAGATCCTGGGCCGCGGCCGCTTCAAGGCGTCAGCGGCGATACGACGATCTCGTTTGGGTCATTCGTAGTCGTCGTGCCGGCGCGGCCAGCCTTCGGGATCTTCGCCGCGTCCGAGCGGGGTCCGGTCGAGCAGCTGCCAGGTCGCGTTCAGGACATCCGTGCCGCGGTCGTAGCACGAGTAGGTGTGGTAGACGACGCCGTCCTCGAGCGCGAAGGCGCTCAGCCCGTGGAGCTCGTCGCGCCTGAGGTCGATCTCCGCGCCGTGCTTCGGCGTCCCGAAGTTGAAGCCGGTGCCGGCCCTGCGCTCTTCTTCCGTGAACACGGAGAAGTCGAGGTTGAAGTCGCTTTCTGCCCCTGCCGAGACCCACGGGAAGTCCCAGCCCATCCGGCGCCGGTAGGCCTGCAGGTTCTCGAGCGGGCCACGGGAAACCGCGACGAACGTCACGCCCCGCGGCGGGAGATGTGCGACGGCGCCGTCGAGGCTGTCCGCGGTGTACGAGCAGCCCGGACAGCCCGCATCCGGCCAGCCCTCGACCGTCGGGCCGAACATGAAGTGGTAGACGAGCAGCTGCGAGCGGCCGTCGAAGAGCTCGGCCAGCGTCTTCGTCCCATCGTCGGACTCGAAGCTGTAGTCCTTCTCGACCGCGACCCAGGGCAGAGCCTGTCGCTTGCCGGCAAGCTCGTCGCTCCTGCGGGTGAGCTCCTTCTCTTCGGCCAGTAGCTCGGTCCGCGCGGTGAGCCACTCCTCGCGCGTACCTAGGGGATGGTTCGTCATGTCGGCAGCCTCCGCATCAGTCAGGTTCTCGTCGAATCAGACCCTGGTCCGTCGAAAAGCTCATCGCTGCGTACGGGATCACCACCGCTACGCGCGCGGGAGCACGTAGAACGCCACGGCAAGGTACTGACACGTTGCCGCCGCGACTGTGAGCACGTGGAAAAGCTCGTGATACCCAAACACCTGCGGGACGGGGTCCGGACGGCGCCGTGCGTAGATGATGGCGCCCGCGGTGTAGAGGATCCCCCCGGCGACGACGAGCACGAGCCCGGCCGTGGAAAGCTTCAGCAGCTGCGGGAAAGCGGCGGCTGCGACCCAGCCGAGTGCCAGAGCGATCGCGGCCGACAGCCACTTGGGGGCCCGCACCCAGAACAGCTTCATGAGGATTGCAAGGAACGCGCCGCCCCAAACGATCGCGAGGATCGGGATCGCCCAAGCCCTCGACATCACGATCAACCCGAATGGCGCGTAGGTGCCGGCAATCAGGAAGTAGATGCCGGCGTGGTCGAGCCGCGCAAGCCAGGCACGCGCCCGCGGGGGCCACGTCGGCCGGTGGTAGAGCGCGCTTGCACCGAAGCAGAGGGCAACGCAACTCGCGAAGATCGCGCCGGCGATCCGCGCTTTGCCGGGCTCGGCGGTGACGACCAGCACAACGCCGACTGCAGCAGCCGCATAGAAGCCGATCTCATGAAAGACACCGCGTAGTTTCGGCTTGACGAGCCGCTGCGTCGCTTCCACGCCTTCATCGTACGGCCGAGGCCAGGTCAGCGCGGGTCAAACACGCTGACCGCCAGGTGATCTCCGGCGAGAAGTTGGGCGAGGCGGTGTCCGCCGTAGATCGACGGGAGGAATCCGACACCGTTACAGCCCAGGTTGTAGAGCAGCCTTTGGTGGCGAGGATGCGCGCCGACCACGCGGATTCCGCCGTCGTTGTAGCCCATCAGCCCATGCCAGTGAAAGTCATAGGGCAGGCCGGGTGGTCGAGCCGGCTGCGCGAACGGCCGCGCTTCGTCATCCAGTGCCTGTAACAGGCCGCCGGGAAACGGCGCGTCACGGTGGTAGAGCGGCTCATCAAACGGATACTCGGGACCGCCCATGCAGGTCAGCGTCACCGTATCGTCGGCACGGTCGTAGGTACGTCGTGTGACGTACACGTACGGTGTGTCACCACCGATGGTGGTGTTGCGGATGTAGCTGATCGCCGCGGGGGGCCTTGGCGCGTCTTCGGCGAACGCGGCCATGTACGCGATCCGGCCGGTGATCTGCTGATCGGCAGCGAGCTGAATCGGCGAGCCGGCGCTGTCCTCGACGACGTGGTCGACAAAGCCGTTGGTGCAGAGGACAACGTGACCCGCTGTTACGCGGTGAGGGCCGGCATGCACCACCACGCGATCCTCGCCCACTATCAACCGCTCGACATTGGTGCGATCGGCATAGACGAACCGATCGGCGTACTTCCACTGCAGGTTTCCGAGCACCTGCCAGCAAAGCGCGGAGCTGTTCGAGCAGCCTGCAGGCTCGGACAGCACGGCGCGGTAGCAGTCACCGTCTACCTCGAGCAGCTCCCGCACCTGCGCCTGGGGGACGACCGAATACAACCCGCTGAAATCGGCAGGAAGCTCTCCAAGAAACTCAGCCTCTTCCGAGACCACACACGTCTGCGCCGGCAGGTCGGCCCGCTTGCGGACCAGCATGCACCGCAGGTGCACCTCGAGCTGCTGTCGGTTGAACATCCCCAGGTAACCGGTGAATCGCTCGACGGGCACCCGGGCGCCGGTCTCGCTGACCATCGTGTCCAACAGATCGTGCGCCTCGTCGACGTGACGCTGCGCATCGGCGGCCAGGCTCCAGCCGAACTCGTCCGCGATATCCGACAGCGGACGCTCGAAGTAGGTCGTCAGCTGACCCGCGTTGTGACCGGTTGCCCCCCGGGCCACACGATCCCGCTCGACGAGCATGACGTTGCTGCCAGTCGAACGTAGGACGAAGAAGGCTGTGGCGATGCCCGCGATCCCTGCGCCAACGACGACGACATCGACCGTCCGGTCGGAACGAAGTGGCCGCGGCGGCTCGTCCGGCCCGAGCTGGGCGAGCCACGGAGACCGGTTTGGACAATCCGCGTATCTGGACGCGGGGGACCCCGGCGCCGCCTTCCACGGAACGTCAGTCATCTCTCCTACCGAGCTCGCACGCACCATGAGGTCGATCGAGGAGAGCCTTACCGATCCGGACGTTTGGGACAACCGGGGTCAGGTCTTGCATTCCCATACAACGCCGCGCGCGCCGCTCCCCTGAGCGCACCGACAAGATGGGGGAGCGCACACGCTGCATTTAGGCGGAACACGGTGACATCGGAGAGGCAAGGATGCTCGTACCGTTGTCCCGTAGCGTGGCATCGGTGAGACTGGACTCGATGCCGCCACTGCAAGTCTCGGCCGACGAGTTCCGTTCGCTTGCGGAACGTGTCAGCGCGCTGGCGACGGATTTCCTGGCCGGCCTTGACGACCGGCAGACCGTTTCAGCGACTTCGGCGATCGATACGGCTGCGTTCGACTTGCCATTGCCCGAGAAGGGCATCGGCGAAGCGATCCTGCGTGATCTCGAGGCCATCGCCGAGCACGTGCGGGCGCCGACAGGACGCCGGCTCCCGTACGTTCTGGGGTCCGGCGACCCGATCGGGGCGTTGGGGGACCTCTACGCGTCGGTGCTGAACCAGAACGTCACCGCATGGCGCTCGGCACCCGCTGCGGTGGCCATCGAGCGGAGCGTACTCGGATGGCTCGCCGAGGCGGTCGGCTGTAGCGGCTTCGCCGGCACCTTCACGAGTGGCGGCTCGCTGGGGAACCTGATGGCCCTCGCGATGGCGCGCGAGTCACGCGCTCCTGCGAACGAAGACGGTGCGCAGCCGGGCGTGGTCTACGCCTCCGAAGAGGTGCACATGTCGATCCCGAAGGCCGTTGCGATGCTCGGTATCGGACGCGCGAACCTGCGCCTGATCGCGGTCGACGATCACATGCGGATCGACGTTCCGGCACTGGAGGCCGCGATCACGCGTGACCGCGAAGCTGGTCTGCGCGGAGTCGCGCTCGTCGGCTCGGCCGGCACGATCATGACCGGCGCGATCGATCCGCTTGCTGACCTGGCGGACATCGCGCGGCGGCACGATCTCTGGTTCCACGTCGACGGCGCCTACGGCGCGGCGGCGGCGCTCGCAGCGCCGGAAAAGTTCATCGGGATGTCGGACGCCGACTCGGTCTCACTCGACGCCCACAAGTGGCTTTACCAACCACTCGACTGCAGCGTTCTCCTCTACCGAGACACCGATGCCGCCCGACGCACCTTCGCCTACAGCGCGGAATACGTAAAGACGACGACCGACGACCCGATCGAGGGGTTCGCGTTTTTTGACCAGACGATCGAGCTCTCCCGCAGGTTCCGGGCGCTGAAGCTGTGGCTCTCCATCCGATACCACGGTCTGGCGGCCTTCCGCGCCGCGATCGCCGAAAACCTCGCGCAGGCGAACTCGCTCGCCGGACTGATCGAGGAGACGTCGTCGCTCGAGTTGCTCGCCCCGGTCGAGTTGAGCGCGGTCTGCTTTCGCTGGTCAGACGCGGACGGCGACATGCTGAACGAGCTGAACGACGCAGTCCTCCGCGGCGTCAATCAGGCGGGTCGCGTGTGGCTTTCGAATGCAAGCGTTCGCGGCACGGCCGGCCTGCGCGTCTGCATCACCAATCACCGGACGACCGAAGAGGACGTACGGAGGGTCGTCGACGAAGTACTTTCGGCAGCCAGCCGCGTGACCGCACGCACGTTGTAGCCGTCAAAGCGGCAACGGCACGCCGCACTCGTAGAGGAAAGGCCCGTTTCCGGGCCTTTCCAGTAGCGGGGGCAGGATTTGAACCTGCGACCTCCGGGTTATGAGACGGTCGTTGCTGGGTCAGACAACGCCGGACTCGGCATTGCTCCGTCAGCTCAGGTCACCCAGGATGGGCCTCGATGAGCTGAGACGGGCAAAAGTTTTGGCGAACGTTTTCCGTCTGAGCGGAGAACACTGAGCCGCTCGCCGCGCGAAGAGTCGACCCCTCCGCCTATCGCAGCCGCTGGGCTGGGGCCAGCGGATCTTCCCTTCTACCGCTCGTCAGACGATGTCGTGTCGGATGTTTATCCACCAGAAGAACAGGTTTCTGTGTAGGAGACTGTCGAGCTGGGCGACGGCGAGGATCTTCGCCCCGGCCTCGGATGTCCACGTCACGTAGGACTGCTGCTTCGCCTCCGAGAGGTAGCAGAAGGCGCGTCCTCCAGGCTCGCCCAAGCCGTGGAACCACCTGAGCTCGCCACGCCAGGCATCGGCGCGGCAATCGCCAGAGCCGGGCGAAATGGCGGTCCGCTTGAGCCGAGCGTTGTAGGCGCGCAGGAGGTCACGTTCGTTGCGGAACAGCGTCAGCTGCAATCGGTCAGGTACATCTGTGCGACAGACAGGGCTTGCCAGCGCGCCGGCCGAATGGCTCTTGGTGTCTTGACAGGTCCAGGAGCGGTTCTGCTCGTAGCTAACCAAGCGCTGCTTCGGGGTCATGTTTCTGTCATTTGAGCCCATCTGCGTCATGGAACCGGTTGTCATCCCGTGACCGGTACTGCCCTTCGTCGCCGCACCGCCGCTTGGGCCCCTCGTAGTCAGCAGTACGACAGCTGCGGCCGTCCCTGCGGCGATCACGGAAACGGCGATGGCCAGCCGCCAGCCGAGCGCCTTCGACCAGTCCAATGGCCGCCACGACCAACCCGCTCCGTGCATCGGAGAAAGTTCCCGCCGAAGCTCGAGAATGCGGACCGGCGCGCCAATTCCCTTGAGGTGCACTCGACCACGGTCGAGATAGCTCACGCCCTCCAACTTCCCTGCGAGATGTACGACGCTGTCGGTCGCGATCACCTCGCCCGCGCGCGCAAGCCCACAGAGGCGTGCTGCGACATTCAGGGCCGCGCCACGGAAGCCACCCTCGATCGGGACCGCCTCGCCCGAATCGACCCCGATCCCAACCTTGAGAGGCAGGTCGGGATCGATGCGCGTTTCCTCTTCGAAGCGCACCTGGAGCTCGACCGCCGCGCGAAGGGCCTGGCGCGCCGAGCCGAATACGCCGAGCGCCTCGTCGCCGCGCAGATCGACTATGGCGCCACCGCGCGTGGCTACGGTCTCGCGCGTAACCGCCGCAAACTTCGAGGCCAGCCTCGCCGCGTATGTCGGCGATCAGGAAGGTGCGGACATCCGTTGGAGGGCCGTGGAAATCGTCCCTCTCCGGCTCGTTGGCCCTCTCTGATCCAGACGGAGTGTCGATGACTCAGTTTATTGCCCGACAGTCGGATCCACGATTCGGGCGCCAGGCACCCTCGGCTTCATGTAACAAGAAGTCGACGGTGTGAGCACGAGTCCCGCGGCCCAACGTTCATCACTCGGAAATCGTGAACCTCGTGATCGAGTTCCTCTTCCTCGACATGCGACCCGGCTCACCCGGGCTTCAGTCCAGGTAAAGGGCCGGCACGCGCCGCGTGCCGGCCCTTTCATTCCAGCGAGCTAGCCGCTCTTCGCGAGTCGCCCTGCGTCGCCGAGATTCGTGTTCCCCTCGAGGAAGGAGATAGCAGCAGCCTCGTCGGCGTGCGGCCCGGAATAGCGGAGCACATAGAGGCCGTTGCGAATGTCGATGACGTAGATCAACCCGTTCCGGATGATCGGGAAGCTCCACATCACGACCTTGTTCGGCCCGGCGGACAGGGCTGGGTCTTCGTTCGCAACTGACGCAAGCGGTGTCGGCGAGAACCAGCCGCCCTGCTGCGGTCGCCCGGGGTCGGAGACGTCGATCGCCTGCTCGCCTCCTGAGTGCCAGGAGTCGAAGATCAGGTCCCTCAGCACGGTCGGGTTGTGCGAGGAGTACGAAGTGAACTCGTTCTCACCCGGCGCCGGCGTGTAGGCGCTCGTGTTCTGGACGAGCTTGTACTCGCCGATGATGTGCGGCCGGCGCGGCTGGGCGACGTTCCAGAGCCTCGCCCACCCCCAGGGCCAGCCGAACGAGGACGCGGCGAGTGTGCCGTAGACCTCGTCGATCGTGAGCGCGAAGGGTCGGCCCGGCAGCGGCACGGCCGAATGGCTCTCGGCGCAGCCGGCCGCGGTGTGGCCGTCGCAGTGGGGCCCGGTTCCCCAGGTCGGGAACGGAATCGGAGTCAGGAGGTTGTCGTTCAGGTTCTCCACCGTGCCGGCAGGAACCCGGTTGTTGGCCACATCGCTCGTGTCGAGGACGCCGAAGCCCCCGCGCAGGTAAGCAAGGTAGGTGCCCGTGCCGTTGAACGAGGGCGTCATCGAGTGCAGCGAGAGGTCGAAGTCGTAGTTGTTGGGATCGGCAGCTCCAGGGAAGAACTGGTTCCAGTTTCCTTCGGCGACCTCGTGGACCGCCCCGCCGGACGGCACGTCACTGAGATCGACGATCATCAGGTTCGGCCTCCCGGGATTGACAGACGTGCTCGGCGTCGAGAGCCAGAGCAGCGCGCGATCTGGGTTCTTCGGGTCGACCCAGAGGAACATCTCGTGCGGCTTCACCCTCAGCCCCGCTGCCGACGTGGGGACATAGCTCGAGATGAAGGCCGGATGCAGCGGATCGGTGAGGTCGAAGAACTTGATGTCGAACGGGAAAGTCGTGTCGTTTCCAACGGGGCAGGCGTGGATGACCGAGCTGCAGCGGAAGGTCATCACCATCAGCAGCTTCTTCTGCGGCCACACGCGCACCTCGCGTGTAGTGATTCCGACCTGGCCGGCGTACGGCGGTCCGATCTCGCCAACCACGGTCGGATTCGTGGGATCTGCGATATCGGCGATCAGGATCCCCGGGTGTGGGTGCGGACAGTTCTGCGTCAAGTACCCGCGGGGATCGCCGAAGCCGCACGTGCTCGACCCGTCGGTGCGGTTCCCGATGTAGACGTAGTGGTCGTAGATCGTCAGCGCGGCGTTCATCCCACGGCCGTAGAGCGAGTTCGCACCGACGAGCTGGAAGTTGAGTGAGGTACCCGGTACCCCACCGCCGGATCCAACCGTCACGTCACCGAACGCGACGAAGGGTAAGGCGAGCACGAGGACGAGCAGGGACAGGGCGACGAGCAGACGGCGCTTCATTTGGCTCCCCCCTTGCTGGCGTGAGTCTGCTTCCGGCGGGTTTATACCGTGCCGGGCGAAAATCGGTTCTCGCAGGGCGACACAGGGAAGGGCTCGCGGTTGGCGAGCCCTTCCTGGGTCACAGGCTGCTAGACGTACTCGTAGCCCAGCGCGGTGATGTCACGAGTCTGGGGCTCGGTGTACGACCAGGGGTCCATCACCGGGCTCGACGGACCGGTTCCGGTCAGGTTCGGATTCTCGCCTGCGTGGCCCTGCTGCCAGTCCCACCAGAGCCGGTCGATGTTCGCGTGGTGCATCCAGAAGATCGGATCTGCCGGCGCGGTCGCGATGAACCCCATCGTTCCCCCGACCCAGACGTGCACGGCGCCGTGCACCCCTTCGAGGCTCGAGCTGAACGGCGCGAAGGTTCCGTTCCCCATCACCGTCGGGATGTTCGAGGTGATGGTCGCCAGATCCGCCGAAGTGCCCGGCGAGCGCGTCACCGTGATCGGCGAGAGCGGCGGGGGCATCGTCACGGTCGGGGTGAAGCCCGCGAGCCAGGGTGGGAACTCTTGATCCTTCGTCCAGACCCAGTAGGGGATGCTCACGTCCGGGTGGACTGTCTTGAGCGCCTGGTCCATGAGGAGCAGGAAGACGCGGTGCCAGGGAAGAAAGCGCTGCGAGCCGTGCTGGTAGTGGACCTCGCCGTGGATCTTGACGAACTGGCCGAGCGTGCCGCTCCCGATCAGCGTCTGGAACGCGCAGAGGAACCGCTCGCGCTCGTTCTGGTTGAGCTCGCACTGGTCTTTTCGCTCGTAGACGCGGGGGAACCAGTGCGGGAACTTGAGGTGCTTTGCGACCTTCGGGTCGAGCGCCCGAAGCATCTCGGCGAACGAGACCATCGGCTCCGCGGCCATCGCCCCGTTTCGCATCTCGTGCTTCTGCTCGGTGGGCGCCATCGTCGCCATACCAACCGACCTCCTTCTGTCCGGCTGGCTGGCTGGCGAGCGGCGGGCGGGCCGGACTCCGACCTCCCCGCTGCCGCAGCGCTGACCCGGTTTCGGGCCTGATCCTAGTCTCCCGCTCGGGGCGGCCCGGGTCAACCGCTCCCGTGTAGTTGATATACCCCCATCGGGTATAGTCCACGCCTATCTATGGCTCACGGCTATGCGGAGAACAAGGAGATGCTGGTCAAGCGTCTGCACCGGATCGAGGGCCAGGTCCGCGGCCTCGAGCGAATGGTCGAGGACGACCGTTACTGCATCGACATCATCACACAGATCGGTGCCGTGTCGACCGCACTCGACAGCCTCGCCTTCGAGATCCTCGACGACCACGTGAGTCATTGCGTCAGGGAGGCGATCGCTTCGGGCGACAAGAAGGAAGCTGCGACAAAGGCCACCGAGCTGCTTGCGGCCGTGCAGCGATTCGCGAAGACCCGCTAGGTGCCGGCAATGGTCGTTGCGGTAGCCATTGGGCATGAGCTGTGGCGGGCGCTGAGCTTCGCCTTCGGGATGACCTGGGAGGTCCTCTGGGCCCTGATCCTCGGCTTCGCGCTTTCAGGGGCGGTGCAGGCGGTCGTCTCGAAACGAGAGATGCGACGGCTGTTGCCGGATGATTCGCCGAAGACGCTGGCGGTCGCGTCCGGCCTGGGCGCAGCCTCCTCGTCGTGCTCGTACGCCTCTGTCGCCCTCGCGCGGTCGCTGTTCCGAAAAGGGGCCGACTTCACGGCCGCGATGGCGTTCCAGTTTGCCTCCACGAACCTCGTGATCGAGCTCGGGATCATCATGGCGCTACTCCTCGGCTGGCAGTTCGTGCTCGGCGAGTTCGTCGGCGGACCGTTGATGATCGTCTTCCTGGCGATCCTCTTCCGGGTCTTCCTTACGCGTCGGCTGGTCGACGAAGCGCGGGCGGAGGCGCAGAAGGGCCGGCTCGGCTCGATGGAAGGGCACGCCGAGATGGACATGTCGGTCGAGGCCGATGGGCGCTCGCTCTGGCAGCGACTCCGCTCGCCCGAGGGCTTCACCGCCACGGCGGAGTACTTCGTGATGGACTGGGCGGCGGTCGCCCGCGACGTCCTCGGCGGTCTCCTGATCGCCGGCGCGCTCGCCGCCTGGGTTCCGAGCTCGTTCTGGCGCGGCTTCTTCCTCGAGCAGCACCACACGCTGGCGAAGTTCTGGGGCCCCCTGGTCGGCCCAGCTGTCGCGATCGTCAGCTTCGTCTGCTCGATCGGCAACGTCCCGCTTGCGGCCGTGCTCTGGAACGGCGGCATCAGCTTCGGCGGCGTCCTCGCCTTCATCTTCGCCGACCTGATCATCCTCCCGATCCTCGACATCTACCGCCGCTACTACGGCTGGAGGATGGCCGGCTTCTTGTTCGCGACCTTCTACGCGAGCATGGTCGCCGCCGGGCTCGCGGTCGAGTTCCTCTTCCAAAGGCTCGGCATCGAGCGGCACGCCCGCAACGCCAAGGTCGAGATGGCCTCGGTGAGCTGGAACTACACGACCTACCTCAACGTCGTCTTCCTGCTCCTCGCGGCCGCGCTTATCTGGCGCTACTTCCGCCGCGGCGGCGGCTGGGAGATGCTGAAGCTGATGAACGAACCGATCGGGGAAGGCGATCACGCGCACCACCACGTCGCGCATGCCTAGTAGCCAAGCGAAGTGGCGAGACCGGGCGACGTCGCGCCGGCTTAGTGGCCTTGGGCGGCCTTGCGACGGCGTCTGATCTCTCGGACCCATTGAGCGGTGCTCACGGCAGTGCCGCCGAGAATGAGCGCGACGAGCGCCACGGCACTGTAGAACGCAACCCCGACGATCAGCCCATCGACGCCTGAATTTGGGCCTTCACCTGCATTGACGCATCGTCCCCACGCGATTACGCCAACTACAAAATCGACCAGCAGCAGAACCGAGCAGATAGCAGTGAACCTGCCGGCACCGGTCGCCCGTCGACGCACGGTCACGGACGGAGTCTCAGGCTCTCGCACGAGTGCGAGCGTTTCCGCTCGCGGCGTAGCGCAGACCAACCCCAAGAACCGCGCCCAGGACGGTCGCGGCTGCAGCAATCATGTTGATAGCGATCCCGCCGTCGCCCCAGCCGTGTCCGTACCAGCCTTTATTGACGTCGAGAAAGACCGCTAGGCCACCCCGAGAGGCGAGGCCGAAAGCGACAACCCACCATCGCCCGATAACCAAACCCGCAAGGACAAACGCGGCGGGAAGAACCACGAGAACCATACGTAGGAACGCAGTCTAGGACGTCGTTCACGAGAGGCTCCCGTTTCGCGAAGCCCTCCTGCGGCCCGGGCGCGGCGGGGACAGTCGGGAGTGACTGGGCGATGTGTCCGCGTCATAATCCTCGGCATCTGGCGCGTGATCCTGGTCTCTGCCTTAGCCGGCGCGGTACTCGCTTGTGTGGCACCGGCGGCGGAGCGGCGGACCACCATGCGATGCGGAGTCCCTACCCCAGTTGATCCGTCCGCACCATGGGGAAGAGCCGTCCCACTTGGGCGCTTCGTCTGGCTCTCCGTCTACCCGTTTCGGAGTGGTTATCCAACCAAGACGATCGTCAAGGCACAGCATCCACTGAGGCGCCGGGTCACGATACGTGGCTGGAACTGCTCCACGGGCAGCTCGCTCCGATTCTGGTACCAGAATGGCTCGCTCCCATTTGACCGGTTGCCCGTGATGGCAGCCAAGCTGCACCGAACGGGAACTCTCATCGCGACGATCCGAGCGGGAGTGAGCGTCCGGATGGGCTACTTCATGTTCTGGCGGAGCGGCCTCTGGAAGATCGCTGCCTACCAAAACGGGCACAAGGTTGCGAGCGCCATCGTTCGAGCGGCAGCGAACTGATCAAATACGCCGCCGCCGCTCCGATGGTCACAGTTTCCACGGGCGTAGCTGTCGCTAGCGCTCGGAACTCCGTCGCAGCTTCAGGGTTTCTTCACCGGCGGTCTTGGTACGCGCATGGGCTCGGTCGGTGCGACCGCTCGTCCCGTTGAATCGCTCGCAAACTGAGCAACGCAAGTACAACGTCAGTGACCCCCTACGCCCACGCCTCGGACTAGAAACGGGGCGGTAGCTTGCGGCCCGGTGGAGAGCCGGCGCCGAGGCAAAAGTTTGGGCAAAAGTCTCGCCCGAGCCTGATATGACGAAATGGAAAGGCGCCGTTCCCGGCGCCTTTCGCAATAGCGGGGGCAGGATTTGAACCTGCGACCTCCGGGTTATGAGACGTCTGTTGTCAGATCAGGTGACGCCCGCCCGGCGGATTCAAGCGATGCCCGCTCAGCTGAGTTCAGCGCAGATCAGCTCAAGCGGGCAAAAGTTGCGGCAAACGTTTTGGTGAAGCCACGGCTAGCGCCGCGTGATCGCCGAAGCGGAGCGTGGCTTGAGGAGGCTCTCCTGCTCGACTATTCGCTGGGCCACGTCCGCGAGTCGCAGGTTGCGCTCGCGCGCGGTGAGTTGGAGCCGCCGGAAGGCGTCTTGCTCCGAGAGCTGGAGGGCCGACATCAGCAGGCCCTTGGCCCGCTCGACGACTTTCCGCTCGCGGAGCGCCTGCTGAGCTTCGTTCACCTCCGACTCGAGCGCCTCGAACTCCGCGTACCGGATGGCTGCCAGTTCGATCGCGGCTTGCAGCTCACGTGCGTCTATCGGCTTGGTGAGATAGGCGCTCACGCCAGACGCAATCGAGCGCTCGATCAAGTCAGGATCGTCGACCCCCGTGATGACCACGACCGGTCGCCGGAGCCCTTGTTCCGAAAGTTGCGCTGCAGCGGCCAGCCCGTCGACGGAGGGCATCTCGATGTCGAAGAGGTAGAGGTCAGGGAGACTCTCGTGCGCGATCGCGACGGCTTGCTCGCCATCGAAGGCCGGTCCGATCGGTTCGTGCCCGAGCATGCGCAGGCGTTCGCCGAGTGCCATCGCGATGACGGGATCGTCCTCAGCGATCAGAACTCGCATCAGGATGCCGCCGGAAAGGCGACGTCGGCGCGCGTACCGCCGCCGGGCCGCGTGGTCAGCTCGAATCGTCCGCGGAGGCCCTGCTCGACCATTCGCCGGACGAGCTCGAGGCCAAGGCCGTTCTCGCCGCTGACGCCGCCGCCGGTGTCGTCAACCCGCAGGTGCGTCTGGGATCCACCGCTCAGCCGCACGACGATCGGCGGCTCGCCATGCTGGAACGCGTTCGTGATCAGCTCGTTGGCCACGATCCCAAGCTTCTGCGCGGTCGCGGCGTCGAAGGCGACAGGCTCGGCCTCGATCCTCACCGGCGTCGGCGCACCGTTGGCGATGCCCCTGAGCAGGGCGCCGGCGTCCACCGGATCATCCGTTTCCGTGAGCAGCCGATGGACCGTTGCGATCGAGCGGATCCGCGCCGCGGTCTCGTCGAACGCACGGCCGTCGCCGTTCGTGGGCCGCCCGAGCAGCAGGAGGTCGGCAACCGTCTGGAGGTCGTTCTTGATCCGGTGGCTCGCTTCCCTCGCGAGCGCGCGCTCGAGCTCGGCACTGACGGCTTCCCGACGGATCGTGCGCACGAGAACGAGCGCGACGCCTGCCGTCGCTCCCACCAGAGCCAGCCGCATCGCGGTCTGACCGGCCGGCAGCGGGACGAGCGCCGTCGCAAGCCCGCAAGTAGCTGCGCTGACCGCCAGCCAGAAGCCGCGGCGCCAACCGGTCTGAACGACCGCGATGAACGGAATCGCAAGGAAGAGAAGCAGCGCGAAGGTCGGACCGCCCGCGATCACGAGCACCACCACGAATCCGATCAGCCCGCCCGACCAGAGATCGAGCAGGGCTCGACCGCGCAGCGTCGGCAGCCACGCGCGCCACGGCACGAGCATCGCGAGCAAGTTGGCAACGGCGGCGGCCAGCGCCAGGCCCACGAGCCGCCAGGGGTCGCGCGCTTCGCCGAGGGCAACCCCGGTGAGCACGGCGCCGACCGAGATCCAGCCGAGCCAGTGCCCAACTCGGACCATTGCCGAGCGGAAGTCGAACTCGAGCGCTGCGTCACGGCGGCCCACTTGGGTCAGTGCCAAGCCCATGGGTGCTGAAACGACGGCCACGAGGTTCTTAGTCCGCTACGGCGACCCGGCCCGCCCGGATTGACAACTCTCGAGCTCGGCCGCCGCGCAGGCTCGATCGGTCCTGCTAGCTTGGACACACGGCGTCCAAGACGACGCCGCCGAGGCCAAGTCCGCCTCTTCCCCGCGCCGCCTTATGGCGTGCGACTTGAGAGGGAGAGGCAATGCCAGGCCACTCGACGATCTCTCCGGCCGCGAAGCGGGGCTCAGTCCCGCGGGAGCGGCATCCGCTCTCGCACCTGCAAGCGAGAGGAGAAGAGCGATGTCCGTAGATGAAGCGTCACCGTCCGCGGCGCCATCGATCTGGCCGATCAGCTGCGCGATCGGCGTCGCGGTGCTGCTCGTCGGCCTGATCGTGAGCCCGGAGCTGATCGCCCCGCTCGGCGGTGCGATCACGATCCTCGCAGGCTTTCGCTGGGTGCGGAGTACGGACACCACGGCTCGCCCGGCAACCCCGTCAACGGCAAGGCGCAAGCAGACAGAAGCTGAGCGCTTTCCCCGCAGCCGCCTGCTCGAGCGCGCGACGCTCGGCCTCGGCGGGCTCGTCGCCCTCGGTGTGACGTTGCCGGCGGTGGGGTTCGCGGTGCTGCCCTCATTTCTCGGCCAGCGGCGGCGGGCGGTTGACCTCGGCCCGATCGGCGCCTTTCCGGAGGGCGAGTTCGTCGTCGCGACCTTCCTCTCCGATCCGGAGATGGGCGAGGTCTCGCGCCGCGCGGCCTACGTCCGCAACAACGGCCTGCTCGGGAGGCGGCCGAGCTTCACGATCATGTCGAGCCGCTGCACGCACGTCGGCTGCCCGACGCAGCCGAACGGACCTGTATTCGCTCGGCAACGCCGTGCCCTCGAGACGGCAAACGGCGAGGTCGGGCTCGTCCCGGCCCTGCCGGCCGCCGGCTTCAGCTGTCCCTGCCACGGCAGCGTGTTCGACACCGAGGGCAACCGCACCGCCGGCCCGGCGCCGCGGGCACTCGACCGCTACCAGTTCTCGATCCGAAACGGCCATCTCTGGCTCGGGCCGATCTACAGCGTCAGCCGCGTTCGGGGCTCGGGAGGACAGGCCCGGATCCATGCCGTCAAGCGCCTCGGCGCCGGCGAGCCTGCCTCCGGGCCGGAGTCGCTCCTCTACCCAGTCGATCCCATCTCATGAGCATCTACGAGCTCGAAATCAGCTGGGCCATCACGGCGAGCGAGCGGCGCTACCTGCACTGGGAGCTGCGCGTCTCCGACACGGTGCGCGATGTCTTTCTGACGGCGCGCGAAGACGTGCTCGCCGTGCTCTTCGCCGGCGATCGCCCCGGCTTCGAAGCATGGGCACGCACCCTCGAGCCTGCAACCACAGCCACGAACAGAAAGGAAGCACTCTCATGAAACGACTGTCTCTACGGTTCTTCACCCTCGGAATCGCCCTCGGCGCGCTCGGCGCAGCCGCGGTCCTTGCCGCGAGCGCATACGCATCCCCGAAATCGGCCCCGCCCGCCGATTCCGCCCGTCCGGTGGTCGCGCCGGCACACGTCGACGAGGTGGTCAAGTGGAACCGAATCCTGCTCGGAATCCTGCGAACACCCGGTGTCCAGTCGGCGACGATCCACCCGACGCGGAGCATGGCGGTTCTGCACGCAGCGGTTTACGACGCCGTCAACTCGATCGACCGGACGCACACCGAGTACCGCATCCGCCTGAAGGCACCACGGCACGCATCTGAGGCCGCGGCCGCCGCCGCAGCTGCACACGGCGTGCTGACTCAGCTCTACCCGAGCCAGTCCGCGATGCTGGATGCCGACCTGGGCCAGTCGCTGGCGCAGGTGCCAGGCGGACGAGCCAAGACGCAAGGCGTTCGCGTCGGAGACAAGGCAGCCCGCCTCATCCTCGCTCTCCGCACCGGTGACGGCTCCGCTGCCTCCCCGATCCCCTTCACGCCGGGAACCAGCCCGGGCGACTACCGGCTGACCCCACCTGCTTTCGCCCAGCCGGTCTTCACCCACTGGCCCTTCGTGAGGCCGTTCGTGCTTAGGAGCCCCGATCAGTTTCGCCCCGCACCGCCCCCGGCGTTGACGAGCAGGACGTACACCGCTGATTTCAACGAGGTCAAAGACCTCGGAGCGACCGGCAGCACCACCCGCACCGCTGACCAAACTCAGATCGCTCGCTTCTGGGGTGCTCCGATCCAGAACTACTGGAACGAGATCGCCCAGACCGCCGCGCTCCAGCACGGCACGACGCTCGCGCAGAATGCGCGCCTGTTCGCCCTGCTCGACCTCACCCTGGCCGACTCGGCAATCGCCTTCTACGACGCCAAGTACGCGTACCACCGCTGGCGCCCGGTCACTGCGATCCGAACCGCTGCGACGGACGGAAACCCGGCGACGGCCGCCGATCCGAACTGGACGCCGCTCGCGACGACGGCGCTCGATCCCTCCTACCCAGGCGCCCACGCCGTTGTCAGCGCGGCCGGCGCCGACGTGCTCGCCAAGTTCTTCGGTAACGACAAGGACCGGTTGGCCGTCACCTCCGAAGTACTGCCGGGAGTCGTTCGCTCGTTCACGAGCTTCTCGGCCGTGGCAGACGAGGCGAGTGCGAGCCGGCTCTACGCAGGGCAGCACTTCCGCTTCGACGAGGTGGCCGGGCAGAGCCTCGGCTCCAAGGTCGCCGGCTTCGTTCTGCACCACTTCCTCCTCCCGCGCGAGCGATGAAGCGGCGCCTGCTCATCGCTTGCTTCGTGCTCGCGATCGTCCTCCTCGCCGCCGGCGGCTGCGCCGTCGACGCACTCCGTCAACCCAAAGGAGCCTGATATGGCAGCAACGGCAACTCCCCGAAGAAGCAACAAGACGTCGGCCGAGACGAATGCCGAGACGGCCCGAGAAGTCCTGATGCACGCGGCCCGGATCCAACTCGCCTCGGTCAGCGCCGCCAGCAAGTTCCTGGTCGGCTGGGCACAGGCGGCTGACCGTTACGCACAGAAGCTGAGCGAAGAGCTGCTCGCCCGAGCGCGCGGGGAGACAGCCTCGAGCGAGCTCGTCGGCCGCCTCGCCGCCGCCAGCAGCGTGCATCTGAACGAGATCACGTCCCTACCGAACGCCGCCGTGCGCCACTTCAACCGCCAGCTCACGAGCGCGCCGAAACCCTCGACCAAACGATCCAAGGAGCTCTCATGAAGCTGAAGTTCGCAACACTCGGCATCGCCGTCTCGCTGCTCGCGAGCGCCGGTCTTACCGGCTCTGCCAGCGGCTCACCGGTCGCTACCGGAGCAAAGGTCGGCAGCCGAGTGTCGTCCCTCGGCCGGATCCTCGTCGATGCGCGGGGCCGCACGCTCTACTTGTTCCAGCGGGACCGGCGGCGTGCGAGCACCTGCTACGGCGCCTGTGCGAGCATCTGGCCGCCTCTCACGACGACCGGTAAGCCGGCAGCCGTGCGCGGGGCACACGCTGCTCTGCTCGGAACAACGAAGCGGAAGGATGCGAAGGTCGAGGTCACGTACGCCGGCCACCCGCTCTACCTCTACGCCGGCGATGCCAAGCGCGGCGACACGAAGGGCGAGGGGCTGAATCAGTTCGGCGCGAAGTGGTACGTCCTGTCCCCGTCGGGAAAGAAGATCGACCACGACTGACTTGGGAGTGGGCCACCGCTGGGCGAGTGACCTAAAGGTGCGGGAGGCGGTCGTCATGCAGACCGCCTCCCTCGCGCCGAGCGACGACGTCGGCGCATACGTTCTGCCTCAGGGTTTCTTCACCGGCGGTCTAGCAGCTAGCCAAGCTTCGTGATTCCAAAGACGATGAGGGCGCTGACGAAGTGGCGACGTAATTGACACTCAGTGGCGTCCGACATCCCCGCGTGTGAGCCAGCACTCCCCGCAAAGGAAGCGAAGGCCTTCAAGAGTTCGGACTCGTCCTCTTCCAGCAGGCCTTGGTCAACGAGCCACTTTCGAGCGGATCCGCCGGTCTTCGTCTTAGGACAGCCCTGTAGCGCCGCGAGGGAGTCGTAGGTTGCGTCCAGCGCGCTGCGAAACTGCGAGTTCGCCGCCTCCCAGTGATTCCGCTCGAAGGCGTCGTTTGCCTGCTGATAGTGATTGCGGGCCACAGCCAACTCCGGGCGCTCTCCGAAGACCTCTTCGAGGTAACTCGAGAGACGGTCCGCCGGCTCATCGGCAGGACGTGTCTCAGCAAGGTCGTGACCGCTGACCACGAAGCCGTCGTTGGCCAATGACGCTTCGAGTT
>WNFY01000188.1_pt1 | contig 48599 bp, 47 predicted proteins | sample 5400091 | NCBI WGS metagenome assembly WNFY01 (sample SAMN13153364, study PRJNA577476) | soil metagenome | isolation source: 60 cm soil or saprolite under grassland replicate 1 | place: USA:California | collected 2016-06-15
CCGCGACATTCCCTGCTACCTCAACGCCCAGGCCGAGCACCTGCTGGACTGGTTCCACCTGACCATGCGGATCACCGTCATGGCCAACATGGCCAAGAGCCTGCCACCGTCCTCGCCAGGCCCGGAGTTCCCGGACGAGCTGCCGGCGGACCTCGCCAACGAAATCGGCGCGCAGCTGCAGCGGCTGAAGTGGTTCTGCTGGCACGGCAACGTCTTCCGCGCCCTGCAAACCATCGACGACATCCTCTTCGACCTCGACACCGCCGAACCCGCCCCCATCGAGCAGGCCAGGCTGCTCAAGGCAGTACGTGAGTTCGATGCCTACCTGCGGGCGAACGCCGGCCGGATCCCGAACTACGGGGAGCGCTACCGCGCTGGCGAGGCCATCTCCACCGCGTTCACCGAATCCGCAGTCAACCAGGTCATCAGCAAGCGCATGGTCAAGAAACAGCAGATGCGCTGGACACCACGCGGCGCCCACCTCCTGCTGCAGGTCCGCACCCGCGTCCTCAACGACCAGCTCGCCGGCGACTTCCACCGCTGGTATCCCGGCTTCAACCAGGCGCCGGACCCTGTCGCGTTCGCGGCGTAGTCTCCCCTACTTTGTCCCGCTCTCCCGCAAGGCTTTCGGGGCGAACTCCAGCGCGTACCGCCGGGACATCACGTCCCGAGGCCGAGCTCCGCCCAGACCTGCTCAGCCGGTACCAGCTCCGCGCCCGCCTCGACCTCGGCCAGCGACTCGCGCGCCGCCTGCGTGTCCGCGAAGTCCTCTAGCAGCTCGCGGAACTGCTGAGGAGTCAGGCCCTCCAGCTCGGCCGCCAGTTCGGCCGGGACGATCGCGGCGAGCCGCTCGCCGTGCTCAGTGAGATAGACGACCTGACCGCGCGCAGCATCATGCGCCGCGTCGGTAACCTGGCCCGGTGCCTCTTCGAGAGGAATCTCACTCACGTCACCACTGTACGCCAGCGATCCTCACCCCACGGCGCACTGTCCGCACCCTGCGGGATGAATGCCAGGTCGACTGCGCCGGGTGTGAGTACCAGGTGTGACTGGTGATGCGGTGGGTGTGTGGCCGACAGAGCGGCATCCGCGGTCGAAGGGGATCAGCTGCCGTCGAAGGTGGGGGGGCGGTGCTCGCGGCGGGCCTGGATGCCTTTGTGAATGTCGGCGGTGGCCAGGGTGACCGGCTGGGCCAGCGCCTCCCACTGCAGGGCCACCTCGAACCCGCCCCGGGAGCCCTGCGCCAGCCCCGCCTTGGTCAGCCGGGTGGCGATCGGCGCGGCCCGCGCCACGCCCTCGGCCACCTCGAGCGCGCGCCCCACGACATCTTCGGCGACCTCGCTGACCAGCCCCCACTCCAGTGCCTCCTCGGCCGCCACCACCCGGCCGGTGTACAGCATCTCCCGGGCTCGGGGCATCCCGACCGCCTCGGGCAGCAGCCAGCTCACCGCCATCCCGCCGTGCGTGCCGAGCTGGGTGAACGGAGCGCTGAACATCGCGGACGGGGAGGCGTACCTGAGGTCGCAGGCCAGCGCCAGGCAGAGCCCCGCTCCGACGGCCGGGCCGTTCACCGCGGCCACCACCGGCACCGGGATCTGCTGCGGGGCCAGCCAGGCCCGGTAGAACGGGAGCATCTTGTCGCGCAGCCGGTCCGGGGTGTTGTCGCTGAGGTTGCCCTGGTCCAGCCAGGACAGTTCGGCCCCGGAGCAGAACGCGCTGCCGGCTCCGGTCACCACGACAGCGCGCAGCGAGCGGTCCCCCGCGACGTTGTCCATGGCTGTCGTCCACGCCGCCGTCAGCTCGGTGGTCATCGCGTTCCGCAGCTGAGGGAGATTCAGCGTCACGAGCGCCACGCCAGCCGACGCCAGCCGTACATCGACCAGCTCCGCCAGCCGATCAGCCATGGCCCACCACCGTCTCGAAAGATCCTACAGATATAAACGATTCTAATCTGCTGGGAGTCGCTGATGCGGCCGATCCCGCCGCCGCCGGCGCGGCCCGTGGCCGGACGGGAGCGCCGGCGGCGGCTGGCCAGGAACCGGCCGAGGCTATCAGCTGGCGGCGTAGAGGATGTCGTAGGGGCCTGGCTTGAGCGTGCACTCCTTCAGGCCCGAGCTGGGGAACCCGTTGTGCACGTCCGGTGTCGCGGTCCAGTTCAATGTGATGCCGGGAACGTTGGTCGACAGGTTCGAGGTGGCGCTGAGCGCCGTCGCGAGCTTAGCCCCGTCCAGCGAGTTCGCCGTCTCAATCGCGTGCTTGATGGCGAGCAGGTTGAAGTACCCGCCGAGTATCCCGGGCGTCTGCGGAGTGACCCCGATCTTGGCCTTGAGGGCCTCGAGCAGGGCGGTGTTCTGCGGTGTCAGCAGCTTGGATGTCGGTTCTCCCTGGGTGTAGGAGACGGTGCAGCCGTCGACGGTGCCCGGCGGGACCTGGGCGGCGGTGACGCCGTAGGCGTTCAGCCCGCCCCAGCCGACGATCTTGGGCGCCCATCCGATCTGCTTGAGTCCGGAGACCATGGCCGGCACGCCGGTGAACCCGGTCGGGAACAGCGTCTGGATCCCCGCGTCCCGCGCCTGGGTAAGCGGCGTGGTCAGGTCGATCGCCGTGGGTGAGTAGGTGATCGTCTTGATGAACCTCAGCCCCGCGGCCTTGGCGTCGGCCTGGGCGTCAGCCGCCAGCTCGGTGCTGAACGAGGTCCCGTCGGACAGGATGCCGATGTCGTTGTCGCCGTGCGACTTCGCCCAGTTCACCATCAGCTGGGCGTACTGGGCGTTAGACGGCAAGGTGCTGAACGCGGTCGGGTTCTGCTTGGCGTTGAACAGCGCGAAGGCGCCGTCCCCGTTGATCACCAGCGTGTGCTGCTGCATCAGGTACGGCTGGATCTGGTTCTGCGCCGAGGAGAACGAGTCGTTCACGATGATCACGTTGCCCTGCGAGACGAGCTGGCGGGCGATGCCGAGCGAGGTCGCCGGGTCGCCCTTGTCGTTGTAGTTCGTCACCACGAACTTGTGCCCGCAGACGCTGTCGTGCGCGTTGAAGTAGGCCACCGCCAGGTCGGACTCCATCCCCGTCAGCTGCCCCGAGGAAGCGGTCGGCCCGCTCAGCGGCGCGATGTTGGCGATATGGATGGGTCCGGAGGGGATGTTCGAGCACTGGCCGCCCGCCGCCCCCGTCGAGTTGCCGCTCGCCCCGCCGGAACTACCGCCGGAGCTGCAGGCCGCCAGGCCCAGCGCCAAGACCGCCCCAACCACGACGGGCAGGGACCTACGGCGCATGCAAGCTATACGAAACTGCCCCATGTGTCGGTCCTTTCGAGGTCAGGTTTCAGGAATGTGACACAACTTTAATACTTCTCGCACGACACGTCGATAAGTATCGAAGAGTAGTTGTATAACGATTCGATCCGGCGCCGGAGTGCTGTTCGCACAGGTCAGGCCGCCAGCGCCGCGCGGGCGGGCGGTGAGCGCCGCGCGGTCGGAGAGACTAGAGAGGCGCATGCAGACGCGACCAGTGTCGAACGGTCAGGCGGCCAGGCCGCCGACGATGCGTTCGCGCGGCGGCCGAGGATGAGGTTGTTGACTACTCCCCGCCGTAAAGGACGGGGATTCCAGCCGTCACCGGCCGGGGTTCCTGTTTCGCCGCCGACCGCATCCGGGAGGACCCGGAATGTCTTACATCAGCTCCGCAGGCAGAAACGGCAAGACCTGCCGCCACGATGTTCTTCGCGGCGTTGATGTCCCGGTCATGCCGGAAGCCGCACGAGGGACACGTCCAGTGCCGGGTGGAAAGGCTCAGTTCTGCGAGCAGGTGCCCGCAGGCCGAGCAGGTCTTGCTGGACGGGTACCAGCGGTCAACTACGATCAGCTCGCGCCCCGCGCGCTCGCATTTGTACTCCAGCTGGCGGCGGAACTCGCCCCAGCCGCAGTCCGCGATGACGCGGGCAAGGTGCCGGTTGCGGACCATGTTCTTGACGGCGAGGTCTTCGATCACGATCGTGCTGGCGGAGCGGACCAGGCCGGTGCTGGCGCGGTGCAGGAAATCACGCCGGGCGTCGCGCACCTTCCGGTGGGCACGGGCGACCTTCGCCCTGGCCTTGGCCCGGTTGGCGGAACCGCGCTGGCAGCGGGCCAGGCGCCTCTGATAGCGGGCCAGGTTCCTGGCCTTGCGCTCCAGGTGGCGCGGGTTGGCGATCCGCTCCCCGTCCGACGTTACCGCGAAGTCCTTCACCCCGAGATCGATGCCGACCGCGTGCCCGGCGGGCTCGAGCGACCCGGGAACGTCGGCGTCGATAGCGAAGGTCACGTACCAGCGGCCGTCCGGCTCGCGGGACACCACCACCATCGTCGGGTTAAGGCTGGTCACCTCCACCTCCGGCCACGACCAGACAAACCGCAGCGGCGTGCTCGTCTTCGCCAGCCGGAGCTCGCCGCCGCGCATCGAGAACGCCGACCGGGTGTAGTGCGCGGACTGGCGGGACCGGCGGGATTTGAACCGGGGGTAGCGGGCGCGCTTGTCGAAGAACGCGCTGAACGCCTTGTGCTGGTGGCGGAGCGCTTGCTGCAGCGGCACAGACGAGACCTCGGACAGGAACGCCAGGTCCGAGTCTTTCTTCATGGCGGTCAGCGCCGCGTCCGACGCGGCATAGGACAAGCTCTTGCCCTCGGCGCGGTACAGCCGGTGCCGCTCGGCCAGGGTCCGGTTCCACACCACACGGACGCAGCCGAACGTGCGCGTCAGCACCTGCTGATGCTCAACGTCGGGGTATGCCCGGCACCGGTACGCCGTCCTCATCCTTACAGGATGGCAGGGAGTGCCGTAAAAGCGGCGGAGGCGCGCCGTACGCGCCGTCTTTCTCTAGGGTCTCCGGGCGGCCTCGGCCAGCCAGTCGCCGATCCACGGCGGCATCGCCGCGGATCCGTACGAGGCCGTCGCGGCCGGGCCGGGGTGGCTGCGGACGCCGATCCACCCCGGGCGGGCGAACATCTCCGCGCCGCGCAGCGGGCCGGCGTCGCCGGACCACAGCAGGCGGGCGGCGAGCTGGGCCACGGGCTGATGGTCGGCGGGTTCGGCGGTCTCCAGGGCGATCGAGAAGACGTCGATCAGGTCCGGCCTGAGAAGGCTGGCCCAGACCAAGTTGGCACAGCGGGCCAGCTGCGCCACGGCCTGCGCGGCCGGATATAGCGGCGGCGAGGTGGCGTCGGCCAGGTGCACCACGCGGAGCGGGCGCGCGGCGCGTACAGCCTCCCGGGCCGCGGCCCGCAGCCAGCCCACGTGGGCCAGCACGCAGTCCGTGGTGGACGCATAACCGGCGAGCATCTCCTCCCAGGAGAGAGGGACGCTGGGCCCAGCGGCGAAGGACCCGGGCGCGATGACGATCGCGTCGATGCCCCCGGCCCGCCGGACGGCCTCCTCGGCCGCGGCGAAGCCCGCGGGCGGCCCAGCCACGTCGATGGCGGTCATGCCGCACCGGGCCAGCGCCGGGGCCAGCGCGCCGGCCAGGGTCGCGTTGTCCGCGACGACCAGGCAGCGGCGGGAGGCCGGGCCCGCGACCGGACCGGTGGTGCCGGGCTGGTCGAAGACGGGGCCGAACCGCGCGTTGGAGCCGCCGGTCGAGCGCTGCCGGTCCTCGGCCGGGCCCAGGACCACGGGCACCAGCGTGTCGAGCGAGGCGGCGAAGTCGGCGGTGCCCCCGGTGCGGACGGCCTCGATCAGCCGGGGCGGGGAGATCAGGGACAGCTCGGGTCCGGCCGAGAAGATGACCTGCCCGCGGCAGGCAGGCTCGCCGGCCAGGTACGCGGCGGCCGGCGCCATGTCCTGCGGAGCCGGCATCGCGGACAGGTCCAGGCCGACCGGTCCCGGGCCCCCGGAGGCCGGCCCCGAACCCCCGGAACGGCCGCCGGTGACCATCCGGGTCGCGGCGAGCGGGGAGAGCGCGTTCAGCGCCACGCCCTCCGGCAGCAGGCCCGCCAGGCCCCAGGTGACCGCGGCGACGGCCCGCTTCGCGCAGCTGTAGTGGGCGCTGTCGGCGGCCGCGCGGGCCAGGCCCGCCCCGGAGGTCACGCCGACCACCCGGCCGTACCCGGCCGCCGCCATCACCGGCAGGGCGCCCGCCAGGACGTTCAGGTAACCGTTCAGGTGCACGTCCAGGACGGCCCGCCAGTCGTCTTGCGACGCCTCGAGGAACGGCGCGAAGCGCAGGATGCCGGCCGTGCTGACCACGATGTCGAGCCCGCCGAACTCGCTGGCTACCTCGGCGAACAGCGCCCGGACCGCTCCGGGATCGGTCACCGACGCCGTTGACGCCCGGGCCACGCCGCCCTCGGCCGTGATGCGCCGCGCGGTCTGTTCCGCGGTCGGCTCGCCCAGGGGCTCCCCCTGCAGGCCCACCCCTGGGTCCATGGCCACCACCGCGATATCGCGTCGCGCCAGCTCCAGCGCCACCGCGGTGCCGATGCCGCCGCCTCCCCCGGTGACCACCGCCGCCGGCCGACGCTGCTGGCGGTCGGTCATGCTGGTCCCTCCTGCGTGCATTGACGCTCTGTTAAATAGATCGTAATACTTAGAAATATCGAATAATAGTGGTGAGCGGGCGACGTCGCGAGGCGCGGGCCGAAACCGAGCAGATGCACCGGCCAGCCCGGAGGAGTTCGACCATGGCCTTTCCGAAGCAGCAGGCGGCGCAAGGCCGGCTGGAAGACTGGAAGATAGGCCCGGGCGGGAGGCCGGCCGCGAGCACGGCGCCGAGGATCTATGACTGGGGCGGCGACGTGCACGGCGCCTACATGACGCCGTGGTACGCGATGTGGGCGCAGCGGTACATGCATGAGTTCGGGGGTGACCAGCGAGGAACTGGCCGAGGTGGCGGTGCGGCACCGGTACCACGCCACCCTCAACCCGGCCTCGGTGATGGGCAGGCGCGGCCCGCTCACCGTCGGGTGATCGGCGGCGCCGAGGCCACCCATACCGACGGCTACACCACCTTCGACCCGCCCTGGTTCCCCGGACATGGCCACTCGGTGCGCCGGTCGGGCGACATCGCGTTCGCCCAGGCCGGGGTGAGCCGCGACGACATCGACGTGGCCGGCCTGTACGACTGCTTCACCATCACCATGCTGCGCGACCTGGAGGAACTCGGCTTCTGCAAGCTGGGCGAGGGCGCGGGTTACTTCAAGGAGGGTCACACCAGGCTGGGCGGATCCATGCCGTGCAACACCGACGGCGGCCTGTTGTCCAATACCCACTGCGGCATCCCGCACGCCCTGTTCACCGTCGAGGTCGCCCGCCAGCTGCGCGGCGAATGCGGCGAGCGGCAGGTTCCCGGGGCCAGGATCGGCCTGTCCCTGGCCCAGGGCGCCTCGGTGCACGGCTACGCCGGCACCCTGATCATGGCCGTCGACTGACGGCTCGACCGCGACCCTGCCGGACAGGTCGGGGTTGCGGCAGATCGTCTGGGTCGACTGCCGGGCCTGATCCTTTTATCCCGAACGGGTCGGGTTTCCCGCTCAGGCGCGGGCGACCCAGCGCCACATGGTGATGTCCTCGCCGGGGATCTCCTGGTAGGCGATCTGGATCGGCATCCCGACGCGGACGTCTTCGGGGGCGGTGCCGACCAGGTTGCCGAGGACCAGGCAGGGCCGCGGCTGCTCGGCGAGCTCGCCCAGCGCGATCACATACGGCACCTCGGCGTTGAACGCGCCCGGGCCGCGGTGGCAGACGGTGAAGGTGTAGACGGTGGCGTCGCCGGAGACGGGGGTCCAGGTCTGGTTCTCCGACAGGCAGCTACGGCACGCCGGGTAGGGGACCCAGTTGTAGTCGCCGCAGTCGTCGCACCGGGGCACCGCGAACTGGTGGTTCTTCAGCGCGTCGAAGAACGGCTTGTTCTCCGGCCGCACCTCGGGCAGCGGCTTGAGGTACGGGGCGGGCGCCGGGTCGAGAATGGCGGTCATCGGTACTCTCCTTAATCAGCGGCCATGACGAGCGTGCTGGCCATGCCGTGCACGGCCCAGCCCTGCTGCAGCGACACCCCGATCCGGGCGTTCGGGACCTGGCGGGCGCCACACTCGCCGCGCAGCTGGCGGACGACCTCGATGGTGTGCATGCCGGACGGGTCGCCGCAGTGGCTGTTGGACAGCAGGCCGCCGTCGGTGTTCGCGGGCATCGACCCGCCCAGGCGCAGGTGGCCGTCCTTGACGTAATCGGCCCCCTCCCCCAGCTTGCAGAAGCCCATCTCCTCCAGGTCGCGGATGGTGGTGATGGTGAAGCAGTCGTACAGGCCGGCCACGTCGTTCTCGTCGCGGGAGATCCCGGCCAGGCCGAACGCCCGGTCGGTCGCCTTGCGCACGGCCTTGCCCTGGTTCGGGAACCACGGGTCGTTGATGGTCGCGTAGAAGTCGGTGTAGTAGGCCTCAGCGCCGCCCAGGATCCAGACCGGTTTCTTGCGGCAATCCCTGGCCCGCTCGGCCGAGGCGATTACCATGGCGTAGCCGCCGTCGTTGTCGATCGAGCAGTCCAGCAGGTGCAGCGGCTCGCAGACGTACCGCGAGGCCAGCACGTCCTCGACGGTGATCTCGCCCTTGCGGCCCATCACCGAAGCCGGGTTGAGGGTGGCGTGGTAGCGGCTGAACACCGCGACCTCGGCCAGGTCGGCGTTGGTGACGCTGAACTCGTGCATGTACCGCCGGGCCCACATCGCGTACCACGAGGTCATGTAGCCGCCCGCGGTGGCGAAGCTCCAGTCGTCGCTCACCCGGGGCGCCCGGGTCTGCGCCGCGGCCGTGCCGCCCGGGCCGGTTCTGGTCCCCGCGCGGCCGAAAAAGAGCACGGCCACGTCGGTCAGGCCGGCCGCGATGGCGGCCGCGGCCTTGGCCAGCTGGCCCGAGGCACCGCCGATCTCCACCAGGCCGAGCGGGCGCTCGCCGAGCTGTTCGGCCCAGAATTGGTGCGCGGTGGTGCCCGGGACATGGTCCGTCATCGCCATCGGCAGCAGGCCGTCCACGTCGGCAGTGGTCAGCCCGGCGTCGTCCAGGGCGCCGCGAATCGCCTCGAGCTGGAGCGAGAACGAGGTCCGTTCGGGAAGTTTGCCTTGCTTCGTGGTGTAGACGCCGACGATCGCCGCCTGCCTGCTGGGAAATCCCACCTCTACCCCCTGACCACGAGCAGCGCGTCGACGGCCTTGGCCACCTCGCCGTCGACCCGGATCGGGTTGATGTCCGCCGACTCGACCTCGGGGATTTCCAGCGCGAGGGTGCCGAGGCCGGTCATCACCTGAGCGATCGTGGTGGCCTGGGCCTCGGACAGGCCCCGGCTGGCGGTGCGGAGCCGGCCGCCGGCGATCCTGGCCACCGCGTCCTGCGCCTGGCGCTGGCTGAACGGCGCCCGGAGCAGGACCGTGCCGCCGACGATCTCGATCAGCACCCCGCCGATGCCGACCGCGATCACCGGTCCGAACACCGGGTCGCGCTGCAGCCCGCAGGAGATCTCCACCGAGGCCGGGACCATCTCCTGGACTAGGACGCCCTCGACCTTGAGGTCGGGATGGGCGCTCTTGACGGAGTCCAGCATCTCCTCGTAGGCGTGCCGTACGGCGTCGTCGCCGTGCAGGCCGAGCCGCAGCGCGCCGGAGTCGGACTTGTGCGGCAGGCCGTAGGAGAGCACCTTCAGCGCGACCGGCCCGCCCAGCTCGCGCGTGGCGGCCACGGCCGCCTCGGCCGAGTCGGCGATGGCCTCGCGGCTGACTCCGATGCCGTACTCGGCCAGCACCTGCTTGGCCACCGACTCCAGCACGAACGGCTGGCCCGCTTCGCGTTCGAGCAGGGCCCGGACTGCTGCGATGCGGGCGGTATCGGGGGCTGGCTGCCCGGCGCGCTCGCGCCGGCGCATCGACTCGCTGAAGGCGGCCACGGCGCCGATCGCGCGCACGGCCCGGGCCGGATCGGTGTAGACCGGGATGCCGGCCTCGCTGATGTCCGGCGCGGATAGGGTGGTCGCCACCACCAGCGGCTTGTCCGTGGCGGCGTAGACCTTCCTGGTCGCCTCGGTCTCACGCTCGCCGACGTACCAGATGAGCGGCAGCACCGCGTCGACGCCGTCAGAGGCGGCCAGGCCGCCGTATACGGCGTCGAAGTTGTCCATGTTGAAGTTGCCGGTCGTGTCCACCGGGTTGGCCGCGCTGCCGAAGCTTGGCAGCAGGCTTTGCAGGTACTCGCGATCCGCGTCGGGCAGCACCGGGACGGTGAGGCCGACCGTCTCGGCCACGTCGGCCATCAAAGCTCCGGAGCCGCCGGACTGGGTCATCACGCCGAGCCGCCGGCCGGTCATCGTGCGGCCGGTCTGCAGGGCCAGGCCGAAGTCGATCATCTGCTCCACGCTCGAGGCCTGGATCAGGCCGTACTGCCGGCAGATCGCGTCGTAGACCTCGCCGGAGCCGGCGATCGAGGCCGTGTGGCTGAGCGCGGCCCGCGACCCTTCCGCGGTGTAGCCGGCCTTGACCGCCACCACGGGCTTGCCGAGTTCCGCGGCCCGCGCCGCGACCTCGACGAACACCTCCGGCGACCGCACCGCCTCGAAGAAGGTGAGCACCACCCCGACCTCGGGCTGCTCGATCAGGTAGCGCAGGCTCCGGGACACGTTCATGTCGCACTCGTTGCCGGTGGACAGGTACCAGCTGACGTGCACGCCGGCCGTGATCGCCTTGAGCAGGATGTAGGAGCCGAAGCCGCCGCTCTGCGAGACCACCGCGACCGGGCCCATCTTCGGCCGGTCCATGTCGGTCGGGATCGCGAACGTCGCGGCCACCTTGGCCTGGTTGTTGTAGAAGCCGTTGCAGTTCGGGCCGACGATCGGGAACGCGTGGGCGCGGGCCACGTCGGTCATCTGCTGCTGCGCGGTTGTGCCTTCGGCGCCGGCCTCGGCGAAGCCCGCGGCCAGCACGACCGCGCCGCCGATGCCGCGCTGTGCGCTGCGCTCGATGATGTCCGGCACCGTGACGGCGGGGGTGAGGATCACCGCCATGTCCACGGCCTCGGGCAGGTCGTCGACGGTTGGGTAGGCCTTTACGCCGTGGACTTCGGCCCGCTTCGGGTTGACCGGGTAGAGGCGGCCGGGAAAGTCCCGGTGCAGGTTCTGGAAGACATAGCTGCCCAGCGACGCCTCCGACGCGCCGACCACGGCGACGGACTGCGGGGAGAACAGCCGCTCGACGCCGGCCTGGCTGGCGTGTTGCCGTCCGTCCATGTTCCGCCCTTCGGGATCTTTCGAATAATTCCTTAACTATCTAACAATCTGGGGGTGGACGGCAACACCTCCGGGCGATCGGCTGCGGTGGGCAGTCTGCTCATGCCGGTGAGCGATCGGCTGCGGTGGGAAGTCTGCTCATACCGGGTGGGTAACGGGGGTGACCTGCAGGGAGTTCGCTCTATTGTTTGACAACTATCGATGCTAGGCTCGGTTGCGGAGCGGGTGCAAGCCGTGACCGGGAGGACCGACGCATGATCGACCTTGGCCTTGACGGGGCGCGCGCCATCGTGGTGGGAGCGGGCTTCATCCCCTACCGGGCCGGGCACGGCCGGGGCAGCGCGCTCCGGCTGGCGGCGGCCGGCGCCACCGTCGCCTGCGTCGACATGGACGAGGGCCGGGGCGGCGAGATCGTCGCGGAGATCGTTTCGGCGGGAGGGAAAGCGTTCGCGGTGGTGGGCGACGTGCGCGCCGAGGGCGAGGCCACGCGGATCATCGACGAGGCGGTGGCCGGCCTGGGCGGCGTCGACGTGCTGGTCGACGTCGTCGGGGAGGCGATCTTCGCCCCGTCCCACCAGCACACCGAGGCGGACTGGGACTACCAGATGACGAAGAATCTCAAGCAGTTCTTCTTCGTCATGAAGGCGGTCATCCCGCCCATGATCAACCAGGGCACCGGCGGGGCGATCACCGCGATCACGTCGGTGGACGGCTTGTCGTCATCGCGTTTCCACGTGGCCTACGGCGCGGCCAAGGCCGGCCTCATCTCGCTGGTGAAGACGTACTCCGACGAGTTCGGCCGGTACGGCATCAGGGTCAACTGCGTCGCGCCGGGCAACGTGGGCGGCGGTGTGTGGGACAAGCCGGACGTGCCGTTCGGCCAGGACGTGGTCAACTCGCTGGCGCCGCCGCGGCCGATGGACATCGCGAACGGCGTGCTGTTCCTGTCGTCGTCGCTGTCGGCCCGGGTGACCGGGCAGACGCTCGTCGTCGACGGCGGGGCGACCACCCGGTCGCCCTGGGGCTTCACCGAGGAGTCCCTGACGGCGTTCACGGCCGGCTGGCGGGAAGAGCGGCACTGACCCGCGCGGTACTGGCGGGAAGAGCGGCACTGACCCGCGCGGCGCTGGCCGACGCGGTACTGGCCACGGCCTTCCGCTCGCGCAACGCGGCCGGGACTACGGCGAGGATCAGCGCACCGGTAAGGGCGAACGCCGCCGGGTAGCCGGTGCCGACGCAGATCAGGCCGAAGACCGCCGGGCCCGCGCCGTATCCGGCGTCGTAGGCGAAGTTCCACAACGCGCTGGCCTGAGCCTCGGGCCGCTGCTCGATCAGCAGTGCGAACGTCGCGTTCTCTACACCGCCGAACCCGGCGCCGAACAGCACCATGCCGGCGAAGATCGCCACGGGCGAGCCCAGCATCGTCATCGCGGCCATGCCGAGCGCCGCCACGACGAGCGCCGGGATGAGCAGCCGGGCGTGACCGTACCGGTCGCCGTGCTTGCCGGCCTGCCAGCGGCTGAGCGTGGCGGTGATCGCCTGGACAAGCAGGGCGGCCGAGGCGAGGTTGCTGGGAATCCCCTTCGCGAGCGGCAGGAACGAGTCCAGTACGCCGGCCGCGATGGTGGCCGCGGCGAAGATCAGCGGCAGCCGCAGGCTGGCGCCTGCCATCCGCCCGGAGCCGCGGGTGGATCGGGCGCGCCCGGTGCGAGCGGTATCGCTTGCCTCGCGCCCGCCCGGCAGCCAGCGGATCGCCACCAGCGGCAGCAGGCCGACAGCGGCCGCCATCGCCGCGGCCGCGGCGGCCAGGTGGTGTCCGGCGAGCCAGATACCGGCCGGCAGCGCGACTATGGCCGGGACGCCGGTGACGATGCCGAGCAACCCGAGCCCCTCGCCGCGCCGTTCGGGAGGAAGCAGCGTGGCGGTGAGCGCGCCGGTAGCCACGCCGCACAAGCCGAAGCCGAACCCGCGCACCACGCTGACGCTCACCATGACGGCCTGGGGCTCGCGTACGAGCATGGCCAGGGCCGGCGCGCCGAGCAGCACCGCTCCGGCCGCGAGCACCATCCGGTAGCCGAACCGCCTGATGGCTGCCGCGGCCGCGACCTCGGCGGCCACGGTGCCGAGCAGCAGGGCCCCGGTGATCAGCCCGGCACCGGAGCTGCCGGTGCCGGCCGCCGCCGCCAGCATCGGCATCACCGACAGCAGCAGGAAGAAGCTGGTGAGCGAGGTGAATTCGGCCAGGAACGTGGCGGCCAGCGGCACGCTGAGGAGCCGGGCCGGAACCGCGGTACCAGGCTGGGCCTGCGTCAAGGTGCTCATAACACGTACGGTAGGAGCCAGCCGGCACGCTGATAAGGGCCGATTTCATGGCGATTGAGTGGTCCAGTTTGAGGTACCTACCCCGGTGACCACGCCGTGGCCGCGCCGCGTTGCCTCATGCACCCCTTTTCAACCAGGCGTACCCATTTCGTTGACTAGCGTGTTTGTCCCGGAAATGGCTCGACGACGAGGCTCAGTCCTCGGCGAGATAGCCGTACCGGTCCCGGAAGGCCTCGGGCGTGAGCCCGGCGGCCCTCCGGCCGCCTCAGCCAGCCAGGATGGCCCGCGAGGCGGATGACCGACCGTACAAGATCCCCAGCTTCACGCCGGTATCGTCACTTCTTCCAGGGGAAGACGGGCAGGAGGGTGCGGCCCAAGGTCGCACTGGTCACCCCGGCCGCGCTGTGATACCAGGCCAGGAACGCTGTGACCAGGCCGAGCCAGCCGCCGATGTGGATAATCGTGGCGTTGGGCGGCGAGGCCAAGATCCCGATGGCCAGCATGAGGAACGTCGCGAACAAGAAGGCGAAGACGCCCGTCAGCACCCGCGTGGTGCCGAAGCTGGCCAGCAGCATATAGGCGGTGAAGATCGTCCAGGCGAGCAGGAACAGCCCCGTCGCCTCGTGCGCCCTGACGACGGGCAGCCCGGCTTCCACATAGCGCAGGTACCACGCGAACGTGATCCAGAACGCGCCGTAGGAGGAGAAGGCCAGCGCGCCGAACGTGTTGTTCTTCCGGAACTCCCACATGCCGGCCAGGATCTGAACCGCCCCGCCGTAGAACAGCGCGAGCGGCAGCACCACGGCCGACAGGGCCGCGAGGCCGATGATGTTGGCGTTGAACACACTCAGCACGAACGTGGTCATGGCGAACGCGGCCAGGCCGAGCGGCCCGGGATCGGCGATCGCGGGTGGGCCATTGTCTTCGGGCTGGCCGGGCTTGGCCGGAGCTGCGTCCGGACGAATCGTAGTGGCCATGATTAGGACTCCTCTCAGGGACCTGTAATTTGCCGCAGTCTGCGCCCCGCGACCCGGCTGCGATACTGACCAAAGTCCCGACTAAGGGGGTTCGTCACCCTGTTCCCCGGGGCCGCTCGTACCATCCACGCAGGCCCTCCGGGCCGCCCGCCCGGGACCTTCGGCGGTACTGCGGTCCAGTTGACCTGCATAAAGTGCCCAGATAGTGTCCTTGTCCAGCTTGCTGGGCAGATGCGAAGGTCAGGTGTCAGGCCCGGTGAGCAACAGGTCGTCGTACGATCCGGCGAGAGCGCCGATCAGCGTGTTTGTCCTGGACGATCAGGAGATCGTCCGCCGGGGTGTCCGCAGTCTCCTGGAGGCCGAGCCGGACATCCGGGTGATCGGCGAGGCTGGCATCGCGTCGGCCGGGCTGGCCAGCATTCTGGCGCTGCGCCCCGACGTAGCCGTGCTGGATGTCCGGCTGCCTGATAGTGACGGGGTGTCGGTCTGCCGGGTGGTCCGGTCGCGGGCGCCTGAGGTGGCCTGCCTGATGTTCACCGCGTTCAGCGACGACCAGGCGCTGCTGGATTCGATCCTGGCGGGCGCGGCCGGTTACCTGCTCAAGCAGGTCCGCGGCTCCGATCTGGTCGGCGCGGTCCGCATCGCCGCCTCCGGCCGGTCGCTGCTGGAGCCTCGCACGGCGAGCCGACTGATAGCCCGACAGCGAGACGCGTCCGGCAAGCGCGACCCGCTGGCCCGGCTGACCGCACACGAGCGCAGCGTCCTGCAGCTGATCGGGGAAGGCCTCACCAACCGGCAGATCGGCGAGCGACTGTTCATTGCCGAGAAGACAGTGAAGAACTACGCGTCGGCGCTGTTCCGCAAGCTCGGCCTGACGCAGCGCACCGCTGCAGCCGCCTACGCGGCCCGCATCTTCAACGGCCGCACGGTCGAACCGGGCCCGAACACGTGGATCGTCGACCGGACCTCTTGAACCTGACGGGAGGTGATGACACCAAGGGCCGGATCAGCCAAGCCTCAGTCCGACTGAATCCTGCATGCTGGTGGGCAGCGTCTCGAGCCGACCTGCTACCTCCGCGTCTGCCGTGGGCGCTCGTTTGGGGGTCGCGGCATTGATGGAAGGATTTTCTCCGGTGATCAAGTATCTCTACGAGATCGACTATCCGCCTAGAGGCAAGGACGAGTACCTCAAATGGGTCCGATCGATTCGCCGCGTCCGGCCGCGGCCACGTCGTCCGGCCCGGTCCGGCCCGGCGTCCCGGTCCGGGTAGTCCAGCCCCGGCACCATCTTCCGCCCCGCCAGCCCCGGCACTACCGCCCTCCCGGCCCGCCAGAGCCGCGGGATACGGCGTGGATGCCGCGTTCATGCAGCTGGGGCGACATGAGCGCGGCATCCACGCCGTATGATCCGCGGGCCGGACGCCCTTGCGGCGGGCACGGACGTGGCCGTGGTCCAGCGGGACCTGGCCGCGCACGAGCTGCCGGCCGCCACGCGGCTCAGCCTGGCCCGGCAGGCGATGGCGCAGACGTGGCCGGGTTTCGACGTCACCGAGGGCTCGGAGCGGCCTCGGCTGCCGCTGGTCGTCGTCGACTACGATCCGGCCTGGCCACAGACGTACGAACGCTGGCGGCTGCGGGTAACTGACGCGCTGGGCCGCACCGCAACCCGCATCGAGCACTTGGGGTCCACCTCCGTGCCGGGCCTGGCGGCCAAGCCGATCGTGGACATCCAGGTGAGCGTCGCCGATCTCGGCGGCGAGCCGGACTACGTTCCCCCGCTGCAGGCGATCGGCCTGGTGCTGCGCACCCGGGACGAACTGCACCGGTATTTCAGGCCGCCAGCGGACCAGCTGCGCACGGTGCACGTGCATGTCTGCGCCGCGGGCGGCCAGTGGGAGCACGACCACCTCTTGTTCCGCGACTACCTGCGGGCTCATCCGGCCGCGTGCCTCCGGTACGCCGAAGCCAAGCGGGCCGCCGTCCGGCGCTGGGGCGACGACGGCTGGGCCTACACCGAGGCGAAGACCGGGGTCATCCTCGACATCCTGGAACAGGCCGCGGACTGGCGCGAGTGACCGAGGAGTACGCCCGCCACATAAACGGGGCACCGCGCCCGGTGGTGGAGCGGGATGCCGGACCGTTCGGTCCCTGTCAATGGCCAGCCTGGCCGGGTGCGGCACTAGGTTGACGGGCGGGTGCTGTGATATAGATACTTTGTTAACCTTCGAACATCCATGGGCGGTCTTCTAGTGGACGAGTTCGAGCTGCGGTACGCCGATTACTCGCTGAGCAGCGACCAGGAGGCGGTACGCGACGCCTTCGCCGAGTTCTTCAGGAACGAGTGCCCGTCGGAGCGCGTGCGCGCCGCCGAGCCGCTGGGTCACGACGAGAAGCTGTGGCGGCAGCTGGCCGACATGGGCGCGGCCTCGATGGGGCTGCCGGAACGGGCCGGCGGCGACGGGGCGGCGCTCGTGGACCTGCTGCTCGTGGCCGAGGAGGCGGGGGCGGCGCTGGCGCCGGTGCCCTTTGTCGAGCACGTGGCCGCGTCGCGGGCGCTGGCGGATGCCGCGGCCGGGCGAGCTCCGGACGGATGGCTGGCGGACGCGGCGAGCGGACGGCGGATCCTGGCGCTGGCCATGGAGCCGGCCGGCACCGGGCTGGCCGGTACGGGGGCACGTCAGCTGGTGCCCGGTGGGGCGGTCGCGCGGGGGGTGCTCGCGCTGGACGGTGACGCGCTGGTGCTGGTGGAGGCCGACGAGCCACCGTCGCCGGTGGCCAACCAGGGCAGCACGCCGCTGGCCTGGTGGAACCTAGCCGACGGGAGGCGGCAGCGGCTGGCGGAGGGACCGTCGGCCGAGGCGCTGTACCGGCGGGCCCGGGCGGAGTGGAAGCTGCTGACCGCGGCCGCGCTGACCGGGCTGACCGAGCGCGCCCTCGGCATCGCGGTCGAGTTCGCCAAGACCCGGGAGACGATGGGCGTGCCGATCGGGTCGCTGCAGGGCGTCTCGTTCCCGCTCGCCGACGTGGCCATCGGGGTCTCCGGCGCGCGGAACATGATCCGGCGGGCGGGCTGGATGCTCGAGCACGAGCCGGCCGAAGCGCGACCCCTGGTGCCGGCCGCGTTCGCCTACGCCGCCCGGGTGGCCACGCACGGCACGACCACCGCGGCGCATATGCAGGGCGGCCTCGGCTTCACCATCGAGGCCGACGCCAGCCTGTACTTCCTGCGCGCCAAGGGCTGGAGCCTGCTGGGGGGCGACCCGGCCGAGGACGTGATCGCCGTCGCGGACGCGCTGGCCGCGGGCTACCGGTAGGAGGTTTGACATGGACTTCAGCCGGGTGCGGCTGGATACGGAGCAGCAGGAGTTCCTCGCCGAGGTGCGCGCGTTCGTAGCCGAGCATGTCACCGGGGAGGTCCTGGAGGAGGAGCGCCGGACCGGCAGCGGCTTCAACGAGCGCGTGCACCTGGCCCTCGGCGAGAAGGGCTGGATCATGCCGGCCTGGCCGGCCGATCGCGGCGGGGCGGGCCTGGATCCGGTCCGGGTGCACCTCCTGGACCTGCTGACCCGGCGGTCGGGCATGCCCACGGTCACGCTCGGCACGACCAGGCTGGTGGTCAAGGCGGTGGAGCGGTACGCCGAGCCCGGCCTGGCCGCCGACGTGCTGCCCCGGATCGCGGCGGGGACGGCCCGGTGCTGCCTCGGTTACACCGAACCGGACGGCGGTTCTGACATCGCCGCGGCGAAGACCCGCGCCGTCCGCGACGGGGACGAGTGGGTGATCAACGGGTCGAAGATCTTCACCACCGGCGCGCAGAACTGCCAGTACGCCTTCCTCATCACCCGGACCGACCCGGAACTGGCCAAGCACCGCGGCCTGACCATGTTCCTGGTCCCGCTGGGCAGCGACGGCGTGGAGATCCAGGGCATCAGGACGTTTGGCGGCGAGCGGACCAACATCGTCTACTACAGCGACGTCCGGATCTCGGACCGGTACCGGCTCGGCGGGATGAACGACGGGTGGACCGTGCTGCGCGGGCCGCTGGACGAGGAGCACAACTTCGGGCAGAAGGGTTCGGCCGTCCAGATCGGCGGCACCTCGCTCGGCGCGACCTACGTGTACCCGCTGGAACGCGCCCTGGACAGCGCGCTGACCTGGGTGTGTACCACGACGCGCCGGGACGGGAGCAGGCCTGTCGACGACCGTTCGGTGCTATACCGGCTGGGCCAGGTGGCCATCGACATGCAGGCCGGGCAGGTGACACCCGGCCCGATGGGACGGGTCAAGGCCTCGGACGCGCTCGTGCACGGCGCGGCCGAGCTGATGGACCTGGTCGGGCCGGCCGCGCTGCTGTCCGAGAGCGGCCCCGGCGCCGAGGCGGCCGGCGCCATCGAGTTCGCGCACCGCTTCGCCCAGGGCACCGCCACCTACGGCGGCACGGTCGAGATCTTCCGCCAGATGATCGCCCAGCACGTACTCGGGCTGCCGCGGCCCGCTTACCCGGGTTCGAAGGTGCTGGTCAGTAACTTCAGATGAACAGGAGCGCTGCTGTGCCCGATGTGCTGTCCTACGAGGTACGCGACCGCAAGGCGTACATCACGATGAACCGGCCCGAGCGGATGAACGCGCTGAGCCGGGAGCTGATGCACGGCCTGGCCGAGGCCTTCCGCGAGGCGGACGCGGACGAGAACGTGTTCGTGGTCATCTTGACCGGCGCGGGCGGCCGGGCGTTCTCGGCCGGGGCGGACCTGAAGGAGATGGCCGCCCGGATGGAAGCCGACCCCGAGGGCGGCGCGCAGGTCCGCGCGAACGGGCACGCCGCGCCATCGCAAGCGCTCAGCGCGCACCCGCCGGTGGCCAAGGGCGGGTCGATGCCGGGCTTCGACGACGTCAACAACTGCTCCAAGCCGGTGATCGCGGCCATCGACGGGTACTGCATGGCGGGCGGCATGGAGATCGCGCTGTACTGCGACATCCGCCTGGCCACCAGGAAGTCCACCTTTGCCATGCCGGAACCGAAGCGGCACCTGCTGTCCGGCCCGGCCTTCGTGCACCTGTCCCGGATGATCCCGCTCGGCGAGGCGATGCGGATCGAGCTGACCGGCGACCCCATCGACGCCGAACGGGCCTACCAGATCGGCCTGGTCCAGGGACTCTACGACGACCGGGCCGCGCTGGAGGCGGCCGCGGACCAGATGGCCGACCGGATCATGGAGAACTCGCCGCTGGCGGTGCAGTTCCTCAAGCGGATCGTCAAGGACGGCCGCGACATGACCGTCGACCACCACTGGAAGTTCGCCGAGATGTTCGCCTTCATGCTGCAGCGGACCGAGGACGCGCTAGAGGGCCCGAAGGCGTTCGCGGAGAAGCGCAAGCCCGAATGGAAGATGCGGTAGGCCAAGGCCGGTCCAGGCGAGGGCGTCGCAGGGGCGCTGCTCTCGCCTCATGTCACCGTCACTTTGTGCAGGCCGCCCGGCTCGTCTGGGTCCCGGCCGAGCCGGCGGGCCAGCGCCAGGGCGACTTGCTGTGCCCGCACGACTGCGAGCACCGGCGCCGCCACTTCCGGCACCCCGGCGGGCCACGGCAGCGCCGAACCGTCCACCGGGCCGGCGAGCCGGACGTCCGCACCGCGGTGACTCAGATCGCGGGCTAGTTCGGCCACGTCAGCGGCTGCCGGGCCGGGATGGGCGAAGGCGAGCACCGGCAGCCCCGTGGCCGCGACCGCGATCGGGCCGTGCCGCAGGTCGGCGGCGGAGTAAGCGGTGGCGAACAACGACGTCGTTTCCTCGATCTTCAGCGCCGCCTCCGCCGCTGCCCCGTACAGGAGCCCGCGGGCGACGGCGGCCAGCCGGGTCCGGCCTTCCAGCCAGCCGGCCACCTCCGCGGCTGGACCTGGATCGTCGAGCACCGCGGCCACCTGGCCGGATAGCCGATCCCTCACCTGCGGGCCGAATCCGATGTCACGAACGGCCTGGGCGATGAGCGCGAAAGCCACGAGTTCGGCGGTCACGGTCTTGGTCGCGGGCACCGCCCGCTCGGTCCCCACGTCGAGATGGAGGGGCAGCTCCGCGGCCAGGGCCAGCGGGCTCTGCCAGTCGTTGGTTATCGCGACCGTGGACCCGCCTCTCGCGCGGGCCAGCTGCAGTGATCGCACGATTTCCGGGGTGCGACCGGACTGGCTGGCCGCGATAACCAGAAATCCGGTGAAATCGGTCTGGGCGCCATACATCGTGTACAGGCTCGGGGATGCCGAGGCCACCGGCCGGCGGGTCGCCAGTTCCAGCAGATAGCGGCCGGTCGTCGCCGCATGGTCCGACGACCCGCGCGCGATCAGGACGGTGCCCGCCAGGGGTTCGGGCAGCACCTCGCGCAGGCGGCCGGCTATCGCGTCGGCCTGACCGAGCAGCACGGCCAGCCGAGCGGGCTGCTCGGCCATTTCGGCCGACATCGCCGCTCCAAGGGTCATGAGGGCCTCCTCGCTTGCACGCCCCGTCGCCCCGTCGCTCCGCCCGGATCCGGTCACGTCTTCCGGCACGGCCGCCATCTTTCCCTCCCGGTTCCGGGAAAACAAGCGAGAGGCGCCTCGATAATGCGCACTACCCGCAGTCCGGGGAGCGCTTCCGGGGCCGGTCAAGGATCCAGGCGCAACGCGGCGGGCACCCGGCCGAACGCCACTTCACCGTCCTGCGGATCCTGGGCGGTGGCGACCTGTGGGTGAGCCAGTGCATCATCACCTATGACGGCGTGCCCTCGTACTCGGTGAGCGTCATGGAGTTCACCGGCGGTCTGGTCACGCACGAGACCCAGTACTTTGCTGACCCCTTCCCGGCACCTCCCGGCCGGGCGGCGCTAGCTGAGCCGATCCCGCCCGCAGAGGCCGCCAGCCCGGGGTGACCGGCCGGGCTGGCGGCCAGGCGGCGGGTTTGGCCGGCTGGCTCAGGTTCACGCGGTCTGGCTGGCGATGATGTGCTGGAGGGTGGTGAAGGCGGGTCGGGTACCGGACTCTGGTACGAGGCGACCAGGTCGATCATGCGGCCCTCCCCGGCGTATAGCCCGGGCCGGCCGGGGACGTCCACGGCTGTGCCGCGCGGGCGGAAGCCCTGGCCGAAGTGGCGGTAGGCGCGCACGTAGAACTCCTGAGCCATCCCCTGCAGCTGGCGCAGGGCGTCGAGGGTCTTGGCGGTGTCCTCGGCCGGGCAGTCCAGGGGCTGGAAGCTGATGAGGTCGGCGGGCAACGCCGGGCCAGATACCAAAGATCACGGTCATTCCTCTCACTAGCCGTATACGGACACCGTAAACGGCTAGCCGTAAACGGTCAACGCGCGCTAGGATCGGGGCGTGCCGAAGAGCGCCCTCGACAACCCGCTGATCCTGCCGATCCTCGGGCTGCTGGTGGAGCAGCCCCGGCACCCCTACGCGGTCTTCGCCGAACTCCGGCGACGCTATCCCTACCTGCACGTGCGCAACGCGACCGTGTACACCCTGCTCGACACCCTCAAGGCGGTCCGGTGGATCGAGGCCCGCGTGGATGGAGATCACGAATCGCTGCACGCCACCGGCTCAGGAGCGGCCGCGCTGGCGGAACGCGTCGAGGGCGAGGTCCGCAGCGGGGACCTGACCGGCGGACCGTCCTATATGACCGCGCTGGCCTACCTGTCGATCATGACTGCCGAACGCGCAGCCGATGCGCTCCACGCACGCGCAACCGCAGTTGCGGACGAGGCCCGGCACCTCCAGGAAACGCTCGACCGAACCGGCGCCCCCGAGGCCCACATGATCGAGGCCCACTACCTCCTCGCCCGGCTGCACCACGACCGGGAATGGCTCACCGCCACCGCTCAGCGAATTCAGGCACGCGAACTCGCCTGGCCCTGAACTGGCCTCGACTACGGACCGGTCAGCTGCTCGTGCGGACAGGCTTAGCCGGGAGCCCGGAGACGACGTCAAGCCCCCGTTTTACCCAACCGGCGAGGGCGTCATCAGCCGCATAGCCGGCCGGCTCGATGCAGATGAAGCTGGACAAGACCCGGCCGCCGAGGAGCATAGGCCGCGCGTGCGGCTCGCGCAGTGCCTGCTCGCGGCCGTCAGCCCAGACCCGGATCATCAGCGCGGTGCCGGTGACGCCACAGCACATATTGCCGTTGACCAGGAACGACAGGCCGCCGACCATCTTGCGTTCCACCACGTCGTCACGGCCGGACAGCAGTCGCCGCACGCGCGCGGCGGCCTCAGGATCAAAGCTCAAGCGCCCGGCGCCTCGTCCGCTCATGCAGTAAGCATGACATCGCGGCCAAGAGGTCAGAACCGCAGCAGCTCGCGGACCTCACATCAGCATCAGATAGCGCATGCTCTGACGCTATCGCCGATGCGCTGGACGAGGCCACGGCAGCGTCCGGAGATCTCGCCTCGCCGCGTAGCCAGGCGGATATGGCCAGCGGGGTTGACGGTGTGCCCGGCAATGATCACGCTGAATGGAGGTGGAGGGGGAGCCGTGACCCGAGTTGGCGTTGCCTTGTCCGGTGGCGGGCACCGCGCGTCGGTGTGGGCGGTCGGCCTGCTGTTGTACCTGGCCGACGCGGGCCGGAACGGCGATGTCGGCGTCATCGCGTCGGTGTCGGGCGGTTCGATCACCAACGGGGTCGTGGCGCAGCAGATGGACTACCGGCAGGCCCGCGCGGACGAGGTCCGGGACGGGCTCGGGCCGCTGCTGCACCACATCGCCTACACCGGCCTGTTCTTCTGGGGCCCGAGCACGAACCCGTACGTCATCACGGTCCTGGGCGTCCTCGGGCTCGGGGTGCTCGGGTTCCTGGCCGGCCTGGTCATGGCGTTCATCGCCGGCATCGGCATCGCGGCGGGTGTCGTCCTGGTCGCGTCGGTCATCGTGCTCGCGGCCGGCGTCGTGATCTTCGCGCAGCGCAGCACCGTCGTCGACCGCGCGCTGGCCCGTACGCACTTCAGCCGGCAGGGCCGCCCGACCGGGCTGGCCAGCGTGGCCCGCTCGCTCGACCACGTGTTCTGCGCGACCGAACTGCAGGCGGGCGAGCATTTCTACCTCTCCCCCAGGTTTCTGTACTCCTACCGGTTCGGCTGCGGGGAGCCGGGCGGCCTGGCCCTGTCGACCGCCGTCCAGGCGTCGGCGTGCCTGCCGGGCGCGTTCGCGGCCCGGCGCCTCGACACCGCCCCGCACCGGTTCCGGCGCAGCGTCGAGGTCACCGAGCCGCCCGCGGTCCCGGGCCAGATGCTGCTCACCGACGGCGGCGTCTACGACAACATGGCCGACCAGTGGGCGGGCGGGCTGGCGGCGCGCGTCCGGGACAACGCCGCGCTCGACATCAGGACCACGGGCCTGGACGAGCTCATCGTGGCGAACGCCTCGGCCGGCCCGCCGTGGACCACGGTGAAGGCCAGCTGGCTGCCGGTCCGCAACGAGCTGAGCACGCTGGGGCGGGTCAAGGACGTTCAGTACGCCGTGTCGACGAGCACCCGCCGCCACGACCTGGTGAACAACTGGGAGGCCGCCGCGCGGGCCGGTCACGGCGTCACCGGGGCGCTGGTGCAGATCGCCCAGTCCCCGTTCGAGGTGCCCGACGCATTCGCCCAGGATGACAGGTGGCCGGACCGGGCGGCGCGGGCCCGCGAGGCCATCGCCTGGCTCGGCGGCAGCGACGCCAACCGGGCGGCGTGGGCCGCGGTGGCCGAGCAGAGCCGCACGCTACCGACCGTGCTGCGCATGTTGCGGCCGGACCCCACCGCCCGGCTGCTGTGGCACGCCTACGTCCTGGCGGCCTGCAACCTGCACGTGCTGCTTCCCGGCTACACGCTGCCTCCGCTACCGACCGAGGAGGAGTTCCGTGAGCTCATCGGTTAGCCCGTCCCGGACCCACCTGATGACGATCGTGGCCCAGGACCCGTCGGTCACCGGCGAGCATGGAATGCTGCGGGCCAGCGTCCCGGTTCCGGCCGACCGGCTCGAGCCCGGCCCGCGCAGTCACCGGTTCCAGGTCATCGACTACGACGCGACGGCCAGGCTGCTGCTCCCGCCCGCGACGTTGACGCCGGGCACCTGGCAGTCTCCAGGCAGCGGGGATGCGGAGCATGACCCGTTCTGGGACCGCTCCGACACCGCGCTGCTCAGCGATCCCGCGTTCCACGCGCAGAATACGTACGCGATCGCCGCCCGCACCCTCGCGGTATTCGAGTCTGCCATCGGCCGCCGCCTGAACTGGGGGTTCCTCGGTCACGAGCTGTACCTGGTGCCGCACGCCATGGCCGAGGCCAACGCGTACTACGCCGACGACGTGCGCGCGGTGCTGTTCGGTTACATGCCGGCCAGGGTGCCGCGGGCCACGCGGAACGGCCCGGGCCTTCGCATCGCCCGGTCGGGACGGCTGGATCCGGACGCCGTCTACACCTGCCTCTCGCACGACGTGATCGCGCACGAGACCACCCACGCGGTGCTCGACGGGCTGCGGCCCCGGTTCCTCATGCCCGGCCTGCCGGACCAGCCCGCATTCCACGAGGGCCTGGCCGACATCGTGGCGCTGCTGTCGGTGTTCTCCATGCCCGAGGTGGTGCGGAGCCTGCTCGGCCAGGGCGACCTGGAGGGCAGGATCGCCGATCGGTCGGTCTCCGACGAGGACCTCAAGAAGAACGCGCTGTTCACCCTGGCGGAGCAGGTCGGATCGGCGCTGAAGGACGAGCGGGGCAGCGCCCTGCGCGACTCCATCACGCTGCGGCCCTCGACCAGGTGGACCGGCAATCCCCGCTACAACGAGCCGCACTTCCGCGGCGAGATCCTGGTGTGGATCATCCTGGAGACCCTGGCCGGGATCTGGCGGAAACGGCTGGAGGACATCAGCTTCGCCGGCTCGGTGAGCCTGGCCCGGGCGGCCGAGGAGGGGGCGACGGCGGCCCAGCACCTCCTCGGCATGTGCGTGCGGGCGATCGACTACCTCCCGCCGGTCGAGTTCGAGTTCCCGGACTTCCTGGCGGCCCTGCTGGTCTCCGACGCCGAGATCGTCCCGGACGACAAGCACGGCTACCGGGTCGCCGTCCGCGGCGCGTTCGCCCGGTGGGGCATCGCGGACGCGGACGACCACATCGCGGACCTGTCGCGCTCCGGCCTCACCGCCGTCTACCGCAACCTCAGCTACACCGCGCTGCGCAGCGACACCGACGAGGTCTTCCGGTTCATCTGGGAAAACCTCGAACTCCTCCAGATCGATCCGCGCTTCTACATCCACGTCGAGCACGTCCGCCCGTCCGTCCGGGTCGGCCCCGACGGCATCGTGGTCGCGGAGACGGTAGCGGAATACATCCAGTTCCTGGAGGGCACGCCCGGCGCGCTGTCGCGGGCGATAGGCCTGCGGGTCCCCGGCGCCGTCTCACCGGGCACGCGGGTCCGGGTGCTCGGCGGCGGCACGATCGTGTTCGACGAGTTCGGCCGGGCCAAGTACCACCACCGCAAGGACATCCGCGATACCGGGCGCCAGCAGCGGCGGCTGAGCTACCTGGTCGGCAATGGCCTGTTCGATGACAAGGCCCTGGGCGTGTCCGACGGCATGCCGGCCGGGCAGCGTTTCGCGATCCTGCACCAGCCCGACGCCAACCGTAAGGAGACGTGGTGACATGAACGGGCCCGCCACCCAGCCGCCCGTGCTGGCCACCGTGCGGGTGCGGATGTACCAGGTCGGCTTCGGGGATTGCTTCCTGCTGAGGTTCGAGTACGCCGGCCAGGCCGAGCCGGCTCGCCACATCCTGATCGACTTCGGCACCCGCCAGCTCGCCGCCGGTCTCGACCTGGCCGATGTCGCCGGCGAGATCGATGCCCGCACCGGCGGCGGACCCGACGTCGTGGTGCTTTCCCACCGCCACCAGGACCACATGTCCGGGTTCGGCGGCAGCGGCACCGACGCCGTCGTGGGCCGGTGGCAGCCGCGCCTGGTGGTCCGGTCCTGGACCGAGGACCCCGCGGCGCCCGCCGGCGCGACCGGTCCGGCCGGCCCCGGCGGGACCGGCCTGCGCGCGGGTCTCGACCAGGGCCGCGCGTTCGCGACCGCGCTGTCCCAGGCGATCGCCGGCTCCGCGCGCGGCCTGCGCGCCGACGTCCGCGAGCTTGCCCTGGCCCAGCTGGCCAACCAGGCCGCGATCGACCGGCTCGATGCCTGGTCCCGGACGGGCCAGGGGGTCTACGTCAGCTACGGGCAGCCGCTCGCCCTGGACGCCGTGGTTCCGGGTGTGCAGGTGCATGTCATCGGGCCGCCCACCGTGGCCCAGCACCCGGCGGTGGCCAGGGAGCGCGCCACGAGCCCCGAGTACTGGCAGCTCTACCAGGGCCTCGCGGCTACCGGCGCCTTCGACCCGGCCGCCGGAGCGCCGACCGCCGGATCGCCGGCCGCGGCCGACGATCGGCTCGTCGGTCCGGCGCGGTGGCTGGTCGAGCGGCTGCAGGCCCCGCAACTGCGCTCGTTGCTGCGCATCGTCACCGCACTGGACCACGCGATGAACAACACCAGCGTGATCCTGCTGATCCAGGCGGGCGACCGCAGGCTCCTGTTCTGCGGCGACGCGCAGATCGAGAACTGGGAGTACGCCCTGACCTTCGCCCCCGACCGCCAGGCACTCCTCGAGTTGCTCCGCGGGGTCGACCTCTACAAGGTGGGACACCACGGATCCCGCAACGCCACCCCCCGGACCCTGTTCAACCTGTGGACCGAGGCGGCCACCCGGGACCGGGCGATGGTCGCGCTGATGTCCACCAAGAAGGGCGTGTTCCCTGGCACGCCCGGGAGCAATACCGAGGTCCCCCGCGAGACCCTGGTCACCGCCCTGGGCCAGCGCATGAAGCCGCTGTCCTCGACCATGGATCTGCAGCCAGGGGTATCCCATGTCGAGGTCGCCGCGCCCGCCTTCGGCGACGCGCCGTTTACCGTGGTCTCATGAGCCTGGAAGCATCGTCGCTGGCCGCCGCCGTCCCGGGCCTGGTGCGCAGCGACCCGCACGGTCCCGGCATCACCCGGGTCCGGGACACCGATGGCGTCCGCTACCTGGACCCGGCCGGCGCGGAGGTCACCGACGCCGCGACGCTGGGCCGGATCCGGGCGCTGCGAATCCCGCCCGCCTGGGCGGACGTCTGGATCTCGCCGGACCCGGCCGGCCATATCCAGGCCACAGGCACCGACAGCAAGGGCCGGCTCCAGTATCTGTACCACCGGCTCTGGCGGGAGCAGCGCGACGCCCAGAAGTTCGGGCACATGCTCCGGTTCGCCGACGCGCTGCCCGGGCTGCGCACGGCCGCCACAGCCGACCTGAGGCACCGCGGCCTGACCCGCGACCGGGTCGTGGCCAGCGTGGTCCGGCTGATCGACCTCGGCATGTTCCGCATCGGCGGGGAAAGGTACGCCGAGCTGGACCACCATTACGGCGCCACCACGCTGCGGAAGCAGCACGTGCGCGTCACCCGCGACGGCATCATGTTCGACTACACCGCCAAGTGGGGCAAGCAGCGGACGATCGTCATCAGGGACAACCTCGTCCTGCCCACCATCCGGGCGCTGGCCCGCGTCGACAACGACCTCGACCCCTTGTGGTGCTATGAGCAGGACGGCCGCTGGCACATCCTGCACTCACGTGACGTGGGCAACTACATCGCCGTGCGGGCCGGCGGCCACTTCACCGCCAAGGAATTCCGTACCTGGAACGCCACCGTGCTGATGGCGCTGGCCCTGGCGAACGCGGGACCCTCGTCGACGCTGCCCGGCCGCCAGCGCACCATAGCCGCCAGCGTCCGCGAGGTGGCCAACTGGCTCGGCGACACCCCGGCCGTGGCCCGCGGCTCCTACATCGACCCGCGCCTGATCGCCCGCTACGAATCCGACGGCCACCTGCCCGCCGTTCCCCAGGCCCCGGTCGCCCTCCCCGCCACCGAAGCAGCCGAGACCGCCGTCGCCGCCCTGCTGGCGGCGGGCAGGGACGGCGCGATCGGCCACGGTGCAGGAGTCAGTAGCGGATGAGGGTGGATCGCGAGGTCTTCACCAGCTCGTCGTCCTGATTGGTCCAGTTGTCCTCGGTGACGGTGAAGAGCATGAGGCCGAGCCGGCCTACGCGCTCCCGGTACTCCGACAGGCGGCGGACCGAGGTGATCACGTCGCCTGGGCGCATGCGGACGCCGTATTCGACCTCCATGCCGCCGTTCAGCTGGAACTTCAGGTGGGGCCCCTCGACGCCCAGGGTCTTCTCGATCATGTCGGGGTCGTGGCCCGCCGCCGCCCGCTGCGGTCCTTCCGAGGACATCCAGGCAAAGGGGTTGAACTCCTCCGGGGCCACGATGGACCCGGACGCGGTGCCCGCCGCGTATCCGGCGTCCCAGAACCGCCGGGGCGGGTCGTCCGGGTAGTAGACCGCGACCGCCCAGCGCCTGATGTCGGAGTCGGTGATCGGGAACGAGACCGAACGGCCCAGCTCGCCGCCTATGGCCTTGCGCATGCCATCGGAGATGACCGTGTTTGCCACCGTAGTTCCCTTCCTGGTCAGACGCTGATGCCGACGAGCTTGGTTTCCAGGTACTCGACGATGCCCTCCTGGCCGCCCTCGCGGCCGAGCCCGCTCTCCTTCATGCCGCCGAACGGCGCCGCCGCGGAGGTCGGGTTGATGTCGTTGATCCCGACGATGGCGAACCGCAGCGCCTCGCTGACCCGGATGGCGCGGGACAGGTCCTTGGTGTACAGGTAGGCGGCCAGGCCGTAGCTGGTGTCGTTGGCCATCTTGATCACCTCGTCCTCATCATCGAACAAGACGACCGCGGCGATCGGCCCGAACGTCTCCTCCCGGTAGATGAGCATCTCGGGGGTGACGCCGGTGAGCACGGTCGGCGCGAAGAACGTGCCCGCGTCGTACTTTTCCCCGGTCAGCCGTTCGCCGCCAAGAGCCAGGCTGGCGCCCTTGCCCACCGCGTCGGACACGTGCCGGTCCATCTTCTCCATCGCGCCGTCGTCGATCAGCGGGCCGATCGTGATGCCCTCCTCCAGGCCGTTGCCCGGCTTGAGCCGGCCGACCCGGTCGCGGAGCACCTCGAGGAAGGGTTCGGCCAGGGAACGGTGCACGAAGATCCGGTTGGGGCAGATGCAGGCCTGGCCGGTGTTGAGGAACTTGACCAGCGCGGCGCCCCGGGCGGCGTGCGCCGGGTCGGCGTCGGGAAAAACGATGAACGGGGCGTGCCCGCCGAGCTCGAGCGACACCCGCTTGATGTGCCCGGCCGCTCCCCCGGCGAGCTGCTTGCCGACCTCGGTCGAGCCGGTGAAGGTGAGCTTGCGCACGGCCGGGTTGGTCAGGAACTCGTCCCCCACTAGAGCGGGACGGTCGGTCGTGATCAGGTTCACCACCCCGGCGGGGACCCCCACCTCGTGCAGGATCCGGAACATCTCCACCGCGCACAGCGGCGTCTGCTCGGCCGGCTTGAGCACGACCGTGCACCCGGCGGCGAGCGCGGGCCCGATCTTCCTGGTGAGCATCGAGATCGGGTAGTTCCACGGGGTGATCGCCCCGACCACGCCCACCGGCTGGCGCATCACCATGAACCGCTGATCGGCGCGGGAGGAGGGGATCGTCTGCCCGTAGACCCGCTTGGCCTCCTCGGCGAACCACACAAGAAAGTCGGCCGCGTACTGCACCTCGATCCGGGCCGTCCGCAGCGGCTTGCCCTGCTCGGTGGTCATCAGCCGGGCCAGGTCGTCGGCGCGCTCCGTCATCAGCCGGTGCGCGGCGTACAGGAACCCGGCCCGCTCGTAGGCGGTCCGGCCCGCCCAGGCGGGGAACGCCGACTCGGCGGCGGTCACGGCGTCCCGAACGTCCTGGGTCTCTGCCGCGCTGATCTGCGCGAGGACCTCGGAGGTCGCCGGGTTGGTCACCGGGAACGTGAGCCCGGATGCCGCAGGCTGCCACTTACCGTCGATGTACAGCGTTCCCGAGCTGGTATCGGGCATTGCCATGCGGGCCTCCGTACGGCGCTAACTATTTGGTAGTTGTCCAAGTATAGACCAAAGCCGGTTCGATGTTTCTAGTCCCGCGCCATGATCAGGGTGCCGGCCTGGCCGTGCACCGCCATGCCCTGGGCCAGGCTGATGCCGATCCTGGCGTCCGGGACCTGGCGCTCGCCGCACTCGCCGCGCAGCTGCCGGACGACCTCGATCGTGTGCATGCCGGACGGGTGGGTGCAGTGGCTGTTGGAGAGCAGGCCGCCGTCGGTGTTGCACGGCATCGAGCCGCCCAGCCTGGTGTGCCCGGCGGCGAAGTAACCGGCCCCCTCCCCCAGCTTGCAGAAGCCCATCTCCTCAAGGTCGCGCAGCATGGTGACGGTGAAGCAGTCGTACAGGCCGCCCACGTCGATGTCCTCGCGGGAGACCCCGGCGATCTGGAACGCCATGTCGGCGGTGCGGCGGACGGCCTTGCCGTCCTCGGGGAACCAGGGCACGTCGATGGTGGTGTAGGCGTCGGTGTAGGTGGCCTCGGCGCCGCCGAGCACCCAGACCGGCGGCTTGCGGCAATCCCTGGCCACGTCCTCGGCGGCGATCACGATGGCGTAGCCGCCGTCGTTGTCGATCGCGCAGTCCAGCAGGTGCAGCGGGTCGCAGACCATGCGCGAGCCGACCACGTCGGCCACCGTGACCGGGCCGCGGCGGCCCATCACCGAGGCCGGGTTGAGGGTGGCGTGATACCGGTGCGTCACGGCCACCTCGGCTAGGTCCTCGCTGGTCACGCCGAACTCGTGCATGTAGCGCCGTGCCCATAGCGCGTACCAGGTGGTGTAGAACGCGCCGGCCAGCGCGAAGCTGAAGTCCTCGACCCGCGGCGCCCGGTCCGCGACGGGTGTGCCGCCCGGCCCGAGCTGCCAGCCGGCCTTGCCCCAGAACAGCACCGCGACGTTGCACAGGCCGGCCGAGACCGCCAGCGCCGCCTTGGCCGCGCCGCCCGAGGCCAGCCCGATGTCCATGAACGTGACCGGCCGCTCGCCCAGTTGCTCGGCCCAGAACATGTGCGCCTGGGTGCCGCGCCCAATCGGCGAGGCATCCAGCGGGATCAGGCCGTCCACCGCGGTGTGCGGCAGCCCGGCGTCGTCCAGCGCGCCCTTGACCGCCTCGAGTTGCAGCGAGATCGCCGTCCGTTCCATGAACCTGGCCTGCTCGGTGGTGTAGACGCCGACGATGGCCGCCCGCCGCCGCATGCTGAACATCCGTACCTCCAGAGCCTGAGCCGAGCTATCTCATCGAAGAATATAGAAGTATTGTTGCTTTGGGGAGGGGGCGGGTAGGTGCTTGGGGAGGAGGAGCAGGGCGATGAGCGGTGCGGGGCTGGAGTTCTGGGTGTACCTGCCGCAGATGCGGATGTCGTTCCCGACGATCCTGGAGCGGGCCCGGGCGGCCGAGGCGGCGGGGTTCGACGGGGTGGCGCTGATGGATCACCTGGCGCCGCCGGGGCTGAGGTCGGCGGACATGTACGACGCGATGACGGTGGCGGCCGCCGCCGCGGCGGGCACGCAGCGGCTGAAGATCGGGCACCTGGTGCTGTGCGGGGCGTTCCGGCATCCGTGCGTGCTGGCCAAGGAGGTGGTCAGCCTGGACCACCTGTCCGGCGGGCGGTTCGAGCTCGGTCTTGGCTGGGGTTCGGTGCCCGGGGAGCTGGAGCGGTTCGGGCTGGCGGCGGAGGACGCCGTAACGCGGGCGGGCCGGCTCGCCGAGGGCCTTGACGTGCTGGCCGCGCTGTTCACCGGCGAGGACGTCGACTACGACGGAGACTTCTACACGCTGCGCGGCGCGCGGCAGAGCCCGCGGCCGCTGGCCGGGCGGGTGCCGGTGGTGATCGGCGGGGGCGGGCCGAAGCTGACCATGCCGCTGGTCGCGCGGTACGCGGACTGGTGGAACTGCCCGTCGTACGCTCATCGCCGGCTGGATGAGCTGCGGCCGCTCGCCGGGACCGCCCGGGTTTCTACGCAGCATCCGGTGGGGCTGGCCGCCGGGGCGGGCGACGTGGACCGGGTGGCCGAGGTGGCACGGCGGAGGTTCGGCGGCTGGGGCGGGCTGATAACCGGGACGGCCGAACGGGTGGCGGAGCAGCTGGCGCTGCTGGCCAGGCGCGGAGTCGAGCGGTTCTACCTTCAGTTCAGCGACTTCGCGGCGCCGGAGACGCTGGCGCGGTTCGGCGCCGAGGTCATCCCGGCAGTAAGGGGAACCGGGGCGAGATGACCAGGCCCGTTCGGGATCAATAATCTGTGACCGGTATGGGTACGGCCGGCCGGCTTGGTGTTATTGTTTCATTGTTCTATAGATTCCGAACTACAGGCGGGTGCCCATGCCGGAGCCCTACCCCATATTGAACTCGCTGATGCTGGAGCAGGCCGGCGAGAACCGGTTCCGCGGTCCGAGCGTCCCCTCGGACTTCCGGCCGGTCGTGTTCGGCGGGCAGCTCATGGGGCAGATGATCGTCGCGGCGGCGGCCACGCTGCCGGACAAGAACGTCAAGTCACTGCACGCGATCTTCGCCCGGGCCGGGACCGTGAAGGAGCCTGTCGACCTGGACGTGGACGTCATGCACGCGGGGCGCGCGCTGGCGAGCGTCACCGTCACCGCCCGGCAGGGCGACCGGCTGCTGAGCCGGGGGCTGCTCCTGCTGGACGCGGGCGAGCCCGACCTGATCCGGCACAGCCTGCCCATGCCGGAGGTCGCCGGGCCGGCGCAGGCGCAGGCGCGGGGGTGGCCCGACGGCGGCTCGCAGGTGCGGATCGTGGACGGGGTGGACCTGATGACCACCGAGGTCACCGGCGATCCCGAGCTGAACGTCTGGGTCAAGTTCGACCACGCCCCGCAGAGCCAGGCCGTGCACCAGGCGCTGCTGTCCTGGTACACCGATCCGTTCCTGATCGCGGCGTCGATGCGGCCGCACCCCGGCATCGGGCAGAGCATGTCGCACGAGGTCATCTCCACCGGCGTCATCACGCACACCCTGTCGTTCCACGAGCCGATCCGGGCCGACGGCTGGCTGCTGCTGGCCCAGCACAGCCTGGTCGCCGGGCACGGGCGGACCTACGGTAGCGGACAGGTCTTCGATGAGCGGGGGACGCAGGTCGCCTCGTTCGTGCAGGAGAACCTGGTGCGCGCGTTCCGGAGCGAGCCGGGCGCGCGCGGCAAGGCGACCATGGCGATGTAGGAGGACGAGGCGATGGGTGACTACCGCTACATCAGGTACGAGACGCTGGACGACGGGGTCATTGCCCGGATCACCCTGGACCGGCCGCGGACGCGCAACGCGCAGAATCGCGGCCTGCTGGTCGAGCTGGGCGACGCGTTCTTGCGCGCGGAGGCCGACGACACCGTTCGGGTGGTCATCTTGTGCGGCGCGGGCCCGATGTTCTCCTCCGGGCACGACATGGGCTCCCGCGAGGCCATCGCAGAGCGGCAGCCGGGCCCGGACCAGCACCCGTCGGTCACCGTCAACGGCGGTGGGAGGCTGGGCGCCGAGGGCCGCATGCTGCAGGAATGGCACTACTTCTTCGAGAACACGCGCCGCTGGCGGAACCTGCGCAAGATCACGATCGCCTCGGTCCAGGGCGCGGTGTACGCGGCCGGGCTGATGCTGATGTGGGCCTGCGACCTGATCGTGGCGGCCGACGACGTCAGCTTCGCCGACGTGGTCGGCACCCGGCTGGGCATGTGCGGGGTGGAGTACTTCGCCCACCCGTGGGAGTTCGGCCCGCGCAAGGCCAAGGAACTGCTGCTCACCGGCGACTCGATCTCCGTGGACGAGGCCTACCGGCTCGGCATGGTGAGCAAGGTGTTCTCCGTGGATTCGCTGGAGTTGCAGACGCTCGCGTTCGCCCGGCGGATCGCGCAGACCAATACGATGGCGGCGCTGCTGATCAAGGAATCGGTCAACCAGAGCGTCGACCACATGGGCTTCTACAACGCGCTCAACGCGTGCTTCACCATCCACCAGGTGAACCACGCGCACTGGGCCGAGATCAACGAGAACCACTACCCCGTCGGCTCGCCGGAGTTCGGGGTGGTGCCGTGGAACCAGGCACCGCCGATCCGGCCGGCGGTCAAAGATCATTCGTAGTACGGAGGAGGCGGAAGTGACCCAGGCACCGACTGAGCTTGCTGTCGGTTCTGAGATCCCGGTCTTGCAGCGCACGACCGGGCTGCACAACTGGAACCGCTACGCGGCGGTCAACCACGAGTTCGTCGACATCCACATGGACGACGACGCGGGGAAGGCGGCGGGGTACCCGAGCGCGTTCGGCATGGGCAACCTGCAGTGGTCCTACCTGCACACGCTGCTGCGGAACTGGATCGGCGACAACGGCCGGATCGTGAAGCTGGCCTGCCAGTTCCGTTCGGCCAACGTCAAGGGGCAGGTGGTGACGGCGCACGGCAAGATCACCGGCGTCCGGGATGACGGCGGCTCCGAGGTGCTGGTGGACCTGGAGATCTGGACGGACAACGACTCGGGCCAGGTCATGGCGCCGGGCACGGCCACCGTGGCGCTGCCTGCGGGGAGGATCTGACATGGCGATTGGCAAGCTGTTCCACATCATCCACATGACCGGCGACCTGCCCGCGCTGGAGAGCTGGTACGACGACGTCTTCAGCGTGCGGCGCGGGTTCCTCGACCACCACTACATGGAGGGCGAGAAGCGGGACGCGTCCCTGGTCGTGCTGGGCGACTGCGTGATCGAGCCGCTGGCTCCGGCCTTCCGCGTGGAAGGCTGGGACGCCATGCCGCTGGGGCGGTTCTACCAGCGGTTCGGCAGCCACTGGCACTCGATCGCCTGGTACACCGACGACGCGGGCGAGATCTGGCAGCGATGCACGGACAACGGGATCCGCGTGTTCGTCGAGGGCGGCGTGCGGACGACCTCGCGGCCGGCGCCGACCGCCGCGATCATGACGCACCCCAAGGACACGATCGCGCAGCTGGAGTTCATGAACCCGCACGGGACCCTGATGGAGTCCATGGATCCGCGGCTCAAGCCGGACTGGGACCCCGGCTGGTGGGAAGGCAACCACCCGCTCGGCCTGGTCGGCCTGGCCTACACCACCGTGCTCACCCGGGACCTGGACCGGGCTACTCGCGTCTACACCGATGTGCTGGGCGGGATGCTGATTCATTCCGGCTCGTCGGCTCTGACCGGGACGCGTAGCTCCTTTGTGCTTCTTGGCGACACGGTGGTCGAATTGGCTACGCCGTCGCGGGAGGGCACGCTGGCGGCCGACGACATGGCGGCCCACGGCGATATCCACCACGCCGCGGCGTTCCGGGTGCGTGACCTGGATCAGGCCGAGAAGTACCTGAACAGCAAGGGCGTCGAATCGCTGGACCGGGACGAGACGACGCTGCTCACCCAGCCGTCGACCACGCACGGGGTGCCGTTCCGCTGGACCGTGGGCGACATCCCCTCGGGCGCTTCGTGACCTCTTCTGGTTGTGCCGGTTCTGGTTGTGCCGGTTCTGGTTGTGCCGGTTCTGGTTGTGCCGGGCTCGGCGGCGCTGCCGCGTTGCCCACCGGGCTCGCGTGAGCTTTCCATGATCGCGAAGGGTTTGGTACTGCAGGGAGTACTAAATCCTTCGCGATCATGAAATGTCGGCTGACGGTCGCTAGCCGGGCAGGGCTAGGTACCACTGGAGGTCTGGCGGGTTGGCCTGCAGGTCCATGGCAGGCGTCATGTCCATCCGGCCGCCCGTAGCCGCGGCGCCGAGCGCGGCCGCGGCGGCCGCCACGTCGTCGGTGTCCAGTTCGTAGACGGCGAGGTACCGGCGGGCCGGCGGGGCGCCGCCCGGCTCGGCGGGCAGGTCCGCCAGCCGGTACCGGTGCACGGCGGTGATGGCCGGGATGGCCGCGCGGACCTGCGGGATGTGCGTGCCCTCGTACCAGTCGTTGAACTCAGCCTCGCTGGCCTCGTCCACGGGGCTCGCCCACGCCAGGAACATCGCCTTGGCCATCGGTCCTCCTCTGATAGGGCGTCATATTTTGACTGATTGACAAATATCTACTTATAGGTCACGCTAACGCGTGGGACTGGTCAGGTCAACGGCGCTGCCTCGGTTTGGCCGGATCGGCGGCGCTAGCTCCGTTGGCCGGATCGGCGGCGCTAGCTCCGTTGGCCGGATCGGCGGCGTTACTTCGGTGAAGGGCTCGGGACACTTGACAGCACAGCCGGACGCGGCGAGCGGGAGCGACTGGCCGGCGGGTGAGTGGCGGCCCGGCGCCCTGCAGCGCCAAGCCTGGCGGGACCGGCTGCTGCCGCCGGTCGAGCAGGTCCGCCCGGGCCTGTGGTCCATCCCGGTGCCCTGGCCGGACAGCGGGCTGCGGTACACGCTGGCCTACCTGCTGGATACCCGGGCCGGCGTGGCCCTGGTCGACACCGGGTGGCCGAGCGAGACGGCCTGGACGGCGCTGGAGGACGGCATCCGGCAGGCCGGCCATGACCTGGCCGAGGTCGGATACGTGCTGGTCACGCACGCGCATCCGGACCACCTGGGGATGGCCAACCGGGTCCGCGAGGCCTCGGGTGCCCGGGTCGGCATGCATCCGGCCGAGGCCGCCACACTGCGCTCGGCGGACCGGTCGGCCTGGCGGGAGCGGGTGGCCGGCTGGCTGAAGTCCCGCGGTGCTCCACCGAACGAGGCGACGCAAATCACCGACCTCCTGGCCGGGGGCGTGGCGCGGCACGCACGGCTGGCGCGCCCGGACGTCGAGATCGAGCACGGCACCCTGCCGCTCGGGGCCGGGACCGCCGTGCGGGCGGTGTGGACGCCCGGTCACACCCCGGGCCACCTGTGCTTCTACGACGAACGGCGGGACGTGCTCCTGACCGGAGATCACGTGCTGCCCCGGATCACCCCGCACATCGGGCTCATACCGGGCGCCGAGGGCGATCCGCTCGGCGACTACCACGCCTCGTTGCAGGCACTGACCCGGTACGACCCGGCCGAGGTGCTGCCCGCACACGAGCACAGGTTCGCCGGACTCGGCGCCCGCGTCGACATGCTGCTGCGGCACCACCGGACCAGGCTGGCAGAGATCGAGCACGTGGTCGCGTGCTATCCCGGCCTGTCCACCTGGACCGTCGCGGAGGCGCTGACGTGGTCCCGCGGCTGGGAGCAGACTCGCGGTCCGGCCCGCCAGGCCGCGATCAGCGAGACGTGGGCGCACCTGATCTACCTGCGGGCACGGGACCGCGTGGTCGATCAGGGCGGGGGCGTGGATACCTGGGTGCCTGGGCCGCGCGGGTCGGCCGTGGACTAGTGGGAGGTGCCGATGATGGCTGAGGCTGCTGTTCCGGCTGAGGGCGGGGCCGTGCTCTACCGCGTGGCGGACGGCACGGCGACGATCACGCTGAACCGGCCCGAGGTGCTCAACGCCATCAACGGCGCGGTGCACCGCGGCATCCTCGACGGGGTGGAACGGGCGGCGGGCGACGACACGGTCCGGGTGGTGGTCATCCGCGGCAGCGGGCGCGCGTTCAGCGCCGGAGGCGACCTGAAGGCCGTGGCCGCGGGTGAGGACGTCGGGCATCCGAAGGCGCTGGGCCGGGCCATCTGGAACCTGGCCAAGCCGGTGATCGCCGCGGTGCACGGCTACTGCCTGGGGCAGGCCTGCGAGCTGGCCGGGGTTTGTGACCTGACTGTGGCGGGCCGCAGCGCCAGGTTCGGCGAGGTGGAAATCAACCACGGCTGGGGTCCGCCGCTGCCGATCACGCCGTTCGCCCTTGGGCTGAAGCGGGCCAAGGAGATGCTGCTGCTCGGCGAGATGATCACGGCCGCGACGGCGGCGCAGATCGGCCTGGTTAACCGGGTGGTGGACGACGAGGCACTCGACGCCGAGGTGGCCAGGATCGCGGGCCGGATCGCCGGCCTGAAGGCCGAGGCGGTGGCGGCCAACAAGCGGCTCGTCAACGAGCGGTACGAGCGGGCCGGCTTCCTGGCGGGCACGGAGTCCTGAGAGCGGGCGCTAGGTTGAGGCGTATGGGTGTGCTCTTGCTGGTTCGGCACGGTCAGGCGTCGCTCGGGACGACGGATTATGACCGGCTTTCGGACGTCGGCCGGCGGCAGGCGCAGGTCACGGGGGCTCGGCTGGCCCGGACGGACCTGGCGGTCGACCGGGTGGTGTCCGGGGCCCTGACCCGGCAGCGCGACACCGCCGAGGCGGTGCTGGCCGCGCTCGGCTGGCCCGCGTCCCGGCTGCGGATCGACGAGCGGCTCGACGAGTACGACCACGTCGGGGTCATGGCCCTGTACACCACCGAGGTGACGTTCGAGACGGCCACGGCGGACGGCGAGCGGGGGCGGGCGCTGCAGTCCACGCTGGAGGAGGCGATCGGCCGCTGGATCGGCGGGGATAGCGGGGAAGGGGAGACCCACGACGCGTTCATCGGCCGGGTCACGGACGCGATCACGGAACTGGCCGCCGCGCCGGGCGGGACGATCGCGGTGACCTCGGGCGGGGTGATCGCCGCCTACTGCGCGGTGGCGCTCGGGCTGCCGGTCGAGCGGTGGCCCGGGCTGGCCCGGCTGATCATCAACGCCAGCATCACCAAGATCATCACCGGGCATATGGGCACGAACATGGTGACGTTCAACGACCACGCCCACCTGGAAACCGACCGCGCCCTGATCACGTACAGGTAGCCGGGCCGGACAGTGGGCGGGGTGAGAGGAGGTAGCCGGGCCGGGTGGGGCCGGGCAGGTAGGCTCAGGCCTGGATGGCGGCGCCGGAGGCGATGAGCTCGGCCGCGTCGGGCAGGCCCCAGTCGGTGAGCGCCTCGGCGGTGTGCCGGCCCGGCACGGACGCCGGCCCGGGCAGTTCGCCCGGCGTCCGGGAGAAGCGCGGCGCGGGTGCGGGCTGGACGACTCCGTCCAGGACCACGTAGGTCTGCCGCGCGGCCAGGTGCTCGTCGGAGGCGGCTTCGCGCATCGACAGCACCGGCTCGACGCAGGCCTCGCTGCCGGCGAAGGCGGCCGCCCACTCGTCCCTGGTCTTCTCGGCGAACCGGGCCGTGAACAGCTCGCGCAGCCGCGGCCAGTTGCCCGGGTCGCCGCGGTCGGGCGCCTCGGTCAGGCCGAGCCCGGCCAGCAGCGCGGCGTAGAACCGCGACTCCAGCGCGCCCACCGCCATCCACTTCCCGTCCGCCGTCTCGTACACGTCGTACCAGGGCACTCCCCCGTCCAGCAGGTTCACCCCGCGCTCGTCCCGCCACACCCCCTGGGCCATGAACATCAGCGGCATGGCCAGCAGCGAGGCCACCCCGTCCACGATGGCCGCGTCCACCACCTGGCCCTGCCCGGAGGTGGCCCGCTCGACCAGGGCCGCGCAGATCCCGTAGGCCATCAGCATCCCGCCGCCGCCGAAGTCGCCGAGCAGGTTCGCCGGGAACTGCGGCGGGCCGCCGGCCCGGCCCAGCGCGTGCAGGGCGCCGGCGCGGGCGATGTAGCCGATATCGTGCCCGACGTTCGAGGACAGCGGACCGTCCTGGCCCCAGCCGGTCATCCGGGCGTAGACCAGCCGCGGGTTGCGGCGCAGGCAGACCTCGGGTCCCGCGCCGAGGCGCTCGGTCACCCCCGGGCGCAGGCCCTCGAGCAGCACGTCCGCGGTGTCGGCCAGCCGGAGCAGCGCGTCCACCGCGCGCGGCTGCTTCAGGTCAAGCACGGCGGACCGGCGGCCCCGGTTCAGGAACTCGCGCTCGGGATGGGCGTGAAGGGGGATGGGGAGGTGGGTGGGACCAGGGCGGTCGATGCCCGGCCGGTCAATACGGAGCACGGTCGCGCCCTGGTCGGCGAGCAGCATGGCGCAGAACGGCGCGGGCCCGATGCCCGCCAGTTCGAGCACCCGCAGGCCGGCCAGCGGCCCGCGGCGGGTTGGTTGCGGCGCCGCCATCGTCGTACCTCCGCACTACGCGACCACCGTTGTCAGCTAATGCTGCTTTGTCATCTAACCCAGTACACTATTTGAAACATCCGCCGCCAGGAGGAACCGTGTCCAGTCTCGCCGGCCGGGACGCGGGCCTGGGTGCTCAGGCGTACGTTGGCCAGGTTGTCCGGGCGCCCAAGACCGCCGAGCTCATCGCGACCTTGTACCGGCGTCAGATCGTGCGCGGCGAGCTGCGTCCGGGTGACACGCTGCCGTCGGAGCAGCAGCTGATGGGGCAGTTCGGCGTGTCCAGGCCGACGCTGCGCGAGGCGTTCCGCATCCTGGAGGCGGAGGACCTGATCAGCGTCAAGCGCGGCTCCCGCGGCGGCGCCCGGGTGACCCAGCCCAGCCTGTCCGTGGCCGCCCGGTACGTGGGCCTGCTGCTGCAGGTCCAGGGCACCACGATCGCCGACGTCTACGAGGCTCGGATGGTGCTCGAGCCGGCCTGCGCCCGGCTGCTGGCCAGGCGGCGGACCAAGCAGGACCTGGCCGACCTGGGCGCGTGCATCTCCGAGCTGCGCGGCGCCGTCGAGGCCGGCCAGCCCAAGGCGCCCGAACCCGCCCTGTGGTCCCGCCAGGCCGCCCGATTCCACGAGCTGATCATGCAGCGGTCCGGCAGCAAGACGCTGGCCGTGCAGGGCGGCGTGCTGCAGGACATCGTGGCCACCCACCTCGCCATGGCGCTCTCCCGCGATCGCGCCGGAGACGATGAGCTCGCCAACTTCCGCCTCAACGTGCGCAGCTACGAGAAGCTGGTCGCGCTGGTCGACAAGCGGGACGGGACGGGCGCCGAACGGCACTGGCGCGCGCACATGGAGGCGGCCGGGCAGCGGCTGCTGCGTGAAGACCTGCAGAGCCGTTCGGTCGTCGACCTGTTCTCGTGAGGAGTCCGGTAAGGCATTTACGAGAGGAGGCTCGATGAAAATCGCGGGAAGCGTCGCCCTGGTCACCGGCGGTGCGTCCGGGCTCGGACTGGCCACCGTCAGGCGGCTGCACGACGCCGGCGCGTCGGTGGTCATCCTCGATCTGCCCAGCTCGAACGGCACGACGGTGGCGAAGGAACTCGGCGCCCGGGCCACGTTCGCGGCCGGCGACGTGACCAGCCCGGATGACGTGATTGCGGCGCTCGACGCGGCGCAGGCCCTGGCCGACGGGCCGCCCCGCATCCTGGTCAACTGCGCGGGCATCGGCAACGCCGCGCGGACCGCGGGCAAGGACGGCCCGTTCCCGCTGGACGCCTTCACCCGGGTCATCCAGGTCAACCTCATCGGGACGTTCAACGCGATCCGGCTGACCGCCTTCCGGATGAGCCAGGCACCCGAGGAAGACGGCGAGCGGGGCGTGATCGTGAACACCGCATCGGTGGCGGCGTTCGACGGCCAGATCGGCCAGGCCGCCTACTCCGCGTCCAAGGGCGGGATCGTCGGCATGACCCTGCCGATCGCCAGGGACCTGGCCCGGCTGAAGATCCGGGTGATGACGATCGCGCCGGGCCTGTTCGCCACGCCGCTGCTCGGCGGCCTGTCCGAGGAGCAGATCGCATCGATAGGGGCGCAGGTGCCGCACCCGGCGCGGCTGGGCCAGCCCGCCGAGTACGCCGCGCTGGCCGCGCACATCGTGGAGAACCCGATGCTCAACGGGGAGACGATCCGGCTGGACGGCGCGATCAGGATGGCCCCGCGCTGACGCCGGTCTCCGGGAGCCCTGTCTCCGGGAACAGGGCGATCGACGCGGTGAAGGTGTGCAGGAAGTTCTGCCCGCCCACCGGTCCGAGCTCCCCGCCGCAGAAGAACCCGGCCACCGGGATCTGGCCCAGCGTCTGCGCCAGCAGCCCGGTGTCGTGATCGGGTTCGGCGAACATGTGCGTGCCGCGGCCGGTGCAGGTGAACAGCAGCGCCCCGGCCGCCGGCCGGCCGGCCAGGGCGGCGGCTTCCCGCTCCAGGGCGCGCCGCAGGTCCTCATCGGCCGAACGGGCGTCCCTGACGTGGAACTGCACGGTCTGCCCCACCTCGAGCTCGCCGCCCACCGCGATCGTTCCCGACTCGGGATCGGCGCCCGCGATGCCGCGGACCAGGAAGTCGCCCTGGCCGGGTTCGGTCTGGTACTCGTCGATGACGATGCCCAGGTGCACGCCGCGGGCGAGCAGTTCCTGCTCCTGGGCCGGCAGCGTCGCGGCCAGGACCTGCAGCCGCGCCAGCGGCGGCCGCCCGGCGAGCTCGACGATCAGGTTGCCGTCGGCCTCGGTGACGATGTACGGATCCCCGACCGGACGGCATCCCTGCGCGACCAGCGGATGGATCCCGGCCCGCGGCAGGTGGGCGCCGACGGCGCCGTGGGTGACCACCCGGTCGTCCAGGAACAGCAGGCTCTGCCCGGACCGCAGCGCGACGCTCGCCATCCCGCCCATCACCACGGCCCCCGGCACGTGCTGGTTCAGGTGGGCCAGCAGGTCACCGGCCGGGAACGTGAACGGGTCGCACACCATCAGGTGAACCCCCGGGGTGAACCGGTAGCCGCCGAAGGCACCGCCGCTCGCGGTCTGGACGAACTCCATGGCGAACGTCTCGACCGGGCCGAGGTCCGAGGCGAGCCAGAGGGACACCGCGGGCCCCGACTCGACCTCACGGGCGCCGCCCGCGACCGCCTGCGCCACGCATCCGATCAGCGGCACGCCGCCGGTCTCCTCGGCCACCGCCGCCACCAGGGCCGGGGCCGAGGAGGCGAAATCCGCCGAGGCGAACAGCACGGCGAACGAGGGCGGCTGCGCCCCGAGCGAAGCCCGGGCATCCGCCACGGCCTGGCGCGCCGCCGCATCGGCGTCCGCGGTCAGGACGAGCGATCCTCCCGCCTTCACGTAGCCAGGCTACCCGGGTGGCCCCGAGCCGGCCCGGGAACTCCGAACGCCGCCCGTTCGGCATAGTCGGTTTGTCAAGCCTGGACGATCGAGGTGCCTTGCACCTTGACGCTGACCGGCGGCAGCGGGGACGTGGCCGGGCCGTTGACGACCGCGCCGTCGGTGATGCTGAACTTGCTCCCGTGGCACGGGCAGTCGATCGTGCCGCCCGACACGCTGCCGACCGTGCACCCGGCGTGCGTGCACACCGCGCTGAACCCGTGGAACTCACCGGCTTTCGGCTGGGTGAGCACGATTTTCTTGTCGGTCAGGATCTTGCCGCCGCCGACCGGGACGTCGGAGGTGCTGGCCAGCGCGGCGGGCGCGGCCGCCGCGCCGGAACCCGAGCCTGCCGGTGCGGCCGGCGAGGTGGCGGGCTGCGCGGGCTGGCTACCCGCCACCCCGCCGTTGTTGGAGTTATACGTGCTGCATCCGGCCAGCACGGCGGCGCACGCGGCGCCGGCGCAGGCCAGCACGGTGCGCCGGCTGGACACCGCGGCGCCGGACTCGCTGGGCTCAGCCATACTCGGACTCCTCAGCGCTTGATGCCGAAGGTGGAAAAGAACCAGTAGGCGGACGTGAGCCAGATGACGACCAGCATCGTAAATACCACCGCACCCACGACCGGCAGCACCCAGCCGGGCAGCCCTTTCTTGGGCAGGATCAGCATCTTAACCGTGAACGCGCCGAAGAACAGGCATCCGAACACCGAGTGGATCAGGACACGGGTGCTGTACTGCTGGAAGCCCAGCGCGTACAGGCAGTGGATCGCGACCGGCACGGCCAGCAGGAACGCGATCCGGCCGGACCACTTGTGCAGCCCGCCGATCCACTCGGGCGCGGTGACCCGCGGGATCTTCCCGTACATCACCAGGGCCGAACCCACCTGGACGATCGCGAACAGCGTCGCGCCGGTGGCGAGCCACGACTTCACCGTGCCCGGGCTGGAGAAGCCCGCGATGTTGATGGCGATCCCGGTCGGGCTGTGCACCCGCCCGTAGATACCCAGGGCCAGCGCGACCAGCGCGCCGATCAGGCTGGGCACTATCAGCTTGGCCGCGGTCGAGGTGGTGCGTTCCCTGGGCACCGGCCAGGGTGCGGTGGGTGGTGCGGTCATGGTCGTCTCCGTTGGTGCCGAAAGTATGGGCTGGTCAGAATCCGCTGCCGGTGACGCCGCTGACCGGGACGGCGTGCAGGACGACGTTACCGATCCGCGCGGTCATCGTCGCCACGTCGAGCTTCGGCGCCGTCACCGCGTTCTCGCCCGATCCGTCCGTTTCCAGGGAGCCGATCTGCGTGCCGTCGCCCAGCACGATCCAGCCGGCCTTGATCGTCTTGCCCTGCACGACCTCGGTGGCCTGGTACAGGCCCGATGACTTGCCTGATGACTTGCTCACCGTGGACACCGAGAAGCTGTAGTCGGTGCCGTGGGCCTCGACGTCCCCCGTCACCGTGCCGGTGTGGATGGACGCGGTGAGGTGGGCCTTGTTCTTGCCGGTCAGCGTCAGCTTCCCGTTCTCCACCTTGCCCCTCATCCACCCCTCGACGGTCGAGCCGTTGCAGACGTAGGCGACCGCCTTGTCGCCGTGGACCGCCACCGCGACCGACCCGCCGCCACCGCCGACCCGGCCCGCGAAGTCGGCCCTGGTCGGCGTCGTCCTGGTGGGTGCGGGCGAGGGAGCCGCGGCCGGGGAGGTTGGTGACTCGGTGGCGGCGGGGGCGGGCGATGAGGCCGTGGCCGATTCAGCCGGCGCGGCCGAGGACGCGGGCGCGGCCGAGGATGCGGCTGCCGCCGAGTAGTTCAGCGGCGCGCTCGAGGGGGTCGCCAGCATGGTGGCGATCAGCAGGACCACGCCGAGGACGGCACCGGTCAGCAGCGTGATGAGCGGGGTGTTACGTTTCATGTGGGGTCCTACGCACCTAGAGGCCCGGCCGGTTCAGACTTGCGCGGAAGTATCTCAGTTTCCTCTGACGCCGGGCGCCACTGGGCGCGCCACGCCGAGACGGCAGTTTCCCGGCCAGGCCGGCGGCAGAACCTCAGGCTGCCGCGGCGGAACCAGAAGCGGCTCATGGATCCCCCCCTGCCGGGTACTTGGCGCCGTCCTGATCTACAGAGACAGGATCCCTGCTCCAGATACACCGGATACAGCACGAGAGTGCAACAAATGCCTGGCCGGCCCTGTGCCGACTGACTGCTCCCCCGGCGGGATCCCACTGGCCTCGTGTTTCACAGCTGCATCCGCGCGCCCTCGGACTGGTGGGCGGCCGAACCACGACGGTGTGACATTGCCGTGGTCAGGACCACAACGATGTGACATCGCCGTGGTTGTCTCCGCGGGCGCCGGGGTCGGGCGATGGGTGAACGGGGGGCGCGAGGTCAGGCGATGCGTTCGATGATGGTGGCGTTGGCCATGCCGCCGCCCTCGCACATGGTCTGCAGACCGTACTGAATACCTTCGGCCGCCATGCGGTGGACGAGGGCGGTCATCAGCCGGGCGCCGGACCCGCCGAGCGGGTGGCCGATGGCGATGGCGCCGCCGCCCGGGTTGAGCCGGTCCGGGTCGGCGCCGGTCTCGGCCAGCCAGGCCAGCGGCACCGGGGCGAACGCCTCGTTGACCTCGAACGCGCCGATGTCGCCGATGGACAGGCCGGACTTCTTCAGCGCCTTGAGGGTGGCCGGGATGGGCGCGGTCAGCATGATCACCGGGTCGTCCCCGGCCAGCACCGCGGTGCGCACCCGGGCCAGCGGGGTCAGGCCGAGCTCGCTGGCCTTGTCCGAGGTCATCATCAGCACGGCCGCGGCCCCGTCGCTGATCTGCGAGGAGTTGCCCGCGTGGATGACGCCGCCCTCTTTGAAGGCCGGCTTGAGCTCGGCCAGCTTCTCCGGGCTGGTCCCCCGGCGCAGGCCCTCGTCGGCGGAGAGCACCTGGCCGTCCGGCAGCTCGACCGGGGCGATCTGGCCGGCCAGCCGGCCCTCGTCGGTCGCGGCGGCCAGCTTGGCGTGCGAGGCGCTGGAGAACTCGTCGAGCTGGCCGCGGGACAGGCCCCACTTCTCGGCCATCATCTCGGCGCCGATGCCCTGGTTGAAGGTGACGCCGTAGCGCTCGCGGACCTTCTGGCCGCCCGGACGGCCCAGGTCCTTGAACATGGCCATCGCCCCGAGGGGCACGGCGCTCATCATCTCGACGCCGCCCGCGATGGCCACGTCGTACTGGCCCGAGACCAGCCCGGCCGCGGCGAAGTGGATGGTCTGCTGGGACGAGCCGCACTGACGGTCCACGGTGGTGCCAGGCACCGACTCCGGCCAGCCGGCGGCCAGCACGGCCATCCGGCCCACATTGCCCGCCTGCTGGCCGACCTGCTGGACGCAGCCCCAGATCACGTCGTCGACCACGGCGGGGTCGAAGCCGTTCCGGGCCACCAGCGCATTCAGCACGTGGGCCGAGAGGTCCACGGCGTGGAACTTGGCGAGTGAGCCGTTCCGCTTGCCGACCGGCGTCCGTACCGCGTCGACGATAACGGCGTCACGTGCAGACATGCAGACCTCCTAGCATAAACAGTTTACTGATTCAGGCTAACAACCGGCCGGGCGGGCCGCCACCCCCGGCCGTTCGGCTGATGGCTCAGGCGGAGAAGGCGTTGACCCGCTCCGGTATGACCCGGACGATCACGCGGGCGAGCTCGTCGGGTTCGGGCGGCGGGTCCTCGCCCAGGTACTTCTGCGACAACGCCCTGGGAAGCGACTTGCCGGGGTCTCCGGTCAGCTCGGCGGTGCCGCGGAGCTCCACCGACCGGTACGGGTTCGCGATGTCGAACACGGTCAGGCTGACGCGCGGGTCCCTGGTCAGGTTCAGCACCTTGCGCCGGGACGCGACGGCCGAGAACAGCACCGTGTCGCCGTCGCGCAAGATCCACACCACCGAGGCCTGCGGGCCGCCGTCGGGATTGACCGTGGCCACGGTCGCGAAGTTCTTGCCGTCCAGGAGCTTGCGCGTCGTCTCGTCCAGCACCACTGCCACCGAACCGGTTCCTCTCTGTCTGCCTGGCCCTCGCTGCCCAGAACAGGGCGCGGCGCCACGATCTTCCCGGCACGTACCTGACACGGCCGTCCGGGATTCAGGGTTGCGGTGGCCCTTCGTGTGGCACACTGCGACGATGCGTAGTGTGCACGGGCCGGTGCCGCGCCAGGCATGGGCCGCGCTGGCGGCGACGGGATGCCTGATCCTGGCCGCCTGCGGGGGTGGTGGCAGTCATCAACCCCCGGTGAAGCTGACCGCGAGCGCCGCCACCGCCACCGAACCAGTCAGCGGCCCGGTGGCCGTGGCCGCGATCACCGCCAACTGGAAGACGGTCTTCAACGGCAAGGCACCGATCCCGCGCCGGCTCGCCCTGGTGCAGAACGGGTCGCAGGTGGCCGCGTTCGTCGAGGCCCAGGCCAAGACCTCGTTCGGGCAGGCCGCGACCGGGTCGACCGCGACGGTCTCCGCGGTGACGATCACGTCACCGTCGCAGGCCACGGTGCACTACCAGGTCCTGCTGCTCGGCACGCCGTTGCTGAAGAACCAGGTGGGGACCTCGGTATACCTGAACGGCATCTGGAAGGTAGCCATCGCCAGCTTCTGCGGGCTGACCTACCTGGAGTACCCCAAGGGGAGCGCCAAGCTGCCCGCTGTCTGCCGGAGCTAGCGATGGCCGATACGCTTGCGCACGCCAGGCTGGGCATGCTCACCCCGCGGCGCCGCCCCCTGGCCCTCGCCTGCCTGTGCACGGTGCTGTTCCTGACCTTCCTGGACAACACGGTCGTCAGCGTGGCGCTGGCCAGCATCCAGTCAGACCTGCACGGCGGGGTCTCCGCGCTGCAGTGGGTGGTCGGGGCGTATGCCCTGACGTTCGCCAGCTTGATGCTGGCCTGCGGGATGCTGGGCGATAAGTTCGGCCGGAAGAAGATCATGCTGATCGGCGCGGGCGTCTACTGCGCCGGCGCCGCGCTGGCCGCGGTAGCGCCCAGCATCGGGATACTGATCGCGGCCCGGGCGGTCATGGGGCTGGGCGCCGCGGCGAGCGAACCCGGCACCTTGTCGATGATCCGGCATCTGTATCCCGACGAACGCAGCCGCAACCGCGCGCTCGGGGTCTGGGCCGCGGTATCCGGGTTCTCGCTCGCGCTCGGCCCGGTCCTGGGCGGGGCCCTGGTCGGGGTGTGGAGCTGGCGGGGG